>Ga0187862_10000428_pt1 | contig 49043 bp, 43 predicted proteins | sample June2016WEW_10_1_FD_133003 | JGI IMG/M metagenome (GOLD analysis project Ga0187862, IMG submission 133003) | Peatland microbial communities from SPRUCE experiment site at the Marcell Experimental Forest, Minnesota, USA - June2016WEW_10_150 | ecosystem: Environmental > Terrestrial > Soil >... | reverse complement strand
TTCTCCTGGGGGCGCTGGATTCAGCGTTACACGCACATCGTTCAGATTGTAGGTGTAGTGCATATCGAAGTTAGTCCAGGGCGACCCTTGAATGTCAACATAACGGCCAAGGCCGTCATAGGTGTAGTTTGTAGCGGGCTCATCACTCGCGATTACTCCACCAGAATCCTGGAATGGAAGGCTAACCCAAGACACATTACCAGAGATGTCATAGACGTATTCCGTCGTGTCCCAAGTGCCTGAGTTCAGGCCTTCTCGTGTCTGCTGAAGAGTCGGCCTCCCAAGGGCGTCCGGAGTCGAGAGTTTATCGACCACGGCGTTGCTGAAATTCTGTAGCTGCACCGATTCCACCGATCCTTCGTAAAACTGCGGCACCGGGCTACTGGAGTAAGTCGTAACTCCCTTATAGTTATAATACGTGATATATCCATATGCATCTGTGGTTTTGGCGGGCCGCCAGTAGTATGGATCGGTGTAACTAGTCGATGCCGTGGCTCCATTCGGGTCCGTCACTGAAGTCACCACCCCGCCCGTACAGTTATAGCCATACTGGGTCGTTAACCAACCGGTGGTCACGCTAGTGGGAAAAGCGCTATTGCAAGTTCCAGAATAGCCATAGGATGTGACGGTCGCATTCGGATCAGTGGCCGTATTAAGTGTTCCATTGCCGTTGTAGCTATATTGCCAAACCAGATTAGAGCTACTGTTCACCCACTTGCTAACAGCTGTAACATTGCCCTTCGTATCCGCACCGCCATCATAGGTATACGCGGTATAGCTCACCTGCTTCGGGGTGGCATCTAAAATCTGGACGTAGTCCGGGTGGTCGCAAATGTTGTGACTGTTACACAATGTTGCATCATATTGAATGTTCGTAGTAGTAAGGAGTGGACCGGTATTCCCCCAATCGTAGTCGTTCTCCTGAGTTAGCAGGCCGTACGTGTTATACCGAGTGTCGATCCAAAAGTGATTGTTGCACGCACTCTCGTTCTTGCAGTCGTTAAAATCCTTTGCCCAAATGGGTGCTGCAATCTGGGTGGACGTTGAGCAATTCGCATTGATTCCGTTGTAGCAGGTCCAGGTCGAATCGAGTAACGTGCTCGTTCCCTCGTACACATTTCGTTGTGTTTCATAGATGCCGTTGAACCAAATATTGCTCAAATTACCGTAGCCGTCCCACCCGTTCGTCTGGGTGAACTGCGCATTGCCGCCTCCATTGGGGTTTAGCTGTCGGGTATAAGTCCAATCGATATTTTGACTCGGGGCATCAACGCCGGATGAAGTCTTGGACATTGCTGCCGGACTACCGTCTGCCATCATGCAGTTGCTGTCGTTTCCACATCCTATGCCCTCTGTAGCCGCGTAGGAGTAGTTAATCGTGCCGCCAGTGGGCAGCGTAACTGAGGCAATGCGCCCGGTGACCGCGCCGGACTGCGGAGTGCAACTGCTGGTTCCCACCGTCGGTTCGTAACCGAAGCTGTATGCAGTGCCATCAGGAAGAAGAATCTGCCAGATCAGATATTCCGTTGTAGGCGAGAACTCGGTGATACCTGAGACCCCAAAGCAAGTTTGCACGGTATATGTCGTATAGTTTACCCGCACGAAGACCGGGGTGCCAGTTCCCTGCGCCCCAGGAGCGCTATACGTATACTCGACATAGGAGGTTGTGGATGGCGTGCCGGTCACTGTCAGAGCAGTGCCCAGCGTGTCCGTGAAGGTTGTGACGCCGTTGCTGACGCTGACGGAGATTGTGTTTCCGTTCGCATCCGTAACCGAACCTGTGCCGGTCGAATAACCAACCGGGGGTGTGACAATAGTAAGTTTACCTTGGGCATTGACCGTGGCTGGCCCGAGGGCTGAGGACGAGTTCGTGCTCACAATGTAGCCGGAATTGTCCTGAGGAACTGCGTTCTTCACAGGATAAATTGTCGTGCCAACGGTGCCACAGGAGGACGTAGTAATGCTCACCTCATTGATCGAGTTACTACCCGGAGGTAAAGGGTGCAAGCCACCGCTCGGATCGTGATAGACCAAGCCATCCCAGGTTGACGTCGTTTCCCCGTACGAATATGGTCCTGTTTGGCACGACTGGGTCATGGTAAAGGTAGCGAAGCTCACGTAGCCCGTGGCTGCTTCGGTCACGGCTCTCCATCCGAAATTGTAGACCGGCCCTGAGCCGGAGCTCGAAGCGACCGGCGTCCAGACCTTCGCTCCGTTCGGAGCCTCTGGTACCCACACGAGACTGTCGTAACCCAAGCTGTAGCTGAACGGTATACCTCTGCCTGGCCGGCTGAAAACCGGAATTGCAAAATGCACATCGAGGTTCGCTAGGTTCACCACATCGAACGGTCCGCCAGCAAAGCTGCCGAGCGGCGGCAAGCCAGTGGCTGGCTCCTGAGCCAAGGAGCTGACGGTTGCGATAAACAGGAGGAAGGAAACGAGAGTTGGAGATAGGACGAAGCGCCGGGTCATGTTTCTTTTCCTTTCCTCGCCAACTTAGAGACGCTGAGCGGGCAAGCCTTGCCCGTTTATACCTACGCTGCTGATCGTGATCTGATATAGCGGTGAACCGCTGTACATTCTGGTGACTTGAAATGGGGTCTGAATTCCATTCACAGACTGATATTGTGAAAATACAATCTCGACGGGAACATTCAGATTGAGATCGCGATCGTCATGCATCGCGAATGCCATAGCTACCGGAATGGCGGTTTGCGAATCCAGGTAGTAATCGACCGTGCTCAGGGGCTGTAAAGTCTGCTCGACATCTGACGGCAGTCCAGGTATCGACCGATATGCCTGTATGTGCTCAACGTTGTGGCCGTCATGCTGCTCCTGACCTAAGTCGTTGTAAACCATCGTTGGATCGGAATAGTCCGAAAGCATGGATAGCGCTGGAAAAAACCACACTGCATCGGTCCAGCAATTGTGCTGCGCCATCTGGTGAGGTTGGCCGTTCAGGTCGGTCCATTGACCGAGCGGCTGGCTGCCATCGCTTGCCCAGCTACGGCTCTCGGAGCGGTTGCCTGCACTGGTGGAAAGCTGAATCTGGCTGTTGGAATTGGCCGTGGACTGTAAGGTGATTGTTCCGTTGCCTTGGTTATTTCCAATTGTCCAGGTGACCGAGCCGCTCAAGCCCACGCTGTTCACCGGATTACCGCCCGTCAGCGCTATCATCGCTTGCATGACCCAACTCAACCCCGATGGATAATTCAGCGGTTTGTTGTGGCGGACATCGCCAGCCACTCCTGGCGCCGGAGCGGCTAGGGTGACGAGCAGAACCGTCAAGAATAGGCAAAGGCACACTTGGTAAGAACGCATGGCGGCAACTCTCCTGGGCGAAACATCACTACATGGGGCGGTTAGCTGGTTAGCAAGTCCAAGACCTGCAGCAGCCTCTCTGATGAGTAAAATGCATTGCCAATACCATTGACACAGTGTCGGTACGACTGAGGTCGTGACTACAGCCGTTTCAACTTGCGCGCGCAGCAGTGCAGAGACAAGCGACTTACGCCGCAGACCACACACACTTCCGCCGGAGCCGCATAGTAGGTTCTTTGGTGGTAAGCAAACAGTTAAATTGTAGGACCCGGTCGCCTAGGTGGGAGCGAGTAACGGCGACTGAGTCATCTTCGATAGTAGCCCGGAACACCACACAATAAATAAGCGGTATTAAGCCCGTCAAGCAAAATCATTAGGTACGAGAAAATAGTCTTCCCAAAACGAAACAGCTTTGTAACACGTTTTTTATTAGTAGCTTTGGAGTAGATACGAGCAGCAATGTGCATGGCGCAGTACAAGCCAGAATCTTAAGATGCGCCTAGTTTTCGGAGGCTATGGTGAAGGACGCATGTACAATTAGCCGCTCGCAATCGAATTATAAGGTGCATTCATGCTTAATACGAAGGCGGCGGTACTCTTGCTCGTAGCTATCACAGCTCTTATAGCATCGAGGGCCGAAACGTTCCGTAGTCCTAAACCGCGCAGCATCAGTTTTAGGATAGTAGCCATTGCAGAGCCGATCGGCAGAAGTAGCTTCAGCCCCAACCGCGATGCCCTGCTCGTCAGCATGATCGATGAAACAAATCGTTCTGTCTCTGCGAAGGTCGTGTTTCAATACATGGGTTATGAAGATCCGCTACCAACCGGTCTCCTCGACTATGACTTGGTGCATACCTTCAAGGCGGTCAGGGACCCTTCTTGCGACGAGACATGGCATTCCTTCAGTACGAAGACCACAATCGGACCTCATGACACACTTGTGATCTCAGAGAGCGTCCGTTACACAGCAAGAAGCCCGCATCCTGACATTTCAGCAGAAGAAGTGCTTCCATGCTATGTGACCCAAAGACAGGGATACAAAGGATCGCGGCGCGTGGCAGTGACCCAAATGGAGGTCTCCAAGGTCGAAAGGAAGTAGATGATTGCTGCCGCGAGAACGAAGGGCAAGAGTGCGGCGTGAACTTTAGAGACCGCAGAACAATGCGGCGGCTTTACATGCACCCTGCGAGTGGGCTTGCATCATCGCGGTTCCGCTATACAAAGCGGAGCCCACACCGCCGATTCGGCTCTCCATCCCTGGGTCAAACTTGAAATGAAGGAGCTGCTCCCGCGTGACGCCAGTGAGCTTCCCACCACAATCTGCCGATTCACTGCAAAATAAATCGAAATCGCTGCAACGCAATTCAAACACTACTGCAACTGAATTCCAACAATTCCAACCCTTGTGATGGTCAGAATTAAACTGCAGTGACAGGAGATGCCAGAATATCCCAGAATATCCCAGCATAAAAGGGTTTTCATCCCGCCGAAACTCCGCAAGATTCGACCGATTTGTGCGGAATTGATTTGCACTACCGAGAGCGCCGGTGCCCGTAGATTACTGCAAAACTGACCTTCCGATGCGGGTTCTCAGGACAGGCGGCGGACCCGAGCGCCTCATCGTTTGCAAGATTTGCAATCGACTGAAACCATTCGACTTAAGAAGGAGGACCGTAGTCGCTAGGCTGCTGCCACGGCGGACATCCAACGGTCAAGGTCACTGTGGTATTACCGCACCTTGGACAGTAACTCGCTTGGAGATACGCCAAGCGCTTTTGCGATTCTAACGATATTTACCAAACTGACGTTTCGCTGTCCCCGCTCAACGCTGCTTATGTATGTCCAGTGGAGACCAGCCGCCTCCGCGAGCTTCTCCTGGGACAGTCCCAACGCCAGGCGGCGCAAGCGGATCGACTTCCCCAACGCGATCTTAGGATCAGATTGCACCGCAAAATCATCTTTCCGTTGCATTCTTTGTGTCTATAGACTATAAGTCTAATTTCATGGAGACTTGGCTAACGCTTGACCGAGTGGTCCTTCTGTCTGGATGGTCGAAATGACACATTCGCAGGCTGGCTAGCGCTAATCGCATTCAGACCAGCGACAGGAGGGCGTTGGGTATTCCGGGCAAACCAGCACGGGAATATGCGCTATCGTCGTTGCCGGTTGAAGCCCAGCTGAAGTTTTTCAAGCAGCCGCTGTTGTTGGGTCCAGCTTGCACGGCTCTGGCGCTGCGCCCGGATCGAAACCAATCCAACCTGTTTGCTTCCCTGCCGGAGGTTACCGAGCCCGAGCGCCTCAACTTTTCTACAGAGCAGAACGCACAAGCCTTGAAGCGCCTGGAGGCCATTGCGCCGCTCGTCGAATTCAGCAGCCGCAGTCGGCGATCCCGTCCGACGTTTCGTACCTCCGGCGGAGTCGCCGTGCGAAGCATGACCTCACTGGCGGGCTACCTCGCAGATCAGCACCACGTCAGCGCCCGAACTCTTTGGAACTGGTATGCACAGTACCGCAAGCTCGGATATGCGGGTCTCATCGACCGAGTTCGCTCTGACAAGGGAAAATCCCGATTCCTCTCAGCCCATCCCGCTGTCCGCGCATTCGTGGAAAACAAGTACCTGGGCGAGCGGCTGTCGATTCGCCTGGTGTACCAGGCCTTGCTGCACGATCTGCGGAGCCTGGAGCCAGAGTGCACCAGACCACCGAGCTACAGCGCCGTTCGCTCCTACCTGCAACAGCTGCCAAAGCCGTTGCTGATCCTCAGCCGGGAAGGAAAGCGGCAGTTCCAGGAACGTTGTGAGCCCTACCTGCTGACCGACTTCGAGTCTCTCGTGCCCAACCAGATCTGGGTCTCTGACCACGGTCAGCATGATGTCTGGGTGCGTAACGACCTTTTTTCCGGAATATCGGCCAACGCTGCTGTCCGGCCCTGGCTGACCGCCGTGATCGACATGCGCTCCCGCAAGATCGTCGGCACGGCCTGGTCGGCTAGCCCGAGCTCACACACCATCAGCTCGGCTTTGCGGGTCGGGATTGAGAATTTCGGCATTCCCCAAGCCCTGGTGATCGACAATGGCAAAGACTTCGAGAAAATCGGTCGCATCGACTTCTCTCCGGAATGTAGTGGCGTACTGGTCAGGCTGGGAATCCAGCCGCACTACTGCCTGCCCCGGCATCCCCAGTCAAAGCTGATCGAGAGCTGGTTTGGGACAGTGCGCAAGCGGTTTGATTGTCTCTGGCCCTCCTACTGCGGACCGGGTCCCCAGGATCGGCCTGAACAGTGCACGGATGCCCTCAAGGAGCACCAGGGGTTTCTCAAGGGCAAACGGAAAAGCTCTCCCTTACCCTTGGCCAGCGAGTTCGTGGCCACGGCGCGGCAGTGGATCACCGAATACAATTCGCAGCATCCCCATAGTGGACGAGGCATGAGCGGCCGGACTCCGGATGAGGTCTTTAACGAACTACTCCCGACCGGGCAGCGCAGACTGATTGAGAGTCCGGAAGTTCTCTATGCCTTGTTCTGGGACCGACAGCGGCGCAAAGTCTCGGAAGGCGGATGTGTGCAATTGTACGGCGAGCGCTATGAACCAGCCGATGGGGAGAGCCTGGCCAAGCTGTTTCTGGAGATCGAACGGAATGTACTGGTAGCTTGCGACCCAGCCAATCTCGGGGAAGGCATCGCCTTGGACCTGGACGGCCGGTTCCTGGGACGGCTGCGGGCCCAGAGGCTTATCACCCGGGGGCCAGTGAGCCACGAAGACATACGAGCTTCGATGAAGATCAGGCACACGGCTCGGAAGGCGATTGCAGATTACGTTACTGGCTTGTCCAGAATCCGGGCTCGGGCCGGGGACCGCACCGAGATCGCTCACCTGCGGGATCGAGCCGAAATGCCCAGCGAGAAGTATTCGCCGCCGCCAGCTTTCATAAAGCAGATAAGGCCGCAAGATCTCGAAACCGCCGCCCGTCCCGACTTCATCGACGACATTGTTCGGGAACTGACGGAAGGGGAGTAGCCATGGCTATTTCCTACGCGGTACGCAAGCAACTGCTAGCGGCCAGCTTGCCGGAAGCCAACGAAGTTCGCCTCGAGTTGCAGGACTACCTGGCCCGGACCGGCATCGCACCCCCGGACTTCGCCCGCCGCATCAACTACGCCCGGGAGACGCTCTACTTCTTTCTGAATGGCCGTTACAGCCGGATCTCCTCTAACGACTGCTCAATCCGGGCAGCGATTCGCGACTTTATCGCGGCCCATCCGATTGCCACTCCCGTCATCAGCACAGGCAAGCTCTACGAAACGGAGAATGCCCGTTTGCTGCGCCGGTACTTCTATGAGGCGCTGGATCATCGCCGGGCCTATTACCTCTACGGCGCCCCCGGCACCCAGAAGACTTATGTCCGGCAGCACCTGATCGCGGAGTTGAATCGCTCGGAGATCGCCAAGAACGGAGAAGGCCGGAGAGCTTACTACATCTACGTTCGTCAGGGAATCCGCTCACAGGACTTGATGAAGCGGGTGGCGGAGAGCTGTGGGGCCATCGGGATGGGCACTGTCGACCGGATTCTGCGCAATCTGCGTTTCGATCTCAGCCAGCGCAAGGTGCTGTTGGTCTTTGACGAAGCCCAGCATCTGTCGATTGAGTGCCTGGAGACCCTAAGGGAACTGTTGGATCAACCGCCACACTGCGGGTTACTGTTCGCCGGCACCCACGAGCTGGAGGCAATCTTCACCCGCCAGGCCTTGGAGCTGGAGCAATGGCGTTCCCGCTTTCATGCCGGCCAGGCCCTGCCTGGCATTTCCGAAGAGGAAGCAGCCGACATCGTGCACTCTGAGCTAGGGTTGGGACTGTCGCAACGGAAAATCCACAAGCTGATCTCGAAATCTCGTATTACCGACCTCCGAAATGGTGGCCAGCACACCTATGTATCGGCCCGGCGGCTGTTCTGGGTGATTCGGGAGTTGCAAGCCGTCGCCAACGAGGAATCAACACACGCTCGTCATCAATGAGGATGTCGTCAATCTGCGGTGTCGGCATTGATTGAGGGGCCCTGTTCAAACGAAAAAGACAAAAGAGAACAGGGCGCCAAAGTCCAAGGACCTATCTTCGTGTTTCTAAAGTCAGTTCTGGGTCTGCCGGAGCTTACGCAGCACAGCATTTTTTCCGTACTGACCCACTTCCGAGCTTTGAACATGACAACCGCGTGTTCTGTAACTCGGTTGCTCGCGCTGACGGCGGGGCCGTTGCCCTGACCAGTGGCCGCGGTGATCTTCTAGGATTACCTTCACAGCACATTCAACAGCTCACCTAAACAACGATAGATCGAATACATCGAGATCCAGACGACCGGCATCCTGACACTGCGTGCTGCCTATCCCGGGTGGCGGGCATGGGCAGCTAGGGTTGACTTTGGGGTTGCACCCGGGCACGAGTGTTACTCCATTGCAACGCCAGTTGCCTCTTGTATCCTTAAAGCAGCCAAGGTTGTACTGCTTGCCTGACCTCCCAGACCATCCCCCAAAGGAAGGCCAGGGGACGATGCCCGTTGCAGGCTGGCACGGGCCGCTAATTGCAGTATTCTCATCGTCGAAAAGATCCGGGAAAGTGTCGCTTCGGGTGCTCCATATCGGTATTCCGGAACGCGCAATCGTAGTGTCATTTCCGGTGGCGCTCCTCCAATCGGCACAGCTCGCATAAATGACAACATTAAGGTGGTAGGTGTTCTGCAGCGTGTTGATTGCAGTAACTATCGCCTGGACATTCTGGGATTGTTTAGAAGAGTCGTAGTAGCCGGGCTCCAAGTCAATTGCCATAAACTTTAGGCTCGGTTCCAAATTGCCAACCGCCATTACAGCATTAGTCATCTGCTGAGCTGGCGGTGGAGGCGAATTTCCTTGGCATGAAAGTGGCTCTAGGTTCAGCACGGCATAACTGGCCACATTCAACTCCTGATTTGCTAGGAGAGCACCAGATAATATGCTGTGCGCAGGAAATGATGAGCAGCCGCCCCATGCGTCTGCCACGACAAACCGGGGCGCGTACTGGGTGAGTATTTCATTCCAGCTAATTTGCGGTACCCCCGAAAGATCAACACCGTTTGTGTTCCCCGCAAACCAAATTGGAGAGACATCAGAATCCTGAATCTGGTACACAATTGCGCCTGAATTGTTCACACTCGCCCACACACCATTGTCGACCGGGACCTGTTGACCAATGGCATTCAAGAGGAGGTTTGATTCAATGCTGGCGCTGTTTGTCGGTTGTTCGGTAAAGACGGAACACAGGGCGTCTGAGCTTTGCACATAGGTAATCTGCGGATTCGGGTCTCCCATGCTGTTGTCCAGACCGTCCGCCAAGTGCGGACACTGCCCCGACCCATACTGCGTCCCAGGCACTTGTGGATCTGTAGTTGTCGTGTAAAAGATGTTACTGGCCGAATCCATAAAGGCAATCTGTCCGTTGGAGTTGATCGTGGGGTAATCGTAGCCGTAAAAGTTGCAGGAGCCTTCGGAACATTGAAGCGTCCCAATCCCGCTCGCGTCGAACCTGCGCACGCAAGAGGGAGGCTGGCCTTGGGTACAGAAATCGTAGTAGGTAATGGTCGTCCCGTCTCTTGCAATTCCAAAGTTCTGACCTGCAGTGTGCCAAGCGACACAGTTGGGATCATCAGGAGGGTGGCAGCTGGGGGGGTTGGCGCTGCTGAATTCGAGTACCGAGTCGTTGCCAACTGATGGGTGCAGCACGACTTCCCACCCGGCGCCCTGGCCCGTGTTGTCTTGGAAGAAGACAATGTCACCGCTATCGTCAATTGCGGGGCGCTCGTGATTTGCAGCGCCAGTTGTTATCTGCATAGCCGGAGTGCTGAACGGGCTATCCTGAGTTAGCCAGACCTGCCAATAGCCTTGATTGTCACGCTCACTCCAGACCATGGCTCCCTTGCTATTGACTGAGGGCCATTTACCAGTGTAGGGCGTTGCCGCTTTTGTATACGGGGCTACTTGCCCATAGCTCATATTCAAAGTCATCAACAGCGCGATCAGCAGAACTCGAATTAGGCTTGTCACTTTGCACCTCCAGAAATCGTTGAGACTCCCGGCTATCTTGAATCGCCAGGACAGTCAGTTACGGAAAGCCGGCTACGCTTTGCATTCATTCACATAGCCGGCCGCACAAACTGTGAAACTCGGCTGAAGTGTCACTCGAGAATCCTGGGACCAGAACCAAGCCCACCTCAGTACTCGTCCTCCGAGCCCATCGACCGATAAACTGAACCTGGGTCGGCTATTGGTTACTGTTCCATACGGCTGCCGCAAAATCATCCCAGTAGGAGTAGGTATCAGGTCGCCAGTACGGACCTGATTGACTCAGCGTGATGCTGTCGTAGCTGTAAGCACCATTCGTCATGAAAACGGCATTCCCATCGATCGAAAGCGTGATTGAATTCCCGACGACACTGATGCTGAAGTTGTGCCAGCCGATCGTGCGGTGAACATTGGTGGTCGAAACTTGGGGATACATTCCACAGTTTTGATTTGGACCTTGCCGAAGTCCGCTCTTGGAGTCGTAGAGAAACGCGGCATAGCAATTCGCGTCGAAGTCCATCGTTCCGATGGTCGCCTGATCTGTCGTTGCCGAATTGTAGAGGGTAAGAAACTCGTACTGCGTCTCTTGCCCGGGCGCGACATCGTACCACCAGATGGAGAAGACACCTTTTTGTGGTGTGGGGAACTGGTGCGAAACGCTGATGTTACGCTGACCACCGCCGGTCGACGTAAATTTCAACGACTGTCTCCCACCGGGCGTATGGTTCTGTTCGGTTGACAAGGTGTCGCTTCCAAATTGCTGGGTGACAGTCCAAAATGGGCTGAGTGTCGGAGCTTCGAAATTGTCCGCATAGCTGATCTGGCCAAGAACGAAAGTTGGCGCCAGGAGCACAAGGCAGACGAAAGCAAGTATCTTCAGGACTTGTAGGCAGAACATAGCATCTCCTTCTCCGGTGCATCGACCAACGCCGACCACCAGGATGTTGAGCGGCCCAACCGTACGGGACCGCTGATTAACACAGGAGCGCGGCCGAACACTGCACCGTCCAGACGCACACAGGATGCAGAGGTCTTACTGAGATGTGGTGCGCCTCGATCCGAGCTTCACGCCCCGCGCACTTGCCGGAGTAACGCCCGAGACGGCGCCGCACCATCGTCGCCTTTACGACACGACTGTTTGCACGATCGCACAAGCGGAGACCGCGCCTTAAGCGACCCGCCCTTCCCATGGATGGAGCGCAGAGGGAACTTCTGGCATGAAACCGGATTCCCATTGTTTCTCAATCCAGGGATAGCCAAAGGTGTGATGACCACCCAAAGCGTCCGCGGATCCTTGGCAGACAAGCCACACCGAGTGCTCTCCCGGGTTCTCCCCCTCAACCACCGGAGCCACGAGCGCGCCGCACAGCGGACAAACCCATTGCTGATTCATATCCGACACTCACCTTCCCTGGGCGCCAAAGATGTTTACCCTCATATGCAGATTGTGGACCCGAACATCGACAACTGACGTACCTCGGAGTACCACGTCGCCCACTTGATCACTTTGGGAGGCCCGCTGACCAAAGAACACCTCGGCCCGGCGATAAGATATGCCAACCCATATACGCCTGGGCGGTCCAAGCGCAGCAACCCACCACTTATCTGTCGTTATTGTTGCTCTTAACCCTTAGAGAGACAGTACGGCGCCGTACTAGTATCGAGTCGAAAGTTGAGGCCTTGCTTTCTGGAATGGTCGTGATAGACTCGTGCCCGCCGCCCGAGAAGATCGGATATGTCCTACACAGTAAAGAGTGATACCCTCTCGACGATTCAAAAGACGCTTCACGATTCGTTTCTCGCATGCACAAAACAATGTGAGGGTCTCCCGAAGGCTCTGCAACGTATTCGACGGGATCAGTTACCGACGGCAGCACTGGATGCATCACGGATCCGTTCGGAGTTGGAGAAGAATCTCCGACCGATCTATGAGTTGATGGCCACGGCAATGTTTCGCGTGGGTCATCTATTATTTCCCGAGCTGAAGGCCATCAATCTGTATTTCTGGCCTGGCTATCACAGCCTAATCAGCCATGACCGAATCAACTACGTTCACAGCGGCGAGGCATGCGGCTTCGGGGTTAGTGATCAATACCTAACGAGGGATACTGATCCGATAACTTACCTCTCGTGTTGCAATGCACAGTGGCATAAGGCGCTGTTTCAGCCCGTTAAGCTGCGCCGACGATCCCAGCCGCTGCCGCCGCCCAGCTTGCATGAGTGGCTTGTAAATCAACGGCCCAAAATCTCTAGCGATCCCAACGATATTGTCCATGCGTTGATCATTAGCACACAGGCCGTGGCAGAGACAACCAGATTTCCCGAATACAAGGCTTTGCACCTCGCGTCCGACTCAGCATCTGCTTCCAGTGAAGGTTGGGGTATGCAACTCTGTAACAAGTTGGAGGAGTGGCATGCGGATGTGACAACTCCAGGCTGGCATTTCCCAGATCAATTCGCCGGCAAACGAAACAGTGATCCGTTACTTCGTGAGGCGAGACTGCTTATTTATAGTATTTGGCTTCATTCAGCACTCGTCGGCGAGGCGCCGGAATGGCTGGACCGTGCCTGCGGTGTCTTTGCTCGATCAGGTTGTGGCGCGATCGTGCGGCAGCTTGAAAGACTGAAGGCGGACCAAGTCGCCTGTGATTGGGGGGACCACAGTGCGGACCGCGAGCCGTTCCGTGCGATGACGATCATCTCCCTACATCGGCTTTTGGCGCATCCGGTACTGACGAAACCGTTCCATGAGATGGACGAAGGTGAAGGGGTATCCGATGATCGGTCCCTTGGCAGCGTGTGCCTGTTCACATCTTTCATTCCAGACGACTGTTTTATTGGTTTAGTTCGACCCTGGATGCGTTCCATCTTCGCAATGATCCGTAATTCCGAGATCACCTTGTACTCAGACAAACTAGTGCAAACATTGTCGGCCCGAGAGCGCTTAAGAGGGGCGGGGTTTATCGTCCATGAGATCAATGCGCTTTTCAAGCAATTTTCCGACATTCGCAGTCAGATGGAAATGAGTGATTCAAACAGCACGGCCAATCGTTGCTTCGTTTGGGACATGGTCAGCTCTCTGGTGGATCTGGCCTGGAAGGCCAGCAAGATGTCCGTGCTGGCTACCCCTGAAGTGCGCGACAAAGTGGCGCATGACTTCTTACGACCTTTGCAAGAACTAGCATCCCGCGGTCTGCTGTTGAGAGCCCTGGAATCGGTGGCTTCTAAGGTATACCATGTTTCGAAGCCTGGACCCGATTCGCGCCATGGCGCATCGATTCCGGCTCTTAGAAATAGGGTAGACCTTGACATTACTTATCCTCAATATGCAAGATGTTATCTTCTTGTGGCAGAACTCGTCCGAAATTGCTGCGCACACGCTGAGGTAAATACGATCGCGGATTGGCGCGTCAACTATGCAAGCGGTTTGTTGACAATCAGTCTCAGGCAGGTCGAAAGGCATTTCAAGCCTACTTCGCCGACTCTGGACACGCTCAAACAGTTGCTAGAGGAACTCGGAATCGGTGAAGTCATAGCCGACTGGGAAGAGCCTGACCAGCTTTTTCACTGGGTACTCAAGCTGCGCGTCTCAACTCACGCTCAAGGGTGATCTCATGCGACCCTCTTACTTGCGGCTTCTCCGTATAGACGATGACTGCGCCAAGCGCGATAGCGATGTTTTGTCCCGTGCGCCTGTTACCCTTGTATATGATGTAGAAAAGTGGCTGGATTTTTGCAATGACCTCGCCTTGCAACGGTTGCCCGAATTTGAACTGTTAACAATAGACTTTCAATTCAATAGCGATCAGACGACCCCCGAGTTTGTTCGACGCAGTGACCCCGAATATAGCGAATCTACCAGCGATGACCCTTTACAGCGCCTCCGCTGGTCTAACGGCTTAGTCGGGAAGAATACCGGCTTGGTGATTGGCGCATCCATACTTAGTACTGTTATGTGGCGCGACTTGCCAGTTGGAGTGGCGACATACACAGGGTTTCCTGAAATGACCGCAAGGGATGTCACATCTGCGCTGCTGCTGGCGCAGATCTTTGTCGCAAGCGGCGAACCTGTACCTCTCGATAAGAGCCCAGCCCTGCTCACCCATACTGTCAAATCGGTACTCAACGGCCCTAGCACCTGTAAGAGCGCCTTGCCAACCGCCGTAAGCCGCTTCCGACGCGCTTTTCTTTCAAAAGCTTGTGCAGGGTCAGATGCGCTTAACCGGTCGTCAATTTGGATCAAATTAGATTCCGTGCTTGCCCTTCAGTCGGCCATATCGGTGAATTGCGCCGACGAACTCGATGAAAAGCTGGCAAATCAAGGCCTCGAGTTCTATGATCGAAACGGTCGCTGTGTCTCATTGAGTTTGCATTCATTATTCTTGGATTACCTAGTAGAACGCAATGCTGACCAGCAGGTTGACTATTTCAGACCAAAATTGACACTGGGCGATTTGAGACCCGAAAGCGAGCCCGGGAATGCAATTCGTCGGTTTCTATTTGACATCAGCGAGTTAGCAACGACCAATGTCAAACCTGTTCTGCGGTTTCTTGAAAAGCCGACCCAAACCGTGCTTGAAGCGCTTAAGAACAGAGCACAGAGATTAGTTGCGCTGCTATTTGCGTGTTGCGATCAATTTGGGGAGAAATATACAGCATATGGTCAGAAATGGGATACTCTTGAGTGGCAACCTGATCCGACCAGCGACTTTGCCTCGCTCTTTACGCAGCTCAGCGCATTGCTCAAGCTGTTATATTCAGAAAGCAAGGAGCTGCCACTTGCTGCTGAAACAGGCTATTCTGTGCTCAAGATGGTGAGTGACTGCTGCGAATTTGATATAGAGCATCCTCTAAGTTCTCCTCTTCGATATGATTTGGACGACGCCGACCCCCAGCGCTCGGCTCAAAGAAATGTGGCTTTGGGTAAGATGTTGCGCGAACTCGTTCAATGGGGGGTGGTCGCTGAAATACATGACACATACCGCGCCAAGACTCGGAAGCTTCCCACAGAGATGAGTTTGACGTTCGATCGGCAGGATCTTTGCTGCAGATTGGGTTTCAATCCCAAAACTTCATGGCACCTTCTTCGAGCTATCATCAAAGACGCACTCGACCAGGATGCCTCCGAGTTTTTTGGAGCTTTGGAATCCCGCCCACTTCCAGAACATCTCAGGAGGCTATGCGCAAGCTATGTACGTACTAAATGGCCGCTAGTTCCCGCGTCCGATTGGCCGGTTTTCTTGAAGCATCCCGAAAAGCTGAAATATTGGTTGTCGAAGTCTAAGCCTTCTGGCAGGCAGTAACGTACGTACGCGATCGTCGAAGCGGCGACTTGTGCGGATGCAATTCTGTCTGACACGGGGGTGCAACTGAGTGCTGAGATTAATCAAAACTAGATGCCGCCGAGTTTTCGATGCAAAGCATGGCTGTGGTCTTCGAGCACTGGCGTTCGGAAACCAGCTGGAAAGTCTCGACTCTCGACTGCCAAGGTGCAGGCGTGAATCTCCCTCCCATCGGACGAGGATTCCAGTGTTAAGGCGTATTTACGCCGAGATAACCCGGCTTCGATGATCTTATTTCGCGGACGGCTTGCCGCTTCGATTGCCTGAGCAGGGAGACCGGCAAGTCGCCGCGCGGACTTGACAACAGGCGCCAAAGTCCAACGATGGCAAGAATCTTAGAGAAACATCGCCAATTGAGCTTATTGCTAAGTTACTGCTATCGCGGATACACGATGTTTAATGACCCGTAGCCTACAAGCTAACAACTACGTTTCCATCCTTCCTCATGTGAGGGTAATGTGTGTGGTAGCCGTATTTTCTCTTCCACTTCGGATTGTCCCACAGGGCTGTCTCGTCGGTTCGGTAATTAAATATGATTTCTTTTTCTGCTCCGCCGAGACAAATCAGTCGTGCCATAGCAACCTGGTCAGGATGATGATAGATCGAGCCGTTGGTCGAGACCAAAAACCTTGGACATGAAATGAGACTCAAGAGCTTGGGAGAAGTGTTGTGGGAGCTCGCATGATGAGAAATCTTCATGGCATCAAGACGCAGCTTTCCGGGTCCGTGTCTTGCTAGGAGTGACAGTGACTCCTCCAGAAGATCTGGGTGGGCGTCAGCGGCCAACAACAACCGCTTGTTCCTATACTCCGCAAGCAGCGCGATACTTGTACCGTTTGGCTCGGAATGATCTTCTTGAAACGGTAGGGCAGCTAACTTATCAATATCAATGTGACCAAAGGACTCCAGGCCTCGTGCCGCTTCGGCACGGCGAGCTTTCACTCCAGGAATCAATCCTGCTTCGCGGCACGATTTCTCCCAAACGGGTACCAATGATTCCAGTTTCTTTCGGTTCGGCGATAGCAGCGTAAGTTTCAATCCACCGGCAAGAGTCTTGGCAACAGGACGTATGCCGCGGCATTCGATGGACTTTCCACCGAACGCTCTGTTCCAGGGAAGATGGTTTCTTAGAATTGCTGACGTTAGCCGCTCACCTTGAACTGCTCCGAATGCCTCGATTGTTTCACCCCGAAGATGGTGATATCCATTGAACCATATATCGCGGAACTGGACTGGCCTAACAGAATCCTCGAGCATCGCAAGGCACCCTCTATGTGGTCCCGGTCGATGTGGGTGATTACGAGAAGTTCAAATTCGCGTTTGGTGCTAGGAAGGTTGCTTAGTCGCCGTTTTAGTGATGAATATGTTTGAGCGCGCCCTCCATCAATCAGAATACGATACGGCGATGCGCCCGCACCCCAGCTCAACAACAAACAATCGCCCTCGCGCGCCGGCAGCATCTCGATCTCCAACACGTCTCGCCGTACGCTGCTATGTTGAGAAATAGCTCGGGCAGTCATCGTGCAAACGCGAGCTCAGCGGGTTTTACCGCATTACCCCTGCCGGAGGCAAGCTCTCTCTTGAATGGATTCCCTTGGGATTTGAAGGGCCGAGCCAACGCTATGGAAGTAAATGGCTGTGACGTATTTACGCGCCAAGCGGCGCGTTGCACTAGACGCAACAGCTCCGTTGCTTCCTCGTTGCGTTCGCCAACCAGCGTGAGCCCATCGACCATCCATTGAAATCCAAGCGAAAAATAAGGGAGGCCGCGACTGTATGCGATCTTGAGGGCTCGATATGCGCGGTCGAGGTTTTCGGCGGAAGAACCCTGTCGCAACCACAGCCAAGCTTCCTGAATAGCGCCGTCTGGAAGCCAGGGAAACCGGTCGCTCAGGTTGTGTATCCATTCGTGCCAGGGTTTCTTCGTGCGGTCCGCTTCTGTTCCCAGTAATAAGTAACCTCCAGCGGCAGCCCCAAGCGGATTCGTCCACTTGTAGTACAGCATTTCGAGTGCTGGCGTATATTCAGGGCTTGCTTCGACGAGACGCAGCGCCGATTGAGAGCTCACCTCGGGCCATATATCCGAGTGCTGTTCCAAAATGTTCGTCCAAGACGGAGAAGCTGGCGCAAATCATGATCCACTGGAGACCGAAGAGATGGTTGGGTCGGACCGAGTTCTGACCTGAGAGGATTACAAGGCGAGCCGTGGTTGATTGGGACAGGGTTTTTTTCAACTAGAGCGAAGTGGCGCTTTGTTTAAAGCGGATGCCGAACTACGCTCTTGACAACGCCGACATTGTCAGAGAGGGGATTATGCACTACCTATCCACCATCCCGCAGGGCAACGGAAAAGACGAGTGGGAACTCCGCTTCATAAAGCCTCTGCGGTCAAGCTGTTGCGCCGTAAGGTGAAATTAAGTTGACCTTCCGGCGGGGCAGTGCAACAGTGGGCTCCACGCAAGGAGGATCTTGATGGCAAGCCAAGGGCAAAGTGCAGCTTCGATTTTCGACATCAACTTGCGACCGGGAACCCGGGTCGTCTTGGCCGTTGTGGTCGCAATTGTGATCATCGGCGTTCCGTCGGCGCAGGCTCAGACCTACACCGCGCTCTGTACGGCACAACGAGGTATGGTGGATCGAACTGCCCCAGCGACGAACAGGACCAGCCCGGATGTGGAACCGTCTTCAGGCTGGCGCCGCAACCCACAGCTTGCAACAACGCGCTCTGTCCATGGACGGAGACGGTGCTCTATCGCTTCACCGGCGGCGCCAACGATGGCGCCCTTCCCGAGGCCCCGGTTACTTTCGACCAGGCGGGAAATCTTTTGGGAACAACTTTCTCCGGCGGTGTCTACACAACGAATTGCTATTACGGCTACAACTGGTGTGGCACGATCTTTGAGTTGGCCCACTCCAATGGCAGCTGGACGGAAAGTGTGCCCTATATCTTTACTGGCGGCAGTGATGGGGCGAATCCGGTGGCCGGACTGACGCCGGACGCGGCAGGAAATTTCTACGGAGTCGCGATGGCCAACGGCATGGGTGGCGCAGAAGGCACATTTTTTGAGCTGTCACCTTCTGGCTCGGGTTGGACCGAGAATACGCTGCTCTCGTTCCTATCCAGTGGCGGAAATTTTCCCCGCGGCACCTTGATCTTCGATCCAGCCGGCAATCTTTATGGCACCACGGAGTTCGGGGGAGTATACCCGAACGAGGGCGGCACAGTTTTTGAATTGAGTCCCTCGGGCGGCGGATGGACGAAAACGGGGGAATACGACCTGCCTGGCTTGCTGCAGGACGGCCCTCTTTCAGGTGTCGTTCGAGACAGCGCCGGTAACCTGTACGGCACCGGCTACCAGTTGGGATCGAACAATGTGGGCCTGGTATTCAAGCTCACCCCCTCGAACGGCGGCTGGACCTACACCCTGCTCCACGAATTTGCGGTCGGTGATGGAGGGGATTTTCCGGTCGGCGGATTGGTGCTGGACGCACAGGGCAATCTCTACGGGACTGCCGCAGGCGGCGGCGCCTACGGTTATGGCGTGGTGTGGGAGATCACGCCATAACGGTTCCAATGCGCGGTTACTGTCGAGAACAGGCGATAGCGCTCATTGACCTTAGAGACGAGACCGGGGAACGCTCAGTGAGTTGCAATGGGGGTATAACGACAGCTACGCCAAAACGGTCTTCTGCCGAGCAGTTTCAGCTACGGCGTTCCTGCTGCCGCTGGCCACCGGAGGTCACTCAGCGGCTGAAAAAGCGCGCGCTGCGGGAGCGCGCCTCACAGAGAATGCAATGAGGTGCGATGGATTCTGTGATTGTTGATGACCCTGCGAGCAATGTAAGCGGCCCTTCTCGTTCTAAACGGGGATTCTGTATTTGCGGACGACATCGCAAAAGCTGGCCCGGCTGAACGCATCGCCCGGTGTCTTTGAATATGAGGTTGACGTGGAGGGAAAGATACGGACGAAGATTTGGGGGTGGGAGTAAGCAGTTAGCCAGCTACACTCAACCTTGAAATCACAACCTACGCGGAAAGGAAAACCGCATGAGACGAATGTTAAAGGCGAATTACTTTTTCACTATTCAGGCAAAACAAGAGCCGAGACAACAGCGGCAGCGCCTGGGCGCTGAGGAAGGCTTTCACGCTGCCGCCCGGCCCGTGATCTCCACCAATTCCGCACTCACTGCGTGATCTGGAATACGACTCCGAAGCCATCCTGGCCGCCAGCGGAGGCCGTGCCATAGAGTTCACCATTCGGGCCGAAAGCTAACGAACCATAAGGATTCTGGCCATCGCTGCCGGCGAAATCGTGCAGCGGTACGTACGTCCAGTTCGGATAGGTCAGCTCGAACACGGAACCGAGTCCGTTAGCTCCGGTGCTAACCGCTGTTCCGTAGAGGTTACCTGCGGAATCGATGATTAAGCTGCCTTGCGAACCACAGCCTGGCGGAAACTCACTAATGAGTGAGCCGTTACAGCCGGAGGAGAAGCTGTAAAGAAGTTTGAAGGTCCAGCCTCCGCCTGACGGAGACAGCTCAAATACGGTGCCGGCACCGCCGGCGCCGCCATTGCTGGTCGTGCCGTAAAGATTTCCCTGCTGATCCATGACCAAGTCCGCCTCGGGTGCCGCTCCGTCGGCCCCGTCCTGGAATGCATACAAAACATTCTCACTCCATCCCGAGCCCGAACGTACCAATTGAAAAACTTTCCCGAATCGGTCTTCTCCTGTCCCCGCATCAAACCAGCCTTCAGTCGTGCCGTAGAGGTTACCGGCACTGTCAAAGATCACTCCATTGGGGTAAGCGCCATCCTGACCGTCTGTGAAATTGTAGAGAACGGTTTCTGTCCAACCGCCGTTAGAATACGTGAGCTCATACACAGTGCCGTAGCCGAAGCCGGACCTGCCGCCTTGTATCGTTGCCCCATAAATATTGCCTTGCTGATCGAAGACAAGACTGCCATCGCCGGGTGCGGCGCCGTAATCTAAGACAGGGAAAAAGCGATTAATGATGGTCTCCTGCCAAGGGCAGGACGCCGTACGGCAAATCTCGGCAGGTGGCCGCAGCGTGAAAGCCATGCCGCAGCCGTGAAATTCGTTACTTATTGCTTGACAAGGTAATCCTCCTACTTCTCCTCCAAATTCGGTTGTACCGTACAGAATTCCGTTGGGACCGAACACCACATTCGCGTCCGGCATATCTCCGTCATTGCCGCCGGCGAAGGCATACAGTGTGGTCAGAACGTTGTGCGTACTCAGCTTAAAGACTGAACCAGAATTGGGAGTTGTAGTGGTGCCGTAGAGATTTCCTCCGCGGTCAACCGTCACGCCGGTCATGGGGGCTCCGCCGTCAGGTCCATTGGTAAAGGTGTGAAGAATGGTGTAGGTCTGTCCTTGCGCGGATTGACTCAGCGCAGCAGGCAGTGCAATCAGCAACGCAATTGCCACAAGCAGGGTGTTCGCAAAGCGGATCATAAGTACTCCTTTAGCTCGGTGATGAAGTTCATGTTTGTGAGGGAACGCACAAAGGAAGCTCTCATTCATGTCGTATCGCCTCAAGCGGATTTAAGCGCATTGCGCGTCGCGCAGGCACGTAACAAGCGGCTAGAGCCACCGCCAACAACAGCGCGCCGACGCTGGCGAATGTCACGGGGTCACTTGCCTTCACGCCAAACAAGATGGGCGTGATCAATCGTCCCAAAGTAAGAGAAACCAGGATGCCTAGAACCAGACCCACCACAGCCGGCGCCATACCTTGTCCCAGCACGAGGCGGAGAACATCCGCCGGTGCTGCGCCCAGCGCCCGTCGAACGCCTATCTCTTTTGCTCGTCCCGTGACCATGTAGGCCATCGCGCCATAGGTTCCCACCGCCGCGAGCAGCAGAGCGAGGCTCGCCAGAATGCTGAGCAGTGCTACCGCGAGTTTGCGGGGAACGATCTGAGCATCCACGTTTTCAGCAAGAAGGCCAATGTCGAACCACGCCACATCCGGATCGAGAGCGTGCAACGCCTGTTGCAGAGCGGTCGTCAGCGCGCCTTCGCCAAGCGACGAGTGGACGACCAGGGTGCCGGAGTTTGCGGGAACTTGCGCGTAGGGAAGGTAGCTATTCGGCAGGGGTGGTCCACCCGAGGCATGAGTGACCACGTGGCGAACGAGTCCTGTTACAGTCCACCACTTATTGTTCGCGTCTCCTAAGCCAGGTTCCTTAATCTGGATACGCTTGCCGATAACGCTCTCCCCAGGCCAGTAGGTCAGGGCCATCATGTCGTCGATGATGCAGGCCCGCCGTGCGTCCTGACTGTCTCCGGCATTAAAAAATCGACCCTGTAGAAGCTTGACGCCCAACGCCTCCAGTGTTCCCGGTGTCAGACGCGATAGCTCGGTAGAAGGTTCCTGCGCCGGAGGTGGCAGAGGGCGTCCTTCCACGAGAAATGGTTGTTCGTTCGGGCCAAATAGCGGGCTCGCAAACCCAACCTTGCTCACACCGCCTAGCGCGGCAATCTTGTTTACGAGATGCTGGATCAGATCGCCCCGCAGTGCAGCGGTTCGGTATTTTGCGTCCGGCAATTTCAAAGAGGCGGTCAGTACACCGTCGGTTTGGAAGCCGGGATCTGCCTGTAAGAGATGGAAGAGGCTCTTGATCGTCAGGCCAGCGCCCACCAGCAATATGAGCGAGAGGGCCACTTCAACCGCTATCAGACAGTTGCGAAAATCCATGCGCAACAGCCCCGCGTTTCCACATCCGCCATTCTCCTTGAACACCAAGTTAGGATCAGTACGATAGGCTGCCAGCGCGGGGAAGACGCCGAAGACAATTCCAGCAAGGAGCGAAACAGCAAAGGTAAAAACCAGAGCCCGGTGATCGATAGCGATCTCACCGCTGCGTGGAACACTAGCTCCAGGGGGCAGGTGGGCGAGCGCAGCAGAGGCAGCGGCCGCGGTGGAATAGGCGACCAACAATCCCGCCGCACCGCCAATCATAGCTAGCAGCAGGCTCTCGCACAGAAATTGTCTCGCCAGGCGGGCGGTTCCCGCTCCCAAAGCGGCGCGCACGGCAATCTCTCGCCGTCGGGCAGTGTTTAGCGCGGTGAGTAGATTGGCTACGTTGGCGCAGGCTATCAACAGAACCAACCCCACGGCCGCCATCAAGAGCAACAACGGACGTTGTACTTGCCGCACGTTGACTTGCAGCATGGGTTCGACGACTGCCGTTATTTCGGCATTGGTTTCGGGATATCGCCGGGCGAGATCAGCCGAGATACGCGCCATCTGCGCCTGCGCTTCTCCTACGCTGATGCCGGGCTTGAGGCGAGCGCAGGCATAGACGCCGCGACGCTCTACACGGTTCGATAGCCCGCCGAAGGTATTGGCCATCCGGTTCAGTGAGATAAAGAGATCGGGCTCCTGCCGCCAAAATAGGTAGGAGCCTCGGCTGGGTGCCACACCGATGACAGTGTAGAGTTCGCCGTCCAGCCTGAGTTGCTTGCCAATGATCCGGCGATCGCGGCTGAGTTCTTCAGTCCAATATCGCTCGCTGAGCACTACCACGGCAGGCGCACCCAACCGATCCTCCTCCAGGCTGAGGAGCCGTCCAGCTATGGCCTGCATACCCAAAGTCGGGAAGAAGTCCGTCGTGACTTGCCATGTTCTGACATGCTGCGGGTCTCCTTCCCCAGTAAGCGTCGCTTCACTGTTGCGCTGGGCGCCCAAGGTCTCGAACACAGTGTTCCTGGCGCGCCAATCCACCAAGTCCGCGAGAGAGATGTACAGGTAGGGGATGTCGGGCTCTCTTTCCGAGAGGTACATGAGCCGATCCTGGTGGGGAAACGGCAAAGGCCGTAACAGCACGGCGTTGACGACCGAAAACAACGCCGTGTTCGCTCCAATGCCGAGGGCCAGTGTGATGACCGCGACGATCGTGAAGCCGGGATTCCTGCGCAGCATGCGCAAGGCAAAGCGGGTATCCTGCCACAGCACTTCAACAGCGTGCAGGCCCCGCGCTTCGCGGCATTTCTCTTTCACTTGGTCCAGACCGCCAAATTCCAAGCGGGTGAGGCGCACGGCTTCCTCGCGGCTCAGGCTACGCTTCATGTGCTTCTCGATCTGCCGGTCGAGATGAAAGCGCAGTTCGTCGTCAAGCTCGTCTTCGACGGCTTTGCGCCGAAACAGGGCACGCAGCCGAAGCTGGAGATCGCGCAGCATGGCTGCTACATTGCCCTCAGGACCCGTGCGATGGCTGCCGCTAGGCTCTCCCAGGCGTCAGTTTCTTCCTTCAGCTGGTGGCGCCCACTCTGGGTCAGTTCGTAGTACTTCGCCCGCCGATTATTTTCCGAATTGCCCCAGCGCGCCTTGATCCATCCTCGACGCTCCAGACGATGGAGAGCAGGATAGAGCGAGCCTTGCTGGACTTGCAGAACGTCGGAGGAAATCTGCTGCAAGCGCTCCGAGATGCCCCAGCCATGTTGTGGTTCAAGCGCGAGAACCCGAAGAATGAGGAGATCGAGGGTTCCTTGCGGAAGCTCCAGTCGTGTGCGTGCCATTTCCACCCCAGCTACTTCGACAGGAACAGTATCATGGCTTCTTGTCGAAGTGCAAGGGGAAAGTTTCCGGGTTTTTTCCTTCGACTTGGTTGTGGCTAATCAAAACTAAATGCCGCCGAGTTTTCGATGCAGGAAGGCTTTCCTTGAAAGGCAACGCGTCGTTGTCAGCGTTGAGCAGGGTTACTCGCTGGGCGTCAGAGCTTCACGCGGTCCAGCCTCGGTATGGTCGTCTGGGAACACCATATACTTCCACCGTCGCGTTCCAAGCGCCCTTCGGTAAGAAACACCCGATCCAAAGTCCTCAATATCGGTAGGTCATACGGATCAACTTCGAACTGAACACGCCAGCCGTTACCCCGGTTGAGCTCTGCCGTCGAGTCACTTTCCTTTGGGTAGGGGTCTCATCCTGTTGCCCACTCTGCGAAGAGGGCGAGGTCAGCGGCGAATCTCAACCAATAGCACCCAAGCGCTTAGAAGACCCGCAACGAAGGAAAACAGAAACCCCGGCATTAGCCATTCCAGCGCATACGGGCTTCCGGCGAGCAGCAACACTCCCGCAGTGCAGAACGGGATCGTGGCAAGTTGGGCAAGCCCAGCACGCCATATTAGCCACGACCAAGCATGACCAGCCCTGACCTTCAGATAACGCAGCTGGCCGGTTACCTGGGTAACCCATGACACGATTCCAATGATAAGAACTTCGACCGGGCGCGTTCGTCCTGGCAGATCCGGAGCCAAGATGACCGATGCCACAAAAAAGACTTGAGAAATTGCAGAACCGCTTCGCCCACGAGAGCGGGAAGGCCGGGGAACGACATCACTTTCTCGGCATTGATCGACATCGCCACAAAAATCAAGCCTGTGAGCGTTGCCGCTGCTTCTGCCTGCACGGAAAGGAAAGAACTCCAATCAGCGATCGTGAGCCTCCTGGAACACCGAATAGTCGTCGGAATTGTACGTCGAAGTCAGGACGATGAATAGTCGAGTAAAAGGGGGGAAACATATTGGGGCAAATTCGAATGATGCAAATTTCGTAGGGGCAAATCCCCGTGATCGCCGGCCGCCCCGCTGTCCCGCAACTGACAAGTTTATTTTGTTGACATTTCCCTCTCCTCTATACTATTTTGCTCTAGGCATAGAGTCGAAACCTGTTTCGAAAATCAGATGAAAAACACCATCCAACGAGATCTTTTCCCGGGGGCGCTCGAGATGATGATCCTGCGCACCCTCAAGCGGCGGCCGCTCCACGGCTACGCTCTGGCGCAACATATCAAACAAACCTCCAACGATGTGCTGCAGATTGAAGAGGGATCGCTCTATCCCGCTCTGCAGCGCATGCTCAAAGCCGGCTGGCTGAAGGCGGAATGGGGAATTTCCTCGACCAACCGTCGAGTTCGCATCTACACCCTGACACCGCTAGGCGCAAAGCACCTTGAACGCGAGGTCTCCAGCTTTGAGCGAATGCTGGAAGGAATAAGGCGCGTGTTATCGCCCGTCAAGCCATGAACTGGATCACCCAGCTATTCCGGCGTCGCCAGATGTGCGACGACCTCTCCGAAGAGATTCGTGAGCATCTCGAAGAGAAGGCTGAAGAACTGGTGGAAGCCGGAATGTCGCGCGAGGAGGCGGGGGTCGCCGCACGTCGAGAGTTTGGCGATGTGACCCAGGTTGAGGAATTCAGCCGGGAGGCGTGGCAATGGCCGGCGATTGAAACAGTACTGATTGACGCCCGATTCGGCTTGCGGATGCTGCGCAAGAATCCTGGCTTCACCGCAGTCGTCATTCTCACCTTGGCGATCGGCATCGGAGCCAACACCGCCATTTTTTCCGTGGTCAACGCCGTGCTGCTGCGGCCGTTTTCGTACCCGCACCCGGAGCGCCTGGTCACCCTCTCAGAACGGGCTCCGGGATTGCCACTGATGTACATCGCCAAGGCGAATCTCGAGGATTGGCGATCGCAGAACACGGTGTTCGAGGGTCTGGAAGGATTTCGCGCAACCGACGTCGCGTTCACCGGACACGGCGATCCGCAACATCTGGCTATACGACAAGTTTCAGCGGGATTCTTCCCTCTGTTGGGGATTACGCCAATTCTGGGGCGTCCCATCTCGGCGCAGGATGACAAGCCGGGCGCCAAACCTGTGGTGCTGTTAGGCGATTCGTTCTGGGCGCGGGAGTTCGGACGCGACCCTGGCATTCTGCACAAGCAATTGGTCTTCAATGGCGAGGCCTACACCGTCATTGGCGTCATCCCCAGCAGCCGTTGTCATTTGACCTGGCGTAAGACCGATGCGTTCACACCTTTAGGGCTGATGGAGAACGCAATTGGCGGCCCGATGCACCGCGATACTCATAGCGGGATCTGGGCTTACGCTCGTCTGAAGCCCGGCGTCACCCTAGAGCAGGCGCGTGCGGAGATGACGCGCATTGCGGAGCAACTGGAACAGCGATATCCGAAAACCAACCTGGGGCAACGCGTCAACCTGGATCCGCTGCCCCAGCGCATGGTTAGGGACGCGCGCCGGCCTTTGCTTCTGCTGATGGGAGCGGTGGGCTTGGTTCTGCTGATCGCCTGTGCCAACGTCGCCAACCTGCTGATGTCGCTGGCCGTGGTGCGGCGCCGGGAGATTGCGGTTCGCAGTGCGCTGGGCGCGGGAGCAGGCCGCCTGGCTCGCCAGCAACTGTGCGAGAGCATTCTGCTGGCCTTCATTGGGGGCGCGATCGGGCTGCTGGTCGCCTATGGCGCCACCGCCGCTCTCGGACATCTGGCGTCGTCCAGCCTTCCCCGCATCGAGGAAGTCTCCATTGATAAGCCCGTCCTGCTTTTCACCTTGGGGGTATCACTGCTTACCGGAATTGTTTTTGGTGTTTTTCCGGCGCTAATGGCGCTTCGCATCGACCCCAATGAGGTGTTGAAAGATGCCAGTCACGGCTCGCGCGCCGGACTTACGCGCGTGGGTATGCGCAGCGCTCTTGCCGCGGGCGAGCTGGCGCTATCGTTGGTGTTGCTGGTAGCCGCCGGACTAACCATCAAGAGCCTCTTTCACGTCCTGCAGGCCGATGTCGGCTTTCAGTCCAATGGCGTGCTCACCGCTTCGTTGCTGGACACCAAATTCAAGACCGAAGCGCAACGGCGTCACTTCGTGCAGCAATTTGTGGAAAAGCTGTCTACTCTGCCGGGCGTGAAAGCGGCCGGGATCCAAAGCCCGTTGCTCGGCGGAGCGCAAACCGATATTCGCGTCGAAGACCGTCCCCAGCCCGAGCCGGGAACTGAACCTTACGTCGAAATTTCCGGCGTGACTCCGGGCGCGCTGGAGGCGTTGAGCGTCGAGCTCGTGGCCGGCCGTTATTTCAATGCGTATGACAAGGAGAACGCGCCGCTCGTGTGCATCATCGACGACACCCTCGCCCAGCAATACTGGCCGGGGGAAAGCGCTCTTGGAAAACGCATCGATCCCGACTTCTCGACGTCGCTGGGTGCCCGGCGTTCATGGAGAACCGTCGTAGGCGTAGTTCATCGCATAAGAAACTATGGAGCCGGGAAGCCATCGCTACCTGGAGCCTTCCTTCCGTACGCCCAGTATCCGCGGCGTGGTGGAGCTCTGGTGGTCCTCTCCGATCTGGAGCAGAGCTCGCTGGAACCTATGGTCCGTGAAGTCTTGTACACCCTCGATCCGGATTTGCCGCTCTATGACGTGAGTCCGCTGGCGGAGGCGTTCGACATCCATATCGCTCCGCAAAGGCTCTCGGCAGTGCTGCTGGGAATTCTTGCGGGGATTGCGTTGTTGCTCGCCGCCGTGGGTACCTATGGCGTTATGGCGTACATGGTGGCGGGACGCACGCCGGAGATTGGCGTTCGCCGGGCGCTAGGCGCAAAACCGGCGGATGTTCTGCGATTGGTGCTAGGTCATGGGATGAGAGTTGCCCTGGCGGGTTTACTGGCGGGCATTCTCGTGTCGCTCGGCTTGGGGGGTGCCCTCAGCCCCATGCTGTTCGGCGTGAAGGCGAGCGATCCCGTGACCTTCGCCAGCGTCGGCACTTTGTTGATGACTGTGGCCGTGGCGGCCTGCTACATCCCAGCACGAAGGGCGATGCGCCTGAATCCTATCGAGGCGGTGCGGCATGAATGAGCAATTTCGCAATGTTCGGAAATTGGAGCTGGAGTGAACTTAAGCTCTATCTAGCTTCCATGTTTCAAACCTTCAGATTGAAATTCAGAACGGGAGTGAACACTATGTTTGCCAAACGATTGTGGTTAGCAGCTTCGCAGCTAACGCAGGTAGCTATGTTGTTGATCGCTGTGCTTGGGCTGGCAGTGGTTGCGGTTCCGGCGCAGACCTTCACTGTGCTCCATAACTTCAGCGGTGGAGGCGACGGCGCCAACCCGGTGGCCGGATTAGCCATGGATCAAGCTGGCAACCTCTATGGCACGGCTTCGCAGGGTGGCATTGGGAATGGCACAATTTTCAAGTTAACGGAGCGCGGTTCTGGGTGGATATTAAACCCACTATATCAGTTCCGCGGCTTGCCCGACGGCTTTTTTCCGGAGGCCGGAATAACCTTCGCCGCGGACGGTACTTTGTATGGCACAACCTTCTACGGTGGGATAGCCGGAACGGGTTGTGCCCAGGGCGGACCTGTACAATGTGGTACGATTTTTCACCTCACGCCGCCACCAACCGCTTGTACAACCGCACTCTGCCCGTGGACAGAAACTCAGGTTTACGAATTCAACTCACAACCCAATTTATTCTGGCCCAATTTGGGCGAGCTGATTTTTGATCGTGCTGGAAACCTCTACGGCGCAGCGGCAGCGGGAGGCCGACACTTCAGGGGTGGTATTTTTGAGCTGACGCCCTCCGGTGGTGGGTGGACGTATATCGACGTGTATGACTTCGCCGGCAACGGGGACGGCGCCCAGCCCCTGGGTGGCGTGATCCTCGATGGCTCGGGGAATCTGTATGGCACAACGTTTGGACAGCATGTCGGTTCGGATCTCTACGGGACGGTCTATGAGCTGATCCATTCAGGATCGGGATGGACTGAGAGCACGATCTATTTGTTTCAAAATGGAAGCGATGGAGCATTTCCCAAGAGCGACTTGATCATGGACGCCGGCGGCAATCTCTACGGCACGGCCTCGACCGGCGGTTCCGGAGGTGGTGGTACCGTCTTTGAGTTGACACCCTCGCAGGGTAGTTGGACATTCAGCGTGCTCTACTCTTTCCCTGGGCCTGGTGATGGGCCTTACGGCCCGCTGCTCATTGATTCAAGCGGCAACCTTTACGGCGCTACTCTGGAGGGAGGTGCTTATCAACAGGGTTCCATTTTCAAACTGACACCATCCAACGGCGGCTGGACCTATACCTCGCTGCATGACTTTACCGACGGCGGTGACGGCCGATCGCCCTACGGCCACCTGACTCTCGACGGAAATGGAAACCTCTACGGCACTGCAGGTTGGGGCGGAGCCACTGGCAATGGCGTGGTCTGGGAGATCACGCCCTGAGTTCGCTTCTGGAGTCCTTTCGAAGAGACATTTGTATGTGTGTGTTCGGGCAAGCCTCAGCCGGACCCGAACAATCCCATGACTGATTGGATTAAGAGGAGGGTTCGAACGTGAAGCCTAGAATCGTATTGTTATCAATGTTTGCATTGCTGTGCTTAACGGTTGCCGACGTTACGGCAACGGCGTCCACCGTCTACGACAACGGTCCGAAGAAAGGGAATATTGATGCCTGGGGGGTCCAAGGCCACTTCTGGATCAGCGATACATTCACTGTGTCGACAGGTAGTCCGACTATAAATGGAATGTCGATTTGGATATGGAATTTCCCTACCGACCACAATCCGGCAGTCGAAGTGACCATTACCTCGCAACCCAATAGCGGGACCGTTTACTTCGACCAGGTTATCCAGTTTAGCGAGTCGAATTGCTATGCCGATGGTTTTGGTTATAGCATTTGCCAAGAGACTGGGAGTTGGAACAACGGCCCCGCACTGCCGGCCGGTACTTACTGGGTAACTTTAAAGAATGGCAGTTTCCCTAGCGGCGACGCAATCCTCTGGGACCAGAACTCTGGTGTAGGGTGCAACTCCCCTGGTTGCCCCTCTCAGGCCGAGAACAGCTCCGGGACGATTCCTTCAGAAACCTTCACCATTCTCGGCACGAGCGGCGGCAATAATGGTTTGACTCCAAAGACAACCAGCCTATTGATTTTTGGCGCGGGATTTGTTGGTTTGGTTGGGATTGTCCGCCACAAACTCGGCTGAGTTGCGGCGCACAGCGGGTCGGGGGGCGGCTGATTCGTGACGCTCCTTAGCGAAACCGGCCGCGATCCGCTAACTCCGCCTGATGCAATGGAAGCTTCATAACGTTTGGAGCAAACGGGAGCCAGCTTCAACTTCAGCGCTACCTAACTTCTGTAGCTTCGACCTTTGTAGCTGTGATTTAGTACAGGAGTGAATAGTATGGCGATTCAATCATTTTGCAAAACCCATTGTCCAGGTGTGGGATCGGTGATTATGTTGGCCATTGTGTTTAGCCTGACGGCAGTTGCGGGCCAAGGCCAGACCTTCGCCGTGCTGCATAACTTCACTGGAGGGCAGGATGGAGCGAATCCGTTGGCCGGTGTGAGTATGGATCGTGTGGGCAACCTCTATGGGACCGCCTCGCTGGGTGCCCTCGGCTACGGGACGGTGTACAAGCTGGCGCTCCATGGGACTGGCTGGGTTCTAACTCCTTTGTATCAATTCCGGGGCGGCTCCGATGGCTTCTACCCGGAAGCCAGAGTGATCGTTGGTCCGGACGGCAGGCTATATGGCACAACCTTCTACGGAGGTAACAGTCAGCCCGCCTGCCTCCAAGGCGATGTGCAAACATGCGGCACAGTGTTCCAACTCAGGCCTCAACCGACAGCTTGCACTACCGCTCTATGTCCGTGGACAGAAGCTCAGATCTATCTGGGCAACACGTTTCCAAATTTCTTTTTCTTTGGACTTGGGGATCTAGTTTTCGATCCCGCGGGGAACCTGTATGGCACGGCGTTACAGGGCGGTAATGCGGGTGGCGCAGGCGGGGTCTTCGAGCTAACGCCATCCGGCGGTGGATGGACTGAAACCAACATTCTCGACCTCGGAAATCAAGGTACTGGTGGAGCCGAACCGTTTGCTGGTGTGATTCGGGACAGCGCGGGCAATCTATACGGAACGACTGGAGGTACGGTTGGCGTTGGCAACTACCCCTACGGTTCAGTTTACGAGTTGTCGCCTTCAGGATCTGGCTGGACTACGAGCGTGTTGCACCAGTTTCAAGACGGAAGCGACGGGTCGTTTCCCAAGGCTGACTTAATTCTAGATGCGGTAGGAAATCTCTATGGCACAACACCGGACGGTGGCTCTGGCAATAGCGGCACGGTCTTTGAGTTAGCACATTCTGAGGGCGGGTGGGTGTTCAGCGTACTGTACTCCTTTACAGGACCCATTAGCAGGGGACCTTGGGGACCTGTGCTGATGGATGCGGGCGGAAATCTCTACGGCACGACTCTCGCTGGCGGAGCTTTTCAACAAGGCTCCGTTTTCAAGCTTACTCACTCCAATGGTAGCTGGACCTATACAAGTCTGCATGACTTTACTGGTGACAGTGACGGGCGATCTCCGTATGGGCATCTAATCTTCGACGCCAATGGCAACCTCTACGGCACCTCGGGTTGGGGCGGTGCTAATGGCGATGGTGTGGTTTGGGAGGTGACGCCTTAGCGAGTGCCGGCGTCCTGGTTGCGAAATTCCGCAAATATGCTCAGGAACCATGTGTACGTCGATGGGATAGTGCCACAAAGAACTTGCGCGAAGGAGAGATTGGACATGCGGCCAAAAACAATCGTTTGTGTGTCAGCATTTGTTTTATTTTGCTCGATGTCTGTGGTCGCTCAAAGCATCTATGAGAACGGCCAAGTGAGTTTCGACTCCACGGCATGGAGCTTTGTGGGCAGCCGCTATTGGACCAGCGATACATTTACTGTATCAGCAGCTAATTCAACCATAACTGGCGTCTCCATCTGGGTGCAGTTATTCGTGACCGATCACGATCCCACCGCTGAGTTGACCATTACCTCGCAGGCGAACGGCGGCACCGTCTACTTCGATGAGATACTACAATTCAGCGAGTCCGACTGCCAGGCAAACGGTTGGGGCTACAACATATGTGAGGAGACGGCCAGCTGGACGAATGGGCCCGTTCTTCCTAGCGGGACTTACTGGGTGACGCTAAAAAACGGAAGCCTTCCTAGCGGGGGACCTGCTTGGTGGATGCAGAACTCCGGCGCCGGATGCCACTCTCCAGGATGCCCGTCACAGGCTAAGTTCTACCCCGGCTCCACGATTCCGTCCGAAGCCTTCACCATCCTCGGCACTAGCGGGGGAAGCAAGAGCGCAACTCCGAAAACAACCAGCCTCCTGACGTTTGGCGCAGGATTTGTCGGACTAGTTGGACTTGTCCGCCATAAGCTCGGCTGAGCCCCTGCTCGATGTGCTCTCGTGATCGCCTTCGTTACATCTTCGTCGAGCAGCTCCTCACCGCACGAGCCAGCACCCTCTCGGAGAGTTCGGGAGCCTCGATTTGTAAGGCTCGGCGTAAGGGCCTCGAGATCGAGGAGCGCAGAGCTTTCCCGTAGTCACATCAATCCATGGTCGTCAATCGTTGAACGCTAGTGCGCCCGGTCCACCGCCACCCTTTGCGGCTCTAAGTGGCTCCAGCCGAGGAGACTGCAGTGATTGAATCGGCACGGCGGAACGGTTCTTGAACCCCTTGTGGTGCGCAAAAATTGCGTCGGGCATAAAGTTGCCGCTTTAACCTTCGAATGAAAAGGCATCATAGGTCGCCATCCGTCAAACAGGAGCCAAATCCGTTCTCTTCCAGCCACTGATAAAGGTGTACCTGATACAGATACGAGGCGAGAATCTCTTCCCCCATTTCGTGTGTTTCAGTGCAGATGAAGGGCACCCGCAGCCCGGCCAGCACGGCTATCAACGATTGGGTAATCTGGTTGGGATTGACGGCCGAATGAGGATAGCGCGATTTGACTTGGCTTAAAGCGGCCGTGACCACCAGCAAGCGGTGAGGATATTCGGCCATCTGCCGCAGCCGAGCGACAAACACCGAACGCTCGACGGTGAAGGAGCGCACCAGATCCGAGAGATCCTTGCGCTCCACAACGCAGATGTCCTCAAGTCCCGAAATCGAGTAGTCACCCAGCTTCAGTGCTCTCCTTTCAACTCCGCTGAACCAGCCCCGGAAGCGAGAGAAGTCGAATGGATTCTGCTCGCGCGTATCCACCACTATTACTGGGCGGGGTGTTTTGAGCTGTGTGCCTCCGCGTTCGGCTAGAACCGTACGGCCGGAGGGGGAACGGGGTTTGCCGTGAGGAACCAGTCTAGGGGAGAGGTGATCAGAGTTCGGCGCCGGTTCATCGCCATCGGTTACGCTGCAACTTTCTCGAGGCGATACTCATGGTGTAATCCACCAAGCACGGCGCGAGCCATGACTCGCGAGCCCTCGGGCAGCCTGTGTCTGCCGCTACTCGGGACCGGCATCAGGTTAGAGGGCTCGGGGATTCCAGGACCCAGACTCGAATGTGGGCGCGATTGATTGTAATGCGCGACCCATTCTCTCAGTAAACTGCGCAGGTGCCTCTCGCACAGCGGAATGACAAAGTCGAGGAACTCTCGACGCATGGTGCCGATTAGCCTCTCGCAGTAGGCGTTCGCCTTCGGTGCCCGCACGGGCGTTCGCAAGACTCTGAGGCCAAAGGAGCTCTTGAGTTCCTCGTCCAGGCTGGCTGAGAAAATCGAGTCGCGATCATGGATCAAGAACCTGTGGCCATGGTTGCTAGGAAGGCCTTCACGAAACTGCTGCAACGTCCAAGCAGCGGTCGGATGGGCCGTGACATTGCAGTGCACAATCCTCCGCGTGCCAATTTCCATCAATACGAAGACGTACAACTGGTGAAAGCCTGCGGTCACCACGACTAAGAAATCGCAGGCTAGCAACGATCGGGTGTGATTGCGAACGAAGCTGTTCCAGCGCTGCGATGAGGGGCCTCGGGCGCCCGGTTGGTTCGGCCAATACGCTCCAACCGTTCGCGGTGAGACTCGAATGCCCAGCTTCAGAGCCAACTCGTCGGCAACGCGACCCTGCCCCCAAGTTGGGTTTTCTTCAACCATTCGAACAATCAGCTGACGGATGTTTCTGGGTAGCTTCGGCCTGCCCGGTCGCGATTTCATCTTCCAGAACAGCTTGAAAAGCCGGCGATGCCAGCCGATCAGCGTTTCGGGTTTGACGATCACTAAAGCTGATCGCCAATCGCAGAATTTCGAACAGAGTACAAGGCTGATGCGAGCAGCGTCGGTCAGTCGTCTGGGCTGCACCTGGCGTTCTTGGTAGAAGGCCAACTGCTTCCGTAAGAACAGGTTCTCCGCAAGCAGAGCTGAACGCGACCGAACACAGGAACGCAGGAATGCTCCGAGCTCCAGGCAGACACCAAGGCCTGCGCTAATGAAAGAGGAAAATCGCAGCCCACTGGACGTTGTGTCGGATTGTAGTCGCACCCAAGCGATTCGTTCCACCGGAACTCAGTGGTTCAAATCGCCATGCAACGGGTCGAACTTCGCCAAGCTATGTATCCCGCGTTTTCAATGAGTTCAGAGGTCGGATGGAATATTTGCGCACCACAGTCATTTTCTGCCGCCTCGATCACACATTAAACGCCGCTTTTTCAGCACGGGAGACGAATTCTAATCGCCCGTTCAAGTTGAAGGAATTCCGAGTAACCAGTGTTCGCGGACAGATCTGGGTGATCGAACGGCGATCCTAGGTGAGGTCGTTTACAATGAAGCGGTTTACGGATTTGGGTATGGCTCGAACGCGAGTAAATTCGAAACCGAAGTTCAAGGTCGGTCTGGACGCCGGATGCCTTAAGGAATTAAGCAGCCGCGTCAAGTACACTGGTAATTCCGCGCACAAGCGGAACCCAGGGGATTTCGGGCTGGATCAAGTGTCCTCGCCGCGCCCGGACAAGACACTTTGCGACGGAGCACAGATCTTCGAGAAAGAGGTTGCATCGAATTTGCTTAAAGAGGGTGTGCTGAGAGGTCTTGTTAGTGAACAGTCGAGAAATGGATTCCCTCAACAAATCTGGGCGGTGAGCTCAAATGGCATTCCCTTGGAAGCGCAGCTTGAGAATCAAGAACAAGGCACATACCACGGATATCCTCTACAGAGTTCGAGCCCTTTATGGGATCTCGTGATCGAACGCTGGAACAAGCAAAATGCCTAATACGAATTCCGCCTTCGAAATCGTCGTACGCGGCTGGAACGCGGACCCATCGGAACGTTCCGACCTTGGACCAACGTCCGCTGAAATAACGATCAACGTAGGGCGCTTCTGTGCAACAGAAGTTGAGGACATCACTGCCAAGACCGTGAGGAATACTGTACGTGTTTCTGCAATGCTGCTAGCGACGTGGCTCCTGGACAATTGGTGGCGTCTGAGATGGGAGCCCTTTCGCCAATTGGACTTGCCGAAGGAGCGACTCTTAGATTGGGAGTTTTCTCATTCGCTGCCCTCTGTGGGTGCTGGATACGTTTGGCCGCCAGTCACGTTGGCAAGCGACGGTGCGAACATCTTGGTCACATGCATTGCGGGGGCAGGCGACGAATATCCCGATTTGGTTCCCATCAGATACTTGAATTCCTTCAGTGAGCGGGTTCCAGCCGCCGACTTTGAGGCCACTGTCGGTGCATTTGTGGAGGCGGTCATTGCGCGACTCGATTCCAATGGATTACGGCACACTGTTCTGCACGAGCTGTGGAGAGAAACCAACGACGAGCGTAAGCAGCCGAGCCAAGGATTTCGGCGCCGATTGGAGGCGTTGCTTGGCCTTGATCCCGATTCGGATGCACAACTGGTCTCGGCTCTAATAAGTAACTGGACTGGTCGAATTGGGCAGGATGCTCTAGCCGAAGTTGCTGCGGCGACCGATGCTGTCAGGATTGTGGGTATGCTTAGCAAGGCAGAGGAAGTTTCTGAATCAACCAGCATGTTCGCGGACACATACGATATAGATGATTTGCGCGAGTCTCTTGCTGGGATGTCAAAGACAATGGATCAGCCCTGGGTACTAGGGCGGTACGCGGCATATAAACTTCGAGATCGTTGGGGCTTCGGCTTCGGTGCTATTACCACTGCCGCCTTCGCCGATCGTCTGAAGTTGCCGTTGCACGCTCTAGAAGATGTCTATGTCAGTGCGCCTTTCTCACTGGGAGTTGGCGGGTTTAGCGAGAGCAAGATGAAGTTTATTTTGAAGAGACCTCACGAACAGAGTAGAAGGTTTGATATCGCGCGTTTGATAGGCGATCGGTTAGCCGCCAATTCTAATGACATTTGGCATCCGGCAACCAAGGGCTACACGTTTCGGCAGAAAGTTCAACGCGCTTTTGCCGCTGAACTACTCTGTCCCTCGGAGGAATTGGTGAGGCGTTTTGATGCGCCGATTGAGCTAGACGGCATCGATGACGTGGTTGCAGAAACAGCAAAGGAGTATTGCGTTTCTGACAGGCTGGTGCTTACTCATCTCGTAAATCGCGGGCTTGCGCCGGATTTCTTGCTCGAAGAGTCGGATGTTACATCGTATCGGGAGTTTCTGTCGCGAATGGCTGTTGCTCGGTCGCTTACGACCTTTGTCTCTTAGCAATCAAATCTGAGTCACGTCTACGCTTTCGTTTCTGGTTCTGAGGGTTTGTACCTTCGCAGACCTTAGTTTGCGTAGCCCGCATAAGTATCACCCGTGGCAGATCCACCCAGAAATGATGGCGTCTACCCGCTGCTGGTAGGACCCTAAACATGCGGCGAGCTGATCCCGCCGCTCATTGCCACAACATTCTGGATTTCTGGAGAGTCTGCCGATGATTGTAGCTGCTTTGCTGAGAACCACCAGTTGCCAGCCATTGGCCGTAGCAAAGACTCGCACCCAGAGATGTTAGTTGTAAGAACGGATTAAGTTGGATTGACGAGAAAACGCTATGACAACATCCTCGTGCCGCCTTTCGGTCAGCGATGAAGATTTGATCGAAACGATGGTCCGAATGCTTAATACCCAAACTAATTACGAGGCCGCAGCTCTCCTTCGGCGTTGCAGGGCGCGCTTCGAGGAGACTGGCTATGACAACTGGGACGGGGGGACGTATTCCTTTACACTTTACGTCCACGTGTCGCCGGAAACGTTCGTTCTCCTCAAAGAAAGGGTCGAGTCGCTGCAAGAACAGATCGCCCAAGTTCTGACCGCCGCCGTGAAGCCGATGAGCAGAGATTGGTTCTTGGTTGAGATCGCACCTCTGGTTGTAGGACTTCCGGGGCGTCCTGACCTTCAAGGCTGTCCGGTCACCAAACGTGTCAGGCGGGCTGTGGTGACAATCATGCAGCAACTGGCGGGTAATTGGAACGGCAGTCTCGACCCACTCGAATTCTTGAGCCCCCTGTTCGAACTCGATAAACTGCCTTCGACAGACTCACGCTTCAAGGATGCTGTTGGAGATATCCGGCAGCATTGTGTCAACAATCCCGAGGATTGGCCTGCAGATTGGGTCTTTGCGGACAGCCGTCTGAACCTCCTCGACGGCCCGGACGCGACCTTCTTGGCATTTGTTGAACGTTCAGTACATCCGAGTGTAAGGGCTCCCAAGGCGGCACAGGAGCTCGTTCGCAAGATAAACCACGAGCTACAGCGCGATGGATGGAACCTTGAGGAGCTTCAAATTGCAAGTGATGACGTAGGTTATCGGCTATCTCCTTGGAACCCAGCATACGGTCGGGCTGAGGAGTCACTTCACAGGACCGCGCTCATTCTCAGCAGTTCGTGGATGTACCAGGAGATCCAGCGCATCGAAGCGTCCATTGATAGTGACCCGGCGCTTGCAATAGGTACGGCCAAGGAACTTGTAGATACATGCTGTAAACACATCGCAGACCGAATGAACATCCCGCTTCCCGCGAGCCCAGATACTCCAGATCTGGTCAAGGCTGTTCTGAAAGAGCTGAGGTTAGTTCCCGACGGTATCTCCGATCAGGCGAAGGGAGCGGAAGTCATCAAGAAGACGCTGCGAACCCTTTCTACGACGACACATGGTCTTGCGGAAATTCGCAACCTGTACGGCACAGGCCATGGAAAGAACTCGCGGCATCGGGGATTACAGCCAAGACATGCTCGTCTCGCGGTCGCTACTGCGGCCGCATTCGCTGAGTTTATCGTGGAGACTTACAAGGATCGATTAAGGAGCGAACAACACTGATCCGCGCCTGAGGCGCACATTTGCGTTGGACAATGGCGATGCCGAATGTTCCCAGATGGTGTTCAGAAATATAAACTGGTGCGGACTCTATGCCCTGGAATACCAACTTATCCGGAACGCCATTGAACATAGCGGCGTACACGGGTGCGCAACTGCGGGTGGTGGCCGGTCCGGGCACCGGAAAAACGTACGCTCTGATGCGGCGGGTAGCACGACTGCTTGAGCAAAACGTGCAGCCAAATCGCATTCTCGCCGTTTCATTCACACGCACAGCGGCAAACGACTTGGTAGACAAACTGGCGCAACTTGGTGCGCCCGGCGCGGATCAGGTCGCTGCGAAAACGCTGCATTCTCTGAGCTTCGGTTTGCTGAGCCGGAATTCTGTGTTTCAAATGCTTGGGCGTGTTGCCAGGCCGCTGATGGCCCATGAGCAAGACACTATGGTCTGCGACTTGGCGCCGGACTTCGACGGCAAGAAAGCGGTCAACAAATTAATCGAGGCGTTCGAGGCGTATTGGGCGCGGCTGCAGCACCACGATCCAGGCTGGCCTAACACGCCTCTCGAGCAATCGTTCGACCACGCACTGAAATCTTGGCTGCGATTTCACAAAGCGATGCTGGTCGGCGAAGTCATTCCACTTGCGCTGGATTTCATTCTGCAAAACCCTGGTCACCCGGATATTCCGGCCTACGATCATGTCCTGGTGGATGAGTACCAGGATTTGAACAAAGCTGATCAAGCATTGATAGACGCGATCAGCGGGCATTCCGCGGTTACCGTGATAGGAGATGAGGACCAATCCATTTACAGTTTCAGACATGCCCACCCGGAGGGAATCTACGAATACGCAACAACGCATATTGGGACACACGATGAGTTGCTCAATGAGTGCCGCCGCTGCCCACAGAAGGTTGTTTCGATTGCCAATTCACTGATCGCACACAACCAGAGATTGGCTCCGAAGGTACTTGCGCCGCACGCACCGAACGTGCAGGGGAACATCTACATTGTGCAACACCACTCCATTGCGGATGAAATCCAGACCATCGCCGATTACATCGACTGGTACTTGCTGCAAAACCCGACCGTGCCAGCGGGTGAAGTCTTGGTCTTGTCGAGTCGCCGACAGATTGGCAATAGTATCCGCGATAGCTTGAACGCTATCGCGCAGCAGAACGGAAGGGGATGGGAAGCGCAGAGCTTCTATTTCGAGGACGCCTTGAACTCCGACATAGCAGCGGATGGCTTCGCGTTGCTGACGTTGCTCGTCGATCCCGATGATCGACCATCGCTACGTTATTGGCTGGGGGAGCACAAGCAGGACTGCCGATACCGTCCTTACCGTCGCCTACGTGAGCACTGTGAACAGGCGGGACAATCGCCAAGACTGGCCTTGCAGGACATTGCGGCCGGCACCCTTAAGGTTACGCACACGGGATTGCTGGTCGCACATTTTAACGAGCTCAACCAACGATTGACAGCCCTGATGCCGCTCGACATTCCCGCGTTAATCGATACACTCTTTCCGGACGGCAACCCGGAGACGACATCTATTCGCCAAACCGCACTACTTGTGGCTCCCAATGCAACCACTACCAAGGAATTCTTAGATGAGCTCCGTGTTGTGATCACTCAGCCCGAGCTTCCCGGTTCTCAAGGAAATTCCGTGCGGATTATGAGTCTTTACAAATCGAAAGGTCTCACTGCACGCCTGGTGATCATCGCGGGTTGTGTTGCTGGCATTCTTCCAAGCGTTGACGCGCACGATCCGCCTCTGGAGCAGGAACGGCAGCGCCAAGAGCAGCGCAGGTTGTTCTATGTGGGAATCACACGAAGCACCGAGACTCTAGTGCTGAACAGCTCGATTCGAATGCCTCTCGCGATGGCCTACACCATGCGAATGCCTTTGTTAGCCAAACAGGGGGGCGATGCAATTCTGCAGGCTAGCCCATTGTTGTCGGAGCTGGGGACGTCTGCACCAGCCGTCATTTTGGGCGCTTCTTGGCGTGCGCAGCTTGGTTTTTGAAGAGTCAAAACCCACCCACCGCTCCCCGGGCTCAGGGTTTTGGCCCCACTGTGGGGCCTGTCGAGCACTGGTGGTAGGATCAGACCCACAGGAAGTGCATGAAAATGGATTTAGATTTAAAGGATCTCCTCAACAAGCACAACGTAGACCCGAGTCACGTTCTTGTTTTGCGGCACACCCCTCCGTTTCCGCAACTCCGGAAAGTGTTCGCGCGGCTCGCGGCAGATCATCCGGCCGCCTTCAACGCATACCAGCAGACACAAAGACAAGACGTGGAGGATGAAATGGACGATGCCACCCACGTAGCTTCCTTCATTGGCAATGCTCCCGGTTGTGCTCTGTTCGTTGGGCTTTATCGGCATGTTGCCCCCCCAACTCTCAGGGAGGCTGCCTGGATACGTGCTGAACCGGGAGTTCGTACATTGGAAAGCTACGGCCTTCCCGCCGAAACAATCGACCGGCATTGGTTTGATCTGCAATTGCAGGAGGATTTCCACGCAGACTGGAAGGGTAAGCTTGTGATTCAGTGGCCCGGGAGGGAAATAAATTGGCATCGCTGGGCAGATGCGGCTGACTTCAGAATTGGGGCCATTCACGAGGAGAGTCGGCTTTGTAAGCCACCCGGAGACTACGAAGAGTGGGACTTATCGTGGGATGAATTGAGGGTACTCCCAGAATCCTGGAAATCCAGGCTGCGCGAGTGGCGTGGAATCTATCTAATCTTCGATAAGTCGGACGGGAAAGGGTATGTGGGCTCCGCTTACGGGAAAGACAATATACTCGGGCGCTGGCAGCACTATGCAGACAAAGGAGACGGGGGAAACAAGGAGTTGCGTACGCGCAAAGCAACTGAGTTCCGGTTTTCGATCTTAGAACTTGTGAGTCCTGCCATGAAACCGGAGGAGGTCATCCGCAGGGAGGAAAACTGGAAAATCCGCCTTCGGACCCGCACGCGCACCCATGGGCTGAACATTCCAGACGTCGGTTTCTGATGGAAATGCGCCACTTGAATGTGAAGTTAAATTGCAATTCTCTCCACTTCATCCAGGGTGATCTCGTCGCTGGTGCGGTCGTAGAGCTTCGTGGTACGCGGCGACTCGTGCGCTGCGATTGCCTGGGCGTTCTCGATCGTGCCTCCTAGCGTAAGCCGCGAAACCCAAAGGCAAGAGCCAATCTGGTGGCGACATAATGCTTACACAATGCCAGTCTCGAGTGAGAGCGTCAATGGCCGAACGCGAATTTCGCCTCTCCAACGCACTTATCAGACCCTAAGCTATTGCTTTCCCGGCGGCGAGGTTGACAGTTCAACGTAAACTTGGGATTACGCCCACGGTTTGTGCGAGGCAGTTGCATGGCGTTTTCACGGAGCCTGAAGAAACCGAAACTCCGGAACCACCTGGAAGGGAGCAACCGGGACATCGCCGGTTTCTGCAGCCTGGTCGATGAGCGCCGAAGAAGCGTTGCCGATGAATCTTGCGCCCTCGCGAATGTGCACGATTCGGCTGGGATCGAATCCCATCAGACGCGCACAGGTTGCATCGGCAGCCACCGGATCATCCGCAAGCACAATCGTTCCCAGAGGACGAGGCGTGCCGTTAAGGGGACCGTTCCCTTCCATCGCCACGATGCCATCCGCGATAACGAAGTGGATGGGAGCTGTGGCGCACAAATCGAGGATACTTTCCTGAATGCCCATCCAGTGGAGAATATTCTTTGGCCATCCATATCTTGCCCCGGGGACAACGCCGAACATGTTTTTCATACTAAGCGTGACGCCAGACCAGTGATGAGTCTTGATCTTAGGCATGGAAACCAGGAAATCCGCTTCCAGCACAGTCCGAGGGAGCCAGAGATCCCGCATGCCCGTATAGCTCGCGCGTAATGTGGTGCGAATCAGCTGGTCGCGATTTAAGTCGACGAATCGGATCTTCTCGTCTCGAAGACACTGCTCATAACCACTTTGTAAAAGCACCAACTGTGTGTCTCGTTGATGTCCTGGTCCCTCGGCAACGATCACGGATTTGGCGCCCAGCCGGCGGAATGATTCAGCTGCAGCGAGAACCAGCAATGGATGGGTATTGATTGCATCGCCAGGAATATAGTCGACTAAGTTGGGTTTGAGGACAACCGTCTTGCCTCGGACGCTGATCGGGAAGAGGCGAAGACCCGCGGCGAGGATCTGATCGAGATGATTTGAGTATTGCTGCGCATGGAGGATTGCAACTCGGGATAGCTTCGGGCGCTGATCGGAATGATATTTGGGCAGAAGGAATGGAGTCGTAACCGTCGCGCCAGCGGCCAAAGCCGCGCTGCCGATTAGAAAGTCCCTACGAGTGATGCTCACAGCGTCACCCCAAATGCGGATAGGGCGCGCTGGTAGTCAAGCGCGAGGCAGACTAACGCCAGCGTGCTAGTGTCCACCGTGCTTACGAGGTTAGGAAGAGCAACAAGCGAACTGCGAAGCGAAGCAATCGGCCGACGGTGAGCGGCAAGAGCCAGGATCGCCCACGCGAGACTGCAGGGCGCCGCAAGGGCTTGAGCAGTACGCTCCAAGTAGTCGACGGAGCCTTGCACAACTGGATCCTCTGCCCGATCACGCAGTGCCAACAACGCGATCGCCGTATCGTCGGCGTGCGGTGCAAGGGCGGCGCCATAGACGATGCCGTTACCGGCATTCCACCCTCCGCCAGGGCATACACGATCTATCAGCATCTCAACACCACGATTGACCCGGAAAGGGATTTGTTCCAGACCACCGCAAGAGCAAGGAATCTGGTTCAGGGCAAGGATCGAGAATGCGGTAGGAACAACCCAGCTGACCGTGTCCGGGAACCATGGCCAGCCATATTTGTCTGGGTCGAAACGAACGTGGCGATCGGCAGTACGAAACTTCCATTTCCAGAACCAATTCGCTTCCTTGCCAGCACAGTTCAGCAGCCAGTGGAGGCCCTGCAACCTTGCGGGTATCGCCGGCACTAGATCGCGAAGAGCCATCACCACCAGCGAAGTGATCCAGCCACCCCCTTGATCATCTTCGGGGAAGACTGGCCAGCTGCCATTAGGGTTCTGCGTGCGGAGCAGAAAGTCCTGAGCACGTGCGAGGTCGCCTACAGGCACCGAGTCGAGTGCGAGCGCGGAGTAGCACGTTGGCTCAATTGCTGGCTGCGAAGACGAGGCAAGAGCAGCCCAGCCTCCACAAGGGAGCTGTCTTAGGGCAAGTTCGGCTAAGAGGTCGCTGAGCACAATGGGATCGGTCGTCACAGTGGGCACTTTGTAGTGCGAAATCTCTTTGCTGTCAAAAACCTCGTGACGGCGGAGAGTCTTGAGCTGTAAGTCCAAGCAAAGCCCCGTTTGGGAGTCGGAGGACTCTGCTCCCAGTCAAAGTGCGATTGGTGAAATAAAGATGGCGAGTACCCTGCGAATGAAGGCGTTGCTGACAGCTCGGCCTGCGGAATCGCCTGGCGGTATCCAAACGCAGCAACGGAAAAGCGTTCGGGTTCCCAGTCAAAGTGCGATCGGTGAAAAAAGTTTGGCGACGGAGCTGCGACGGACAAGTGGCAACGCCGTCGGCTTCCGGAGTCAAAAGCGGAGAGAGACTCTCGTTCCCAGTCAAAGCGCGATTGGTGAAATAAAGATGGCAGGCACTTCGCGAGGAAAAGCTTCACCAACAGCCCGCCCCGGCACCGAGTCCCGATTCTGCCCCTTGGAACGGGAAAGCTTTGCTTCCCAGTCGAAGTGCAATTGGTGAAATAAAGATGGCGAGCATCCCTGCCAACGAAGACCTTACTGACGGCGCGACCCGCGGCCCGTGGAATCTCCTGGCAGTGTCCGCACCCAGCCACGAAAAAGTGTTCTGTTTCCCAGTCAAAGTGTGATTGGTGAAATAAATCTCTGACTTCTGAGCTTCACGGTCCAAACAGAGCTACAGCTCTGCTGGCATGAGACGGCGGGTGAACAGAATCATGATCTTAGATCCAGGAAATGTAGTCGCCGCTTCGAACTCGCGCTTCCGACGCGAAACCGAATCAACGTATCAGTCTGCCGGATTACCGCAAAGTCCGCGCACTCACAAATGCAAAAGCAAAACTTCCGTTGTAGTTTTCACGACGAAAGGAAGCCGACGTGTTCTCGTCTGCAAGCGAGCTCGCCACGAAGCTGCGTGCGGCACGTTACATCATCGATCCTGTCACGCTGGAGGTGGTGTATCTGGCTGCCCGTATGCGGAAACCACTGCTGGTGGAAGGTCCGCCAGGATGTGGCAAGACCGAGCTGGCCTATGCGGTAGCCGCCGCGGCCAATACGGTGGTTGAGCGCCTCCAGTGCTACGTGGGCATCACCGAAGAAAAGGTCATCGGGAAATTTGATGAGGCGCTGCAGAAGCTCTTCCTGGACACTCAATCCGCCAACCTCGGCCAGGACTGGGACCATATCCGGAGCCGGTTGCACTCGCTGGACTTCTTTGCGGAAGGGCCATTGTTGCGTGCGTTGCGCTATGAAGAGCAATCATGCGTGCTTCTGGTCGACGAACTCGACAAAGTCGACCACAACATCGAAGCCCTGCTACTGGAGATTCTGAGCGCCTGGCAGATCACGGTGCCCAAGCTGGGAACGATTGGAGCATCAACCATTCCCTTTGTTGTTCTGAGTTCGAACGAAGAACGACGTCTGGGCGACCCACTGCGGCGACGGTGTTTTTATCTACGCTTTGAATACCCATCGGTCGAGCGAGAGAGAGAGATTCTGGCGATCCGAAGCAGTAGCGAAAGCCTGCGGTTGCGAGGGCAACTGGCCGGGCTGGCACACGCTCTGCGCGGCTGGAATATGGAAAAGCCGCCATCGATCGCCGAAATGCTGGATCTCGCTAAGGCGTTGGAAATCCTGGGGGTCGAAGAGATCTCGCACGAGCAACGGGATTTGCTGCTGCCCTTGCTGGCCAAGACAGAATCTGATCGCAAACGCTTGTTGCTGCGTGCCGGGTTCGAAGGCTTGGTCGCCGACTCGAAACGTTATCGCGACGAACTTATGGCCGTGGCGGAAGAGAGCTCGCCGGTGGCGGCTGTGGAGGCTGCAACGTGAAGTGGGCCAGGGCGTGTTTTCTTGTGCTGCTGATGGGAACAGCGGGGGCGCATGTGGCCGATGCATACCCACTGCGGGAGATATCAGCGCAGTGGGCGGAGTATTACGCCGCTCAATACCATGTGCCGGTTGAACTGGTGGCCGCGATCATCGACGAAGAATCGGGATGGAACCCGTATGCGGTATCGAACAAGGGCGCAGCCGGGATTATGCAGTTGATGCCGGCAACGGCTGTGCGGTTCGGAGTGCGCAATCGGTTTCTGGTGCAAGAAAACATTCGCGGTGGAGTTGCATATCTTGCCTGGCTCAAACACAAGTTCAACGGAGATCTGCGATTGATCACCGCAGCCTATTTCGTCGGCGAATACGCAATCTCTTCGCAGGGACTGGAGTATTCCTCGCCCGATGTTCAGGGATACGTCAAACGGGTCGCGCAACGGTATCGCGTGCGACGAGCGTTGAAAGCACAGCTAGAGTTGGCGCGGCAGAGGAGAAAGTTGAGGTGACGGATGAGAAGCGCTTTGGTTTTCGGCTGGCTGGCGTTGTTGGCACTGGCCGCAACGGCAGGGGCACAACAAACACCCATCGTTCCACAGGTTCGTACCAAGCCCACGGCGGACAACAAGATAACCGTGATCGAGCTTGCGGCACACTTCGTAACCGCAATCCGGGTCCCCGAGGCGGTTAACTCAGTCGTGGTGGGAGACCCGGCACTGTTTCAGGTGGAGCATTCCGAACACGAGCCAGACCTGGTGTTCGTCAAAGCCCTGACCAACGAACACGCCGAGAGTAACTTGCTGATTTCCACCGCGAGAGGACGCCAGATCAGCTTTCTCCTGGTCAGCCGTGGCGAAGGCCCGAACTCAGCCAACATTGATTTCCTGCTGCGATACCAGCCGTCCGGTGGCTTTCTGGTCGAGCCCGATGCCGTTCCTTTCGCGCTGGTTGCACAGACCGCCAGCGTATCGAAGGCGCAGGCTGCAACTACTCCGACGGCCTCAGGGTCTGCGGAATTGGGTGCTGCAGTGGTACCCGCGTCACTCACCACGGCCAACTCTCCGGTGGAAACAGTGTCGACCCAACCCAAACCAGAGTCTCTCGACAGCTTGCTGGAGCGCCAACAACAGGCTCCGATGCCTGTGCTTTACGGCGAGCGGATGGAAGGCGACGAGGTGAAGGGTGACCGCCTGCGGGCGGGCATCAGCGAAGTTCTCGATGGCGGCCAGCAAGTGATTGTCCTGTTCTCGGTGGTAAACACCAGCAAGCACGCCATCCTGTTGATGCCGCCACAGGTCCAGCTAGGCGGCCAACAAAAGTCGGGAAAACTGATCAAGCACGAGCGCTGGTCCACGGCGGAGCAGTTGGCGGTAATCGATTTCCGCCTGAGCCGGCGGCGGATCGGACCTGGGGAACGCGCCGACGGCGTGGTGATGTTCGAGCGTCCTCCCTACAAGCGGTCGATGGAAACGTTGTTCTTGCAAATGGCGGAGTCCGGCGCGGTAGACAAACCGGCCTTGGCGCCCATCGGTTTTGGAGTCAGCACACTGCGGGAGGCAGCCAACCATGCTCAGTGAGGAAACAAACAAGAAACTGAATACAGCTCCAACACCTCCGGAGGCGGAAATAGCCAACGAGGAGTCTACGCCGGAGGAAACTCGCAAAGGAAACTGGCGCGAAGCGTTCCGGACTGCGTTCGACAAAGCACGCCGGCAGCAGAAGCCGACAGAGAGCCGACAGGAACTCAGCCGGGACAAAAGCAAATCGCTGTTCCTGCTTATCGGAGTTTGCGTGGCAGTTCTGCTGCTTTTCTTCGGCGTCTTCTCCCACCCGAAAAGCAAGGTTACCCTGCCCGGAGAGAACCCACGTGGCGATGCCAGTCTAGGCCGCAAAGTTACACCGGGACAGGAGAACATCGATCCGACGAAATCGGCTACTCCGATGCTGAGCGCGGATGTGCGTTCCACAGATCCAGCGCTGGCCGGCCAATTGACGCCGGAAGATATCGACCGGACCTCGCGAACCACCATGGCGCCCAGGCCAACTACCGCCGCGACCAAGACAAACTCCCGGGAGGACTACGCGCTGAGCAAGGTCGATTTCTCTGACCCTTCCGTGGGAGCGGGCACTACAACGCCCACTCCGCCACAGCCATCGTCATCGGATTCAGCTTCCGACCTGAAAAAGCCCTCGCTGGTATTCGTGCGTTCAACGGAAATCAAACCGACGCTCCGGCCGAACTCGCCTGAGGACACGGAGGAAACCCTGGCGCTTGCGGCGGGCACCCGACTGGTGGCGCGACTGCAAACGCCGGTGAGTTCAGCAGTCGCCGCCCCAGTTGTGGCGGTTGTTGAATACAACTACGAGCGCAACGGACAGATCGTGCTGGCGGCAGGGGCGAAGGTCTTTGGCCGGCTGGCGCAGGTGAATCCGTCGGGCTATGTGGGCATTCAATTCAGCCAAGTGGAGATGCCCGACGGAACGACCGAAAAGATCGATGCCTCGGCCATGAGCTTGAATTTCGGACCGCTCAAGGGCGACGTCTCCGGTAAAAAGACTGGCACAAAGTTTCTGGTGCGTACCCTGACCGGGATGGGAACGATGGCGTCGTATCTGGTCGGTCCGCAAGGTTCAAGCTCCGGCTTCCTGATTTCTCCCAACACCCTGATGCGAGAGCGCCTGGCTGACAATGTCGCGACCGCAGGACAAGAAGAGCTAGACGGCCTGGCGTTCAATCAGAATGTGGTAGTTACCGTGCCAGGCAACACGCGGTTTTACATCGTCGTCCAGAAACCAACTTCGGACCATGGGAGCACGACATCTGGAACGCGAACCGCTGGAACCAGTACCGCCGGCCTCACGGGCGGGGTGCCGACTCTGGAAGAGCTTCGCCAGTTGATGCAGTTAAGAAGCGAGATCAACGATCTCTATACCCAAGCCAGTAATCAAGCGGCGAGCCAACCGCAGCCGCAGCAATGAAAGGCGATGCAAAGTGGAACCGAATTGGGCTCCTTTGGAAAACCGGCTGGGCAGGGCAAGATGCATGGGATTCATGTTCATGGGTCGAGTCAACGGGATTAACCATTACAAGCACGGGATCACCCGCACTTACCTGTACTTGGATGACGCGGGCAATTGTTACCTGAAGGAAGAGAAAGGAGGTTTTGTTCCGGGAAACTGGGGTGCCGAACTCGGCAAGATGGAGGCTTGCCTGGCCAGGCTGGATTCCAGCCTGGCCACCCCGTATGACGAGGAGTTTATTGTTCGGAAGCGTAATGCATTGCGGCAACAAGGGATTTCGCTTCTGAC
>Ga0187862_10000426_pt1 | contig 49105 bp, 40 predicted proteins | sample June2016WEW_10_1_FD_133003 | JGI IMG/M metagenome (GOLD analysis project Ga0187862, IMG submission 133003) | Peatland microbial communities from SPRUCE experiment site at the Marcell Experimental Forest, Minnesota, USA - June2016WEW_10_150 | ecosystem: Environmental > Terrestrial > Soil >... | reverse complement strand
GTGTCTTGACCATTCGGAGATAAGAGCGGTTGGCGCCTGAACCCTACAGGCTGTACCTCGATCAGATGTTTGGAGTCCACTTGGCCTCGGCGTTGCAGGCTGCGGGGTTCGATGTTATGCGTGCCTCAGAAGCCGGCCAATCGCGAGCCGATGACGCTCAGATCCTCCGGAAGGCTATCGATGAAAAGAGGGTACTTATAACTCAATAGCACAATACATGAGGTAAGACGTTAAATGATTGCACATATCATAAGAATCTTTTCCAGCGATGTAGAAGTAGAAGTGAACCATGACTATTTTAGTTTCAGGCGTAAAGGACAGGAAATTAACTTTAGGACTGTTATCTACATATCAAATGATGGTGGGAAACCACGTGTACTTGGTGTTGGCGATAGTCCAGTAATTACAGAATCAAATATCAGAATTGATCTTTTCAAGCCAGAAGCGCAGGGTGTTGAATTTGTTGCCAAAGCCGAATGTCTTGACGCTTTTTTCAGATACTGCATCAGAAAGACGCTAGGTCACCGTACAGTGATCAGGCCGCGAATTCTCTTTAGCAACTCAGAATCTTTGAGAACGATTCTGTGTGGGTATCAGAGAATCATATTGAGCCGTGCTGCTATGAATGCGGGTGCTCGTGAATGCTTATTTACGATAAAATAACTGGGCGAAAGGTTGGCAAGTGTCCCGTTGCATGAAACTTTCTAGCGTTGTTCCTGACTTCGCAGCCTGACCGGAACCCCGAAACTGGGCGAAAAATAGTGGAGCCTCGCAAATGGAACGGGTTTCAAAACTTGGACCATGCCGCACGAATGCAGGGGTCAAGCAGTGGGGAGGGCAGTGATAATAAAATCGATGACTTAGCCTTGGGACGGCTGGTTCGAATCCAGTGGTCCCGATCAAACTTTTCCCGTCATTTCGCCGGCTTCATCAGTCCCCGTCCAGGTTTTCAAGGTCCAGTATCCGTTTGATCCGGTCCTCCGGGGTAACGTCACTTCCTTCTTTCCATTCCATGATCTGGAGAACAACCCCCGCTGCATCCCTGGGCCGCAATACCAATTCGCTGCGATTGCTGAACTCGTCCCGCAGAGGAATTTTGAATCCTTTGCCTTCGACTTCCGTGATGAACTCTTCGAGGTTATCGACTTCCAGGCCCAGATGGTGCAGGCCTTCCCCATGCCTGGCAATGTGCTGATTTATAAACCCGTCCGCATCCATGGACTGGACCAGGGAGATGACGTTTTCCCCGATCCGGATATAGGACACTTTGGCTGGGCCGGCTTTTTCCTTGAGGATGATCGTTCTAATCGGGATGGCGTTTAACAACATCACAAACTGTCGGGTTGCCTGATCAGCATCCTTTACCGCGATCGCCACATGATCGATTCTTTTGATCCTGGCCATTGCCCTCTCCTTGGTCTCATATCCTGCATGTGCCGCCATAAATGATGCGGATCTCTATGTATAGCGACATAATAGTTGCGAAATAAAGATTCCCGGCATTCCGGCGCCAGACTGACGAAAGTCTGAATCCAGAGGTGTTTGATCGGCTTCACAGGTCGAAAAAACACTGGATCCCGGTTTCCACCGGTGTGACGGGCAGTGAAGATTTGCGCAAGCATTATTGACGCCGCGAATAATTGTTATTGCGCGGGTCATTCTCGTTTCAGAAGTTGAGCGTCATCAGCAATCCCATGCGCTGGTCATTTTCAAACGGGATAATCTCGTTTTCGTCTCGCTTGTGCAGATCGCCGCCGGCCTGTTCTTCGACCATGCGCACAGATCTATCAATGTGGTGCAAAAACTCCCGGGCGGGAATCATCTCTCCGTAGGTCCGCGTAAAGGAGTAGATGCAGATGTTGTGTTTGTCCATTTCCTCAGCGATTTCCGCGGCCCCTTTGAGCAGCTTGAGCGTGCGTCTGGCGATTTTCACGGTTCGCACAGGGAAAATGTCCCACCAGGATACGGCCGTGCAGAAGAAAGTGGTCGGCCGGTAGGCTTGTAGAGCAATCGAGTCGTCATAACCGACGATCTGGAGATTGAAGACCTTGTCCAAAAGCACGTGAGGCTGTTGCATAGCGAGGTCTTCTCGCCTGAAGCCGATCTGCCACCGGTATTCATCGGCCGTATCCAGCACGGTCTTGGCAGGGCCGTCGATGGGGCGAACGGGATCGTTAAAAATGGCGGCGTCGTTTTTTAGGACCGCGGCCAGCACCTTGACAGTAGTGATCAGGTAGGTGGACCGGATGCCTGTGGGCGACACCATAATGCCGGATTCGAACAGCCGGTCGGCATGTTCCAGGCAATCAAAGACCTTTTGATGCAACGGCGCAGCAGCAGCATCGATTGCCCCTCGCGATCGAAGGTGGCGCAGGGTGGCCATAGCCTGGGCCAGGTAGACCACGGCATGTTCGCAATAGAAATCTTCGGAGTGGAAAGCGCAATTTTGCCGTATGAATTCTGCTTCCAGGTGAGATTGGGCGAACATGCCTTCTGCGATCGAATAAGAAGGCGCGTCGATGGCCAGGTTGCGCAGCAGCACCATGCGCAGGGTGCGAGCGCTTAAATGGACCGGATCCAGGCTCAGTACGGTTCTGAGGATTTCAATGGCATCCCAGAACCTCCGCCGGTAGTAGAGCGTCTTGGCGATCTCCAGACCGAGCAGCGAGTTATGCGGGAACCGGAAAAAGGAGGTGATGGCATCGCGCTGATCTTCGGGCTCGTCGCCCGAATCGTCGGCGATTGAAGACCATAGCTTTGCAACGAGGCGCTGGGCGGATAAGGCATCGTTTTGCAAAAACGGGTCGTCAAGCAGATCCGGAATGAAATCAAAATAAAGCATGCTCCACACGCTGACGACCCACCAGATCGTCAATGTCTCGCCGTTGAAGAGCGTAATCTCTGAGGGCCGGCCGCTCAGCAATGCGCGAATATCGTTGATGAGGATGCATTGGCGGGCGTAATCGGTAAGGCGGATGACCGGATCGCCGGGCAATTTGGCATTCAACAGGGGGAGCAGGTAGTTATCCAAGTTAGCGAAACCGCCCGCCGCCAGCCCGATGGACATAAACCGATTCTGGGTGCAGTACGGGGACAATGCCCATCTGACGGCCATCTGGTGGGCCAAAGAAAGCGCGCTTCTCAGGCAATGCCGGTATGCGGCCGGATTGCCGAGTTTGCTCTCCTTCGGAAAATCGACGTACAAGGTAGTGATATCATGGAAACGGACCTTGCCCCATCGGCCGTACAGGAATCTGCCGAGAGATTGGTCGATGTAGCTCTTAAGCTCTCTTTTAAGCCAGCCGACGGTCTCATGATCGATAACATCACCGCGGCTGTACAACGCGAACCCGATACGAACCCCCTCTTTATGATCGACAGCGGATTTGCCCCCACGGCAAAGTTTGACCAGCGTTTCAAAGTTCCACATGGGTCCCAGTTGGGGACGGTCGTGTCCCAGCCAGAAGGCCAGACTTCTCAGCACATTTTGTTTATGAACCGTGTCAGCAGTTTCCTTTTTGAGACGCGTCAGCATGGAGCTGGTCGCCTTGGGCAAAGCGATGCGGCACTCTTTGATCAGGCTGTTGATACGCTTTACCAGGGCGCGGGCCGACAAGGTCAGTTCGAGCAATACCTCCTTTTGGTCAAAGAAGTTGTCGAAACTCAAATGATTGGGCGGCGTGCAGATCTCTTCGCTCCTGGCGTTAGCCGCAATGAACGCATCGAGCGACGCCTCCCGCGCATCGGGAATGATGTCGTTGTCGTATGCAAAAGAGACAAACGATTGCAACGAGGCCTGGTTATCGATGCGTGCTGCAAAACGGGTAAAGCTATCCGACGTTGGAAAAACCGCCATCAACGCTGATACCGCCCGATCTTTTCTATTCATCGGCCCACCAAAGCTGCACTGAGCCCATCATGTGAAAATAGCGGCTGATCCGTCAAGCTGGCCGCGGTTCATCAACCAGCTTTTTTTATACATCGATGGCGAAAACAATACAATGTTTTACGCTAAAACGATAATTTTCTTGAAACGTTACAGAGGTGTTGAGTATTTTCTCCGAGTAAAGTAAAAATACACTTTCAAGGCAGCACGGTACGGCGGGGAATTTCCGATTCCATTCACAATCTCATTATCTCACATCTCGATCTACATCTCGATCTCCATCTCGATCTCCGCCGGGCTGTTGTCTATTGACGGCCCAGATCTACATTCACAACAGTATGGAGGCAGTATCATGGCGAAATACGGAACACAGGAGTGGTTTGATCTTTACAAAGAAGAGCTGAACAACAGCAAGGCTTACGAGGAAGCCGCCAAGACATGGGAAGGGGATTTCTACTTCATCATGGAAAAGGGCGGAGCGCTGAAAGAGACCTTGTATGCCTACGTGGATCTGTATCATGGAAAATGCCGCAAGGCGGAGCTGGTGCCCGACCTTAAACAATACAAGCCTGAATTCATCATTTCCGCTCCCTATGCGGTCTGGAAAAGAATCTCCACCAAACAGCTCGATTCCACCCAGGCCCTGATCACCAAACAGTCCAAACTCATGACGGGCAGTAAGGGCACCATAGCAAAGATCATGCGCTATACCAAGGCGGCCAACGAGTTAACCAACTGCACATGCCGCGTCCCCACCGAATGGCTGGATTGACCGTCGCCGATTTTGCTTCTGATAGTTTCATGACCGAAGCGATTTGCGATTCAACGGAAAGGAAATCGCCATGTGGACCTTTTCATGCCCCACTATAGTTTATGGCGACAATGCCCTGGAGTATCTTCTGCAAATCAGAGGCAGGAAGGCGTTCATTGTAACAGACCGGAACATAGTGCGCCTTGGGCTGGCCAAACTGGTGACTGACCAATTGGACGCAGCCGGAATCGGCTGGCGCATTTTTGACGAAGTCGAAGCGGAGCCTTCTCTGCAAACGATCAAAAAAGGCGGTATCGCCGTGGGCGAATACCAACCCGACTGGGTCATCGGCCTGGGCGGCGGGTCCTGCACGGATGCCGCCAAAGCAGTCATCATCCTGCTGGTGCGCCCGGACCTGGAACCCGATGCGATCATTGCATCGGACACCTACAATTTCAGAGACAAGGCCAGGCTGCTGGCCATTCCCACCACCAGTGGCACGGGTTCGGAAGCCACCTGGGCTATCGTGTTAACTGACAGTGAAACCAAGCGAAAACTGGGCTTGGGCACCACCGAATGCACGCCGGATGTGGCCATCCTCGATCCGGTCATGGTCTTAGGCATGCCGCCGCAAATCACGGCGGACAGTGGTATGGACGTTATATGCCAAGCCATCGAAGGCTATGTCTCCACCTGGGGCAGCAGCATCACCGAGGGCCCAGGCCTAGTTGCGGCGCGGCAGGCCTTTGAATACCTGCCCATCGCCTACAAGGCCGGAGACGACCTCGAGGCGCGCAAGCAAATGCAGAATGCCGCCATTCTGGCAGGGATGTGCTTCGGCAATGCCATGGCCGGCCTCGGCCACAGCACCGGGCACGCTCTGGGCGCCGTCTTTCATATTCCCCACGGCCGCACCGTGGGTCTATTTTTGCCCTATACGATGGAGTACCTGATAAACGCGGCCGACCAGACCCGGGCCAAGTACGCCGAAATTGCCCGTTTTTGCGGCTTATCTTCGGGTTCGGAGGAAGCTTGCGCCCTTGCGCTGGTTGAAAAGGTGCGCGCCGTGGCCATGGAGATTGGCCAACCTGCGACCATCCAGGCCTGCGGAATAGAGCCTGCGGCCTTCAACGCGGCCATACCCGATCTGATTGACCGGGCACTCAACGAAGTGACGACCATGACGGTCAGTCGCGTTCCCGGAGAAGAGGACCTGGACAAAATTTTCCGTTATGCATATGAGGGCAGGCGGATCGACTTTTGAGAAATCAGGACGTTGATGCGCAACAAACAGAGCGGACGCCTATGAACGGATACTGGGGCAAACTGCTGGTGGCAGATTTAACCAACGGCCGGCTTATCGATGAGCCCTTGAATGAAAAGCATGCGCGCAATTTTATCGGCAGCACCGGTTTGGCAGCACGCTATCTTTTCGATCTGGTAGATGAAAAAACCGATCCGTTCGGACCCGACAATGCACTTATCCTCATGCCCGGCTTGCTCAACGGCACTACCTGCCCAAGCGCCAGCCGCTGGGGCGCGGCCACCAAATCGCCCCACACCGGGTACTATGGGGACGCCAACATGGGCGCCATCTTCGGAGCGGAGTTCAAAAAGGCCGGCTACGATGGGCTCATCCTGAAAGGCCGGTGCCGTAAACCTGTTTATATCTACATTCAAGACGGCAAGGCCGAGCTCAGGGATGCTGCCGCCTTATGGGGACTGGACACCTACCAAACACAGGCGGCCATCAAGAAAGCCTGTGGCGAGCGCACCCAAGTTGCGTGCATCGGCCCGGCGTCGGAGAATCTCGTGGCTTACGGCAATATTTTGTCCGAATGGGGCCACTGTCTGGGCCGGGCTGGAATGGGATGCGTGATGGGGAGCAAGCAGATAAAAGCCGTAGCGGTTCGCGGCAAGCTCAGTTTGCCCATCCACGACCCGGATGGTTTCAAAAAGAGTTCGGCCAGCGCCATGAAACAGGTCAAGGAGCATTTCCTGTCTCAGATCATGCATGAAACCGGCACCTCCGGCTGGGTTGATTCCGCGATTGCTTACGGTGACGGTCCCACCCAATACTACACGGCCCCCACCATGGAGGAAGCCACCCAAATAAGCGGCGTTACCATGACCGAGACATGCCAGACGGGCCACACGGCCTGTTTCGGGTGCCCCATCCGCTGCCGCAAGGTGCTTCGAATCGAAGAGGGAAAATTCCCCAAAGAAAAGATTGAGGCCCCTGAATACGAGACCCTTATGGCCTGGGGTCCAATGCTGGGCATTGCAGATCTGGGGGCGCTGGTTCACATGAATGAACTGATCAACGGCTACGGCTTCGACACCATCAGCAGCGGCGCCAGCGCCGGCTACGCTTTCTACCTCTACGAGCAGGGCGTGATCTCGGAAAAAGAGACCGGCGGGCTTGCGCTGACTTGGGGCAACATCGAGGCGGCTATCGCGTTGATCCATCTTATCGGCCATAACCAGGGATTCGGCGCCGTCCTGGCCGGCGGCACCCGCCGCATGGCGGAGCGCTTTGGCCGGCCGGCCGGAGAGGCGGTCCAAGTCAAAGGGCTCGAATATCCCATGCACGACCCGCGAGCCTATCACTCGATGGCGTTAGTTTACGCGACCGCCCCGCGCGGGGCGGACCACAACAAGAGCGACGCCTACCAGGTGGATGGAGGTGCCGGACACCCCGATCTCGGGCTCGACGCGGACGACCGCTGGGGCGACGAAAAAGCACAAATGGTTGTGACCAGTCAAAATTGGCGGGCGTTGAGCGATGCTTTGGGTATATGTCACTTTGCGATCATGCCGTTTGACCTGTTGATCGCCATGGTTTGTGCATTGACAGGATGGGATACGACCATGGCGGAATTACTGAAGACCGGGGAGCGCATCTTTCAGCTCCAGCGCGCCCTGTCCTGCAAACTGGGCATAAGCGCCAGGGACGATGAGCTGCCGGAGTTAGCCCAGCGGCCTATTGCCGGCGGTGGCCAGGAAGGTCATGTCCCCAATCTGCATAAGATGCTGCCCGAGTATTACGCATTGCGGGAATGGGACAATGTTACCGGCAGACCGACCAGGCAATGTCTGGAGCGGCTTGGACTTTTGGAAATAGCTGACTCCATCGGTGTGAGGTGAAAGGGAAGTTATTGCTTTGGACAAAAACAGAAGGGAGAATTTGGCTTATGAAAAAGAAGCGTAACACTGCATTGGTTTGGCTTGTCTCAGTGTCCCTTTTTTGCTTGATCCTCGCGGGGGTCGGTCTCGTATCCGTTCAAGTCCAGGCAAAGGAGCAAACCTTAATCAAAATAGGCATAATGGGACCGCAGAGCGGACCGGCGGGGCCATGGGGAACGATCGGCAGGGACCCCTACTATGCCTTTGTTGAGCTGTTCAACAAGGAAGGTTTCGATGTAGGTGGTAAAAACTACGGCTTTCAGATTGTCGAAGCGGATGACTTGAACACCCCCGAAGGGGGCGCTGCAGCCGCCAAGAAGCTCATTTTCGAAGACAAGGTCAAATTCATCGTAGGACATTGGAGCTGGAACTTCGCTACTGTAGCCGCAGTGACAACCCCGGCGAAAGTGATCCTGATAACCCGCACCGGAAGCGATATCCAGCCGGTGAGTCTGGGGGGCTCTTATGATGCCAAACGCATGCCCTATGTAGTCTTCGGCAATCCCTCCCATGAGCAGTTTGTCACCGACTGCTTCGCGCTGGTCAAGGCTTTCCCGGGTTACCACAGTATCGGCTTAAACGATTCCGAAATGGGCAAAGGCCCGGGCTGGGATAAGGTGGACGCAGTGCTCACCAAAGCCGGCATCAGGTTCCATCATGAGTGGTATCCATACGGCGCACAGGACTTTACGCCCTACATCACCCGATTTGCCGAAGCCGGGTGTGACATCATTTACGGAGGAGGGGACATTACAGCCGCCATGCTCATTGACAAACAACGCTATGAGATGGGGCATAAAGATTGGCATGTAGGCACGGCCGGCACTATTATCGATCCGCAGATGTATATCAATGTAATAGGAAAAGATGCCAGCGAGGGATTTATCGGGCAATATTGGGGTGTCTGGGACTATAAGGTGACCAAAATCGATCCCAAATGGATCGCCATGTGCAAGCAGGCGATGCAGATGGCATCGGAAAAACAAGGGAAGCCGTATACCTATACCGGCTGGATCGGCTGGATGCCAAACCACATAGGTATTCTGTCCCAGGCCATGCAAAAAGCCGGTACGGTGGATGATCCCGACGCCATCATGAAGGCGATTCGAGGCGGCACCTTCTCCACTACGAACGGCACTTTTACAATGTCCGGTGCGAAAACTTACGGCTCGCCGGTCCTGTTCGGCTCGCCGGGCGTTCTTTGCGAGATCAAGGGAGGCAAAGAGGTTTACCTGTTCGAAACTCCCATGGATCCCATTCCATAGCTCGTTTCCATCCGGAAACTCCGGATGAACGTAGGAGAATTTCACCTTATAGAGACTCTGGTAGTTTCCGATTCGGAAAGGAGGCATTTTTGGTCCTGGCAAGAAAATCGAGGGGTTGCGCGGAGGCGTACACCTGTGTGCCGCACGGAGCGTCGAGATTGATTGCAATGTCAGGGCGGAAAAGGCCCCTTGCCGGACGGAATCCAACTCTAAGCCGGAACTGCTGTTATTACGGAGTGGCAAAGGCGCTAACGTGCTAAAGGCAACTGAAAAAAGGGAACGTTAAAATGCATATAGGAATTTGGGTCGACGGATTGGTTCAAAGCTGTATCTACACGACCATGGCATTCGGCATGGTTCTGGTCTTCAGCATATTAGGCATATTGAACTGGGCCCACGGTCAATTCTATATGCTCGGCGCTTTAGTGCTCTACTCCGCCGTCATGCAGGCCGGGCTTCCATTCGGGGCCGGTCTGGTTATAGCGGCCCTGGCAATGGGTCTGCTGGGAATGCTGGTGGAGAGATTGATCATCGATCGCGTGAACGTTCCCCGTGCCATAGGGGCTTTGTATGTTACCGCCGCTACCATCTCGCTGCAATTTTTCTTCGTAGGTGGGGCCAGCATGATATGGGGCAGGCTGGAGAAGGGATTGGGCATGGTGATGCCGGGCGTACTTACGTTGGGTGGCGTTAACATCAGCTACCAGAAGATCGCCGTGATTGTCTTTACCCTGATTGTCATGGCGATAATGTATTTCGTGCTCGAGCACACCAAGATCGGCCTGGCCATCCGCGCGGCCGCCCAGAGACCTGATGCGGCCATGTTATACGGCATCCACGTGGGGCGTATCAAAACCCTGGTGATGGGCATCGGCTGTGCGATGGCGGCCCTGGCCGGCTGTTTCATGGCGCCGATTTACCCGGTCAGTCCATTCATGGGGGGAATCCCCATGATAATGTCGCTGCTGGCCATCGTAATCGGCGGTATCGGCAGCCTGACAGGGGCCATCGTTGGAGGCGTCATCCTGGGATTGCTCAACAGCGTCATCGCCTACTACATGTCCTACTTCTCAGAAGTGATTCTCTTTGCGCTGGTAATTATCATTCTGCTGATTCGCCCCCAGGGTTTGTTCGGAGTAGCTGTGAAATGACTTCTCATATCGATTGGCGAAACACCTTACCAAAGATTGTGGCCTGCATCATAGTGGTGCCGGCGTTGCTTGTTCCACTGTTCACAAACAACCCGGCATCGCTTTCAATCGTGATTTTAAGCGGCATATGGGCCGTGGTGGCCATGGGTTTCACGCTGATTTTGTGGACGGGTCAGTTCAGTCTGGGTCAGTCCGCCTTCATGGCCATCGGCGGATATACCTCCGCTATTCTCACGGCCCATCTGGATTGGCCCTTCTGGCCGAGTTTCTTGGCGGCTGGATTAGTCTCGGGCATAGTTGCATGCGCGGTGGGCGCAGTCGTATTGAGGGTGGGCGGATTCTATTTCTCCATCATCACCCTGGCCCTTGGCGAAATAGTGCGCATTATCGCCATGCAATGGCAATCGGTCACAAGAGGAACGCGCGGTCTGGTTACCTATCCGCCCGAGACAATCTCGTTGGGCTTTATCAACATCGATTTTACGGCGAGCACCGTACCCTGGTATTATTTCATGATTGTTCTGGTGGCCTTCTCGGGCCTCATTTACTGGCGTATCGGCAAGAGCCGCATCGGCGGGACTTTTTTCAGCGTCGCCGCCAATCCCATGTTGGCTGAGCACCAGGGCATTCACCTTATGAAATACCGTGTCATAGCCTTTACCGTGGCCGGCGTGTTCACCGGCCTGGCCGGTTCGTTTTACGGTCACTTCCTGTCGGCCATGACGCCTTACACGCTCGGAATTCAGGAATCCATCCAGGTCATGATCATGAGCATAGTTGGCGGCATCAGCTCACTGGTCGCCGGCCCGATCGTTGGCTCCGTCGTTCTTTATAATTTGAGCCAATTTTTGCAGCGTCTGAACCTGGAGGGCATCCACCCAGTGGTGTTCGGCGGCGCCATCGTCTGCATTCTGCTTTTTCTGCCCAAGGGGACCGGCTTGGTCGACCTATGGACCAAGTTCTGGAAGCGCGTTTACGGCGAGGTGGATTTTTACGAGCTTCCCGAAGACATGGAAAAGGACATCGAAGTCCATTGAACATTTTTCGCGTTCTGTGTTGGAAACCCCCAGGGGAGGAACATAGTGGCACTTTTGGAGCTAAAAAATATCAGCAAAAATTTCGGCATGCTCAGGGCGCTGGACCAGATCAGCCTCAACGTGGAACAGGGTGATGTGCTGGGCATCGTCGGCCCAAACGGCTCGGGCAAAACAACCCTTATCAATGTCATCTCCGGCTATTACCAGGCTACGCAGGGCACTATCCGTTTGGATGGTAAGGATATCTGCGGTTTGCGTCCTGACCGGATCGCCGCCAGGGGCATCGCCCGGACCTTCCAGTCCAATGTGATCTACGATAGCGCCACAGTGATCGAAAGCATGTTGGTCAGCGCCTACTTGCAATACAAGACCAGCAACTGGCAGGCATTCTTTGGAACCAGGGCATACAGGGACGAGCATGAGCGCATCGTGGGGCGCGTTCTCGATATCCTCCGGCTGCTCGATCTGTTTAACGACACTTTCATTCCAGGGGAAAAGCTCTCGTATGGTTATCAAAGAATGCTGGGCATCGCCATAGCGCTGTCAGCCGACCCTAAAATCTTGATGCTGGACGAGCCCACTACAGGCATGAATCATCAAGAAGCCATGTTCGTGGTTGAAAACATTAAAAAGATCAGGGAGCAGGGGGTCACCATCATCATCATCGAACATAACATGAGGGTTGTGGCCAACTTAGCGACCAACGTGGTTGTGCTCAACTTCGGGACCAAAATCGCCGAAGGCGAACCCCACATGGTCATGAACAACCGGGAAGTGATTGAGGCCTATCTGGGTACCGAAACCTTCAGTTCGAATTAGTACCTGAGTGGCCAGTGGCTTCCCGGCGCCATCTGTTCGGGACGATTTTAAGGGAATCAGCGATGCTAGAGCTACGGAACGTCTGGGTTTACTATGATAAGAATCCGGCAGTGCGGAATCTCAGCCTGACCGTCAACGCGGGCGACTTTGTCACCATCCTGGGTGCGAACGGAGCGGGTAAGTCGTCCACACTCAACGGCATCAGCGGCTTGGTCAAGGTTAAACGCGGCGAGATCTTCTTCGAGGGGCAAACAATCACCGGTCTGAACCCTGCAGACATTGCTTCCAGGGGACTCATTCAGATACCTGAGGGACGCAAACTGTTTCCCTTGCTCACTGTTAAAGAAAACCTCCAATTGGGCGCCTATCTGCAAACCGACAAAGCCCAGATCAAGCGTTCCATGGAGCAGACATTAAGTTTTTTCCCGGCGCTCGAGGGCAAACTCAAAGTCCAGGCGCGCATGCTCAGCGGCGGTCAGCAGCAGATGGTAGCCATTGCCCGGGGCATGATGGCACGGCCAAAAATGCTTTTGCTCGACGAACCGTCGCTGGGGCTCAGTCCATTATTGCGTCAGCAACTTGCCGAACACTTCCAAGAGATCCATCGCCAGGGGATTACGGTTGTTCTGGTGGAACAGAACGCACGCCTTGGCTTGATGCTGGCTCACTACGGCTATGTGATTGAAAACGGCAGACTGACTATGCAGGGCAAAACCGAAGATCTGCTGAATGACGTCAATGTGAAAAAAGCTTACCTGGGAGTCTAAGGTATTCCCCCCCGCAGCGCCGCTGCTTTTCGTAGCGGCGCGTTTTTGTCTCCGGGCAGTTGGCACAATTTGAAATCGTTAAAGGCAGCCGCTGTCCGGGCTCGAAACGGAAGGCCTTAAGACTGGTATTCACGTGGGCTTTCGCGTATATAAATTGGTCCACTTCAAAATATATGGGACTCCGTTTGATCGAATTTGAACACTTTGCAGGTTTAAGGCCCTGCAGTCTGTAGGGGAGTACGTTTGCCGTGGTTGCAGGAGATCCGCGTATCCGCGATAAATAACCTTTTCCGGGGTGCATTTTTCCCGATTACTCACAGCTTGGAGGTTTCGATCATGGAATCAAGGCCCTGGCAACGTCATTATGATTTCGATGTTCCGCTCACTGTTCGATACCCTCGTATCCCTATCCACCAACTACTCAACATCCCGACGAACTACTTTCCCGACAAGGCGGCGCTGAATTTTTACGGAACCGAGATGACGTTCCTGGAGCTGCGCAGTAATGTGTGGCGCATGGCGGAAGCCCTTGGAAACCTGGGTGTGCGAAAGGGTGACCGGGTGGGCATGAATATGCCTAATTGTCCCCAATACGTTATCGCCAACTACGCGGCCATGTGCCTGGGGGCGGTCGTGGTGAACCTGAATCCGATGTATACAGCCGCTGAGTTGAAGCACGCAGCCGAGGCGACGGGTATGACGACCCTTTTCACCTTCGATATGGTCCTTCCCTTTATCAGCCGGCTTTGTCAGGAAGTAGACATTCCCCGGGTTATAGTGACCAAGCCGTCGGACTTCATTAAGGGGGTCCCATGCAGCACTAAGCAGAGCCTGGAACTGGAAACGAAATGGCATCATTTCTCCGAGTTCCTGAATGGCAGCCCTTCCAAGCGCCCAAAGGTCCAGGTGAACCCGGAGGACCCCTGCATGATTCAGTTCACCGGCGGGACCACCGGCGTACCAAAACCCGCGCTGCTCACGCACGCGAACCTGGTGGCCGCAGCGTTTCAGTGCTACCTGTGGGGCTCCATTACAACCAGGCTCACTCCACCCGAACGGAGCACAGTGATGGCAGTGCTCCCGTACTTCCACGTGTATGGCAACATCGTTGTCATGAACTGGGCAATGCTTGCCTGCGCCACCCAAATAGTGTTCCCGAGATTTCAGATCGACGAGATCGTGGGTGTTATGGCAAAATTCAAGGACATCTCTTTCTTTCCGGCTGTGCCCACCATGATTACAGCGTTGCTGAACCATCCCAAGTTGGAAGAGCTTGAACTGGGCAAAAAGCTGGGCCTCCTTAACTCAGGCGCCGCCCCTATGCCGCAGGAAATAATCGAGCAGGTCAGGGATTTAGGCATCTACTTTAGCGAGGGTTGGGGGATGAGCGAGACAACGGCCCTGGGGATAACCAACCCCATCCTGGGCTTAAAGAAGACGGGCGGCATAGGGGTCCCGTTGCCCGACACCGACATTAAAATCGTGGACGTTGAGAACGGCGTGGAAGAGGTTAAGCAGGGCGAGCCGGGTGAGCTTCTCATCAAGAGCCCGTGCGTCATGAAAGAGTATTATGGCAATCCTGAAGCGACTGCGGAGCAGCTCAAGAACGGATGGCTCAGCACCGGGGATATAGTGGTTCGCGACGAAGATGACTATATATTCGTCGTAGACCGCAAGAAAGATATGGTGATCGCCGGTGGGTTCAATATTTATCCACGGGAGATCGACGAGGTGCTCTTCGAACATCCCAAGATCCTGGACGCCGTGGCTGTGGGTATTCCGGATGCGTATCGCGGAGAGACGCTCAAGGCCTACATAGTCCTTAGGCCTGGAGAGACCGTTACTGGCGAGGATATCATCGCTTTCTGCAAGGAGAAGCTCGCAGCTTACAAGGTTCCCAGATCGATCGAGTTCCGGGACGAGCTCCCCAAATCGGCTGTAGGAAAGATACTGCGAAAGATCTTGAGGGACGAGGAAGAAGCTAAACTGAAGTCAGAAGCGTGAGGCAAGCGGCGGGGGAGTGTGGAGGAGGACTGGGGGCTGAGGACTGAGGACTGAGGACTGAGGACTGAGGACTGGGGTCTGAGGGTTTTTGAACAGAACAAGAGGGAGGGCATAAAGCCCTCCCCTACGAAAGAACTGCGCAACAATGCCGGAGGGGCGAGGTTTTTCTACGTCAAAAAAATCCCTGCCCGCTCTTGAACGCAATTCTTCCTGCCGCCTGCGTCACCCGCGAAGCATGAAAACGGCATTTTCCAGGTTGGTATCAAAAGGTCGTGGGCCAGTTTGCAAGCAGCCTCTGACTGCGGTGCCCCCCATCACTCCCCCTGGCCAGGCTGAGTATCCGGCTCAGAACTCTCCGCGTATCACGCGGATCGATCACGTCTTCCAGCAAGTGTAAGCCCGCTGCTTTCCAGGGAGCGCCTGCGGCCCTGATCTGTCGTTCGGCCTGCTCCCGCGCGGCTTTGACATCATCTGACTCGTCGATTTTTCTGCGATACACAACATTAGCCGCAACTTCCGGCGCCATGAAGCTGATTTCCGCGTTCGGCCATGCAAGGACGAAATCAGCGCCCATCCCTGTGCCGCACATGTTCGAATACGCCATTCAAGCGCATCTCTCATCCCCATTCGCTGTTACCTCTTCATCAATATTTCATGCCAGGCAAGTTGAGTGAGGCCGTATTGCCGCCGTCGACCGGAAGGGCTTGACCGGTAATATAACTGGCTTCATCACTGGCCAGAAAAAGGATGGCTGCGGCTATCTCTTCCGGCCGGCCATAGCGCCGCAACTCGCAGCGGCTGCCCAATTTATCGAACTTCCCCTTTGTTCGTGCAAGATCGAATACGGGCTTTGTCATGCCCGTCTCGATCAAACCGGGACAGACCGCATTCACCCGGATATTGAATCCACCCAGGTCGCACGCTGAAGTCTGGGTAAAGCTAATGAGGGCGGCTTTGCTGGCGCTGTAGGCATTGCCTCCCGCTCCGGAGCGGATACCGGCTACCGAAGCCGTATTGACTATTGCGCCCTTTTTGCGTTCCATCATGTGCGCGGCGGCATGCTTAGTGGTGAATACCGCCGCCATGACGTTCACCCCGAAAATTTTATTCCAGTCTTCCCTGTCTTGTTCTTCCAACGTGGTCAACCGCCCCGTAATTCCCGCGTTGTTGCATATAATGTCGATTACGGAGTAGGTTTGAAGCGCCAGGTCGACCAAACTCTTAACCTCATGCTCATTGGAGACGTCCGTTTTCTGTATAACCGTCTGGCCCCCTTGCTCAAGAACAAGGTTCTGCGTTTGTCTCAGCCCTTCTTCATTCCAATCGGCCAGGACGAGCTTCGCCCCTTCCCGGGAAAAAAGAACTGCCGCAGCACGGCCAATGCCGCTGGCGGCCCCGGTGATAATGGCGACCTTCCCCTCAAGCCGGCCCTCCCTATCGGTCTTCATATTTCCTCCCCCAAAAAAATCGGCAAAACCGAAAGTGCCCCTCCCCGCCGAACCGGGAAGGGGCACGTGGAACAATCAAGTCATGCCTTTATGATGCAAAGAAGTGTTCGAATTACTTCTTCCGCTCCTTGTCTAAAGCGTTCCGGTCGCCTCCGCTCATGCCGGCGATGTACCGCACCAGATTCTTCCTGGACTCGATGTCGTACTGGCTGGTGATGGCGATCTGCTCCATGACCGGCGAGCCGCCGCCATGGTAATTTCCCACCTTGGATATGCCGCCGGTGGCTGAACACAGGATGTCGCCCAGGTAACGCCAGAACTGCGCTTGATCCTCCGATGGCATTTTGGGGTTGCGCTTGGTGTACTTGAGTAAGAGGTCGCCTGTTTCGGGGTTCATGAAGTCCTTTTCGTGAGGGAAAGTGGCCACCACTCCGCCCGCAATGTCGCAAAGGATCTCTGCTTCCCGGTAAACGGCTTCACCCGACAAGCAGCGGCCCACGTTGCAATAAATGGAATTCGGAATATAAGATCCGGGTCCATAGGGGACAAAACCCATGCCCGGAATGTAAACTTCCGGTTTGCCCATGGCCGAAGCCGTGTATCCCGCGGCATAACCCAACTCCGTGGTCATGATGATCTCGGCCAGCTTCTCCCTGACGTGGGAAGCCTTATGAACGTTGTTAACCTCGGCTGCCAGGGCTGCAGTCCCTAAAAGCAGATCGCCGATGGCCGGCTTACAACCTGAATACGAATGCCGGTGAAACAGAGCGAAAAGCAGAGCCATCACTCCTCCGTGCTGCGATTCGCCTGCCATGAATACCCTTTCCCACGGAACAAAGCAGTCGTCAAAAATCATATAGGAATCCGTGGCGCCTTGCATGAACCCTCGCTGGAAGTGTTCTCTGGGCCTGAGGTTATGAGCAGTCATTACCTGCTTCAACCCGTCCCAGTCTCCTGGAACGGCAAAGGCCACGGCGTAGTCTTTATCTTCGGGGCGCAATGCCCTGGTGGGAACCACCAGCACCTCGTCGGCCACGGATGCTTCTGAGATGTGCACCTTGCATCCGCTGACCACTATGCCGTCCTTAAGCCTTTCCTTGATATGCACATAAGCGTCCGGATCCGGCTGCTCGGCAGGCCGCAGCATCCTGTCGCCCTTGACGTCTGTCTGAGCGGCACAGCCAATCAAATCCTCGGTCTGAAAACGCGTCAGCCATTTCTTGAAGTTCTCATGGTACTGGGTGGCGCCTTTGTTGACCTTGTCCGCTTCGTATGAAACGTTGTAAATGGCATTAGTGGCGTCGCACCCCATGCAGCGCTGGATGCAGCCGCCCACCTGTTGACACAGTTGGCGGGTCATGTCCTGCTTCTTGTGCAGGTCGTCCGCGTTCTGATGAATGTGAGTGAAACGATTGATCCTCTCCCCCGTGAGATGAGAGATGGCCGTCAACAAGGTTTGATTCTCCGGTTTGGCCGCCTCATCGTAGGTGGTTCCTATGGTGTTGAGACATGCCATCTGCAATTCGTCTGTGCGTTCGATGAGAGATCCATTGAAATAGACGTTTCTCTTCATCTTGGCCAGACCTTGGATATATTGTTCCTTGGTTCTCATTTCGTCTCCTGAAAGATGGGGCAGTGAAATTGGAATCAGGGTTTCAAATAATGCGGTAACCTGCCGGTCAGAACCACGATTGGCTTGATCAGAGGTACGCAAAGTCCTTACATCGTTGGCAGGGACGCTCGCACGCACCATCATTTCGCATGCGAGCACCCTGTATTGCCGCCGTCTCCCGGGCAAGCCTTTTCTGGCAACCCGGGTTGGCATCACTTGTTAGAAAGTACATTGGTATTAGGAGTCTACGGGCGGCTTGGACTTATTTTTTGCTCCTGCTTGTCCTGCTTGCTTAAGGCCTCTCTATCCCCACCGCTCATGCCGGCGATGTACCTTACCAGCTTCTTCCTGGACTCGATGTCGTACTGGCTGGTGATGGCGATCTGCTCCATAACCGGTGAGCCGCCGCCATGGTAGTTGCCTACTTGGGTTATGCCGCCGCTGGCAGAGCACAGGATGTCGCCCATGTAACGCCAGAACTGGGCCTGATCCTCCGGCGCCATTTTGGGGTTGCGTTTGGTATATTTGAGGAGCAGGTCTTTGGTCTCGGGGTTCACGAAGTCCCTCTCGTGAGGGAAAGTGGCCACTACTCCGCCCGCGATGTCGCAAAGGATCTCAGCTTCCCTGAAAACGGCTTCACCCGACAAGCAGCGGCCCACGTTGCAATAAATCGAATTCGGAATGTAAGATCCCGGTCCATAGGGAACAAAACCCATGCCCGGCATGTAAACTTCCGGTTTGCCCATGTCTGAAGCCGTGTATCCCGCGGCATAACCCAACTCCGTGGTCATGATGATCTCGGCCAGCTTCTCCCTGACATGGGATGCCTTATGAACGTTGTTAACCTCGGCTGCCAGGGCCGCAGTCCCCAAGAGGATATCGCCGATGGCCGGTTTACAACCTGAATATGAATGCCGGTGAAACAGAGCGAAAAGGAGAGCCAGCACCCCTCCGTGCTGCCATTCACCCGCCATGAATACCCTTTCCCACGGAACAAAGCAGTCGTCAAAAATCATATAGGAATCCGTGGCGCCTGGCATGAACCCTCGCTTGAAGTGCTCTCTGGGTCTGAGGTTATGAGCAGTCATTACCTGCTTCAACCCGTCCCAGTCTCCTGGAACGGCAAAGGCCACGGCGTAGTCATTATCTTCCGGGCGCAATGCCCTGGTGGGAACCACCAGAACCTCGTCGGACACGGAGGCCTCTGAGATGTGCACCTTGCATCCGCTGACCACTATGCCGTCCTTAAGCCTCTCCTTGATATGCACATAAGCGTCCGGATTCGGCTGCTCGGCAGGCCGCAGCATCCTGTCGCCCTTGATGTCTGTCTGGGCGGCACAGCCAATCAAGTCCTCGGTCTGAAAACGCATCAGCCATTTCTTGAAGTTCTCATGGTAGTGGGTGGCACCTTTGTTGACCTTGTCCGCTTCGTATGAAACGTTGTAAATGGCATTAGTGGCGTCGCACCCCATGCAGCGCTGGATGCAGCCGCCCACTTTTTGACACAATTGGCGGGTCATGTCCTGCTTCTTGTGCAGGTCGTCGGTGTCCTGATGAATGTGAGTGAAACGATTGATCCTCTCACCCGTGAGATGAGAGATGGCCGTCAACAAGGTTTGATTCTCCGGTTTGGCCGCCTCATCGTACGTTGTCCCTATGGTGTCGAGACATGCCATCTGCAATTCGTCTGTGCGGTCGATGAGAGATCCATTGAAATAGACGTTTCTCTTCATCTTGGCCAGACCTTGGATATATTGTTCCTTCGTTCTCATGTTGCCTCCTGACAAGATCGGGTAATAAGGTTAGAATCAGGGTTTCATACAATGCGGTAACCTGCCGGTTGGAACCACGATTGGCTTGATCCACCGTCCTTAGCTCCTTACGCAGGATCCTGCCCTTCGCGCTCAGTAAAATTAACCAATTACACAAACTTCGACAACTGATATTTCATAAGATTTTGCTTGCGGTAGTCGCATTATCTCCCATGGGTGGCCGTTTAATGATGCAACGAACTGAGGATGAGCCTGCGGACCGCTTTCGCAGGCTCATCAGTCGTCAGGCAACTCTCTCTATGATCGTGGCCACGCCCTGGCCTCCACCCACACAGGCGTTAGCGCATCCGTAGCGTCCGCCCTTCATCTCCAGTATGCGGGCCAGGGTTCCCACGAGTCGGATACCGGTGGCTCCCAGGGCATGCCCAATGGCAACTCCGCCGCCCATCACATTGACCTTGTCCGGATCGAGCCCCAGTTCTTTGATGCAGTTAAGAGCTACAATGGAGAATGCCTCATTTATCTCCCAGTAATCGACATCTTTGGCTTGCAGCCCCGCCTTTTGAAGGGCTTTTTGGCTGGCGGGCACGGGTCCTTCGCCCATGATGGTGGGGTCCACGCCCGCGAACCCGATGGACTTTACGGTGGCCAGAGGCTTGATTCCTTTTGCCTGTGCCGTCTCCTTGGACATCAATATCATTGATGAGGCCGCCGCATTAAGGGGCGATGAATTCCCTGCCGTAATCTGGTGGTCCTTCTTGTAAGCAGGTTTCAGTTCCGCCAGACCTTTGAGCGTCGTGTCGGCTCGCACCGCCTGATCCGTTTTCACGGTAATGACCGTACCGTCTGCCTGTACCGCCTCAATGGGCAGTATCTCACCATCGAAGAAGCCCTCTGATTGGGCCTTTGCGGCCAGTTGGTGAGATCGCAGAGCCCATTTGTCCATATCTTCCCTGGTCAGGCCTGATTGAGCGAGCAGCTTTTGAGCGGTAAGTCCCATGTTCATGGTTGTCATCATGTCCCAGTGCAAGTACTCAGGGGCCGCGACCAGCGCCAGGTTGGCGGCGATCAGTCCACCTTCTGTGGTCGATTGTCCCATGGGAACCCTCGTCATGTGCTCCATTCCTCCCACCATGACGATGTCCGCGTTGTTGGTGGCAACTTCCAGAAAACCCATATGAATGGCAGCCATGGAAGAACCACATTGCTGGTCTACGAATTTGGCTGCAACGGTTTTGGGGAAGTTGGCCAAAAAAATCGGTATGCGGCCTCCGTAGACCCATTGTTCGCCAACCGCTGTGGCGCACCCTACGATGAAATCCTCGATTTCTTCCGGTTGGATTCCCGTTCTCTTGGCCAGTTCGGGGAGTAACTTGGCCAAGAGTTCATCGGCTCTTATTCTGCCGAATACGTCTCTGGCCGGGTCCCTCGGCCGGCAGCGGGATTGAGCGGTCCTAAGGTATCCTGCAATGACCACTTCTCTCATATGTTGCCTCCTTTGTAATGAGTGAGTTAGGGCAGGGGAGCGTGGGGTGGGTCGGAGTAGCCCTTCCATGCCCGCCAGAATCGAACTCAGTCGTCGAAAACAGCGCTTTTCATCTCCAATGTCAGTCCGTCGGACTCCATGAGCCTCGACGCCAACCCGTAGATCTTTGGCACTTCATAATGGAAGAAGTACCGCATGGTACAAAGCTTGCCTTCATAAAACTGTCTGTCTACATCGGAGCATTCACTTTCATCCATTCCCTTACAGGCGGCCAGCCCCTGAGCCAGCCACTGCCATGCAATCGCAATAGTTCCGAAAAATTCAAGGTAAAGAGTTGCATCCGCCAGGAACCTCTCCGTGTCTCCCTTCATGGCAAGTTGCACCAGGTGCATGGTGACACTCTGAAGTTTTTCCAATGCTTGTCTAAGTCGATCCGAATAAGGTTTGAGTACTTCGCGGGACGCGGCGGCCCCGATCACGGCCTGAACCTCCTCCAGATAAAGCCGCAAAGCCCTGCCGTCCTTCATGATGACTTTACGCCCAAGCAGGTCCATGCCCTGAATACCGGTGGTGCCCTCATGAATGGGATGTATTCTCATGTCGCGGTAGTATTGTTCCAAGGGGTATTCCTGGCAGTATCCATAACCGCCAAGAATCTGGAGCCCCTGACTTACCGACATAACTCCAGTCTCCGAGGGGTAACTCTTCGCCACGGGGGTCAGCAAGTCGAGTAACAGCTCGTACCGTTCCCTTTGCTCGGCATTCTCTGTCCTCGCCAGGTCGGAGTACATGGCGCACTGGAGAATCACGGATAAAGAACCCTCCGTGACCGCCCTTTGAAAGAGCAGCATTCTCCTGATGTCAGCGTGTTCGATAATGGGAATCTGAGGGAGCGTCGGGTCCTTGCTTGACAGCCTTCTGCCCTGCGGCCTCTCCCTGGCATATTCCAAAGAAGCGTAATATGCCGCCGAAGCAACGGCAGTAGCCTGCATACCCACACCTATCCGCGCCTCATTCATCATTTGAAACATATAAGAGAGACCCTTGTGTGGTTGGCCTACGAGATATCCCCGGCAATCGTCATTTTCCCCAAAACTGAGCTGGGTAATCGGACAGCCCCGATAGCCCATCTTGTGATAAACCGTGGTCACGGTCACGTCGTTGGATTCAAGGGTCCCATCACTTTTGAGCCTCTTCTTGGGCACCAGGAAAAGAGAGATGCCCTTGGCGCCAGGCGGTGATCCCTTGATTTTGACCAGCACCATGTGGACGACATTCTCCACGCCGTCATGATCTCCGGCGGAGATGAAAATTTTTTGTCCCCGGATCTTGTAATATCCCTGGTCCGTTGGCTCCGCCTGAGTGGTGATGTCCGAAAGAGAGCTTCCGGCCTGAGGCTCGGTGAGGGCCATCGTCCCCTGCCACTCTCCCGCCAGCATCCTGGGGGTGTAGGTTTCTATCAGCTCACTAGTTCCGAAAGACAGAATCAGATGGGCCGCCCCCGAGGTCAAACCCGAATAAGCACTGGCGGCAAAATTGGCAGCGGCAAATGCGTATTCGCAAACCTGGCTCACGGTGACCGGCAATTGCTGGCCGCCCACATCGTAGGGCATGGACGAAGAGATCCATCCGCCCTCTCCCCACTCCTTCATCATGGTCTTGACCATAGGATGGACTTTTACCTGGCCGTCTTCGAAAACCGGAGGCTTTTCGTCCATTTCCTTCAAGTATGGATACATCACGTTACGGGCTAACCTGAGGGCCGTATTCACCACGAGGTCATATGTCTCCCGATTGTGATCTTCATAATAAGGTAAGCTGGAAAGCCGCTCCACATCATGCACTTCGTAGAGCATGAAATCCAGGTTCCGCTCGCTGACAAATTTTTTCGCCATTCAGTCCTCCGTTAAGCCGGGTAAAAGGTCTTACCTGATTGGGCCATCTGTTTCAATAACGCCGCCGGCTGGAACCTCATTCCGTACTGCTTTTCGAGTTCAACCAGTCTGTCGTAGACCTTGGCGACGCCCCACTTGTCGGCATAGCGTAATATACCGCCCCGATAAGGTGGAAATCCGGTGCCATAGATCATTGCAAGGTCCATGTCCTGCGGCCTGTCACAAACTCCCTCCTGCATCATCAGCGCCGCCTCGTTAATAGCCAGGGCAAGCATATCGTCGATTATCTCCTGTTCCGGCATCTCCCTGGGAGAAACCCCTTTCGAGTCCAGGTAATTTTGAACACAATCCACTACCTTCTTGTTAGGCACGGGCTTGTCTCCGCTGTAATCCATGTAGCCGGCTCCGGTTTTTCTTCCGTAACAGCCTGTCTGGTAGACCAGCTCCGTGAGCGGGTGCATCTCGTATCTTTCCCCCAGCCTTTTCTCGAAAGTCTTATTTACGTGATAATTGATGTCGATACCGGTGAGATCGGCAAGCTCCGCCGGGCCCATGGGCATACCGAAATTCTTCATTGCCTTTTCTATCTTGAAGCCATTTACGCCATCGGCGGTCAGGTAGACGGATCCTCCGAACAGGCCTCCAAGCTGTCTCGACACGTAGAACCCGGGCGCATCGTTTACCACGATGGGCACCTTCCTGATCGCACGTGCGAAAGCTACGGAGGTGGCCAGGGTCTGGTCGGAAGTCTTTTCCCCGCAAATGATCTCCAAAAGCATCATGCGATGGGCGGGGTTGAAGAAATGAAGTCCGATCATGCGTCCAGGATCGTTGAGCACTGAAGCTATTTCGGTAATCGGCAGAGCTGAGGTGTTGGTGCCAAATACAGTGTCGGGCCTGCAGATCCCTTCGAGCTTCTTCCAGATATCCTGTTTGATGCTCATGTTCTCGAGCACGGCTTCTATGATGAGATCGGCGTCTTTTGCGTCCTCGAGTGACGTAGTCGCTTTGAGCTGCCTATTCAGCATTGCATCTAAATCGGCCGGGGTCATCTTCTTCTTCTTCAAGGCGTAATCGAAAGTCTTTTTGACAGCCGCCACGCCTTTGTCCACAGCCTCCTGGTTAATGTCCCACAGGACCGTTTCAAATCCGCCTGTGAGCAAAAGATTGACGATTGCCGATCCCATTACCCCGCCGCCAAGCATCACGGCCCTCTTGATCCGGGCTGGTTGAATACCCTCGATGCGTGGAAGTCGGCCTGCAGCCCTGGTATTCAAAAATATGCCGATCAGGTTTTTCGCGATATCTGAAAGGGCGCAATCGGCAAATATATCGGCTTCCCGCAGGAGATCGGCTTCAATGTTGGGCGTCAAGCCTTGTTCCACGGCTTCGATCACTTTGAAGGGGGCCAGGTATCCTTTGGCTTTGCTCATAGCCATGAATTTGGCGGCGTTCGCCATAGCCTTTAGCTCGGCCGCGCTTGGAAGCCGGGAATTTCTGTTGCGCGTTCGCCTGTTCTCAAGTGAAATTTCACCCGAGATAAATTTGTTGGCTGCCGCCACCGCTGCCTGCACGAGGTTCTCCGGGTCCACCACCTCATCGATGAGCCGTCTTGACAGGCCCTGTTCAGCACCGATAGGGTCCCCCACGGTCATCATCTCCAGGGCATTGAACAGACCTATGAGCCTGGGCAGACGCTGGGTCCCACCCGCGCCGGGTATAAGCCCCACCTTAACCTCGGGTTGTCCGAGCTGGACGCCGTCGGCAGCGACCCTGTAATGACATGCCATTGAAATTTCGAGCCCTCCCCCGAGCGCATTACCATTGATGGCTGCAATCACAGGCTTGGGGCCCATCTCGATCTGGTTGAGAAAGCCTGAAAAACCCACCACCCCGGGCAACAGCACATCTTTTTCCTTGACTTTATAAACCCCCTTGAGATCTGCGCCTGCTATGAAGTTTTTCCCAGTGCCCGTAAGCACAATCGCTTTGACCTCCGAATCCTGGAAGCCGCTGGAAACAGCCTCGACCAGCTCAAGTACGAAGTGTTCCGAGAGCTGGTTTACCGGCGGATTGTTCATGAAAAGCACTGCCACACCATGTTGAATTTCTACCCTCACATTATTGAAGTCAGTCTTCATCCTCGTTCACTCCTTTCGCCCGGCGCGGTCGCTGGCATTCGTCGCTCGTGACCCGACAAGGTACATCACCATTAAGTCCTTTCACTAAGAGTCGCCGCGATCGCTGATGTCAAAAGCTCAGTTACCTGCTCAATTTCTTCAGCCTTGTCCACCTGGGCGGATTCGCTTAATACCAACCATCGCGTGGACATGTGAATAAAAGCCCCGAAAAACATGTTGCGGAAAACTCGGGCATTAATGGTCGGTCGAAAAACACCCGCAGCCTTGCCCTCCTCTATGATGTCCTCGATTAGTCTGCAGTAGCTGCGAAATATTTCAAAGGCCTTGGACGTGTAAAACTTATCGCTCGCATGAAGCCGCATGAGAAACAATTTCAGAAACTCGCGGTCGCTCAGAAAGCGCGAAAAATGGTACTTGATCAGTCTTCGAAGCTTTCGATCTGGGCTCTTGATATCGAACGCTCCGCCGACTTGGGCCAGATAAGAGCCGAGTTGATCTTCTGCTATGGCAAGAAGAATATCTTCCTTGGATTGAAAGTATTCGTATATTGTCCCATCGGCCACGCCCGCCAAACTGGCTATCTCCGATATGGTCGCCTTGGCAAAATCTTTTTGCGCAAAGATTTTTTTTGCTGCGTCGATGATGGCGTCCAAGCGGTTCACCCGGTGTCCTTCCGGCGGTCCTTTTGCCTCGACCATCGCATCCACCAGGTTCACGACATCTTCAAAATCCGACACGCCTAATGCCACTTCGCCGGTTGTCAGGGAACTAATGGTTTCCATGTCCAGAGTCCCCAGCACCACATCACGAATGAGCCGAATCGGAATATCCGAGCGAAATCTTCCCTCTTTAACTCCTCGAGCCAATATCGAGGACACCATGCGAGTATATTCACGAACTATTTCATAAGAAGGGCTGGAATAGTAGGCTTCAATTGAGCGGCATTCCATGAGCAGCAACCGAGCGTAACCCCTGTTTATGTCGTGATACTGCAGTTGCATCCATATCACCTTTCGCAGTTGGCTTAGCACGTCCGGAATTCCAGCGAGATGCTCCTTTAACTGCGCATTTTGTTTCTTTAATTTTTCCCCGGGCACGGAGAAAAGAAGGTCTTGTTTGCTCTTGAAATACAGGTATATGACCGAATTTGCCACATTGGCCTTACGGGCGATTTCAGATATCAATGAAGATGAAAAGCCCTTCTGCGACATAACTTCTTCGGCTGCCGCCAAAATTTTCCACTTCGTCGCAGAAGCCGAGCTATTTCGTACGTTTTGCTTCAACGTCGTTTGCATAATCGCTGACCGACCGTTCCTGAATGAATAATGTTCAATGATGAAAAGTGGTGAAAGGGGAAAGTCTTCCGAGCTTGACAAACATAAATTTAGCATGGTAGGAGTATCATTGTAAAGAATATTTTTTTTCCGAATAGAATTCTGAACATCGGCTGCTTTTTGAAGTAAAGCGTTTAAGATGGCCAGTTTGCGGTGAATTTTCGGCATGGGTACTTCCAGGGCCGCACTGAGTTTCTTGCCTTAATCCGGGCAATTTGGTCAAAATAGTAACTAAAATAAGGCTCGTATTCTTCAGTCACCGAATGGTATTCTGTGAAACCATTTTGCCCGAACACTTCTGATTTGGCCCAAAAAGGGTAGAACCGGGCTAACATTCCAGCGTTTCTTTGGATAGCGCTCCTGTCTTCTTGATAAGAACATTCGAAGAGGTTGACGGGAGTGAGGAGGCATGCATGATTGATTTGGAGCTGATTGGCAGGAAATGTGGCCCTATCCCATTCGAGTACACGTGGAAAGATGTTGTCTTGTATGCGCTTGGCATCGGGGCGCAGACGGATGAACTCCCATTTATTTACGAGAATGCTGAAGGCGGGCTAAAGGTCTTCCCGAGCTTTGCCACTGTCATGTGTAGCGGCTTGTCTGCCGCACTCTTCAAGGATGTCAAGGTCGACCGTTCCAGATTTGTTCACGGGGAAGAAGCGCTAAGACTTCATAGGGCGATTCCACCTGGGGGGAAAGCCTTCGTCGAAGGAGAAATCACAAATATTTACGACAAGGTCAAAGGAGCGGTGATTATCTGGCGCATGAAGATCATGACTGAGACGGGTGAGCTTTTGGCTGAGGGCGAACACGGCATCTTTTATATGGGCGCCGGGGGCTTCGGTGGGGACCCCGGACCCAAGGCCGAAGCGCTTGAGACTCCCGAAGGGATACAGCCGGATTTTGCCGCCTCATATTTCATTCCGGAAAACCAGGCGGCGCTGTACCGCCTGAACGGCGACCTCAACCCTTTGCACCTGGACCCGGATTTTGCCAGGATGGGAGGTTTTCCCCGCCCAATCCTGCATGGTCTGTGCACTTACGGGCACGCAGCGAGAGCCATAGTCCTCAACGCTTGCGACGGAGATGCGGCGCGCCTAAAGGAGTTCAGTGCCCGTTTCTCGGGGTTGGTCTATCCCGGCGACACTCTTGTGACAGAGGGATGGAAGGATAAGGGTAGTCGTTACCTTATACGTTCCCGCACCGGCCGCGGCGTGGTGCTAAGCCAGGCTTACGCCTGCGTTGAGTAACGGAAGATGACTCGGCGGCGTCATCAAGGAGCAGGGAGCAGGGAGCAGGGAGCAGGAAGTTTTTCGCTTCCAGCTTCTTACTTCTCGCTCCTCGCTTCCATGCCAGCCGGGGTCGAAGTTAACAGGGAACTGAAATAATCTGCGCCAACGCTTTTCCTCTTTCACTCTTCCTCGCGCAGCGATGCGGCCTCACAAAAAATCGGCCGCGAACTTGAAGCGTTTCACATGCTTACTCAGCGGTAACCGCGAACCCGAAACCTAGTGAGGGTTCACCAAAAGGAATTATTCTTACTATGCCTGCCGCTTTGTAAATTCCGCTCACCAAAAATGATGATAATTCCGAATAGCAAATTGCAGGAGCAGGGATCGTCCTTTGCGGATCATCCCATAGCCGGCATTGTGAAAGGAGTGCAAATGAACGTTTTAAGAAGAGTCTTTTTGAAGTTCTGCGCTGGTTGCGCAGCCGCCCTTGGGCTGGAGTTATCGGCTCCAGGGACACTGGAGAAGGTGCTTGCTGCCGGGGGAAGCCCCCCCGCGCCATCGTGCCCGATTGCTTTCGATGTTTTTACCACGCTCCGGAGAGCGGTCATGCCTGATCCACCTTCGGGTTCGGAGAAGATTCTTCCTAATGAGGTTTCAAAATACAAGCAAAACGGCTATGGCAACTGGCATTACGCATCGGGTATCGATTGCGTCAAGAGGCTCGACATCGTGCCGGCCACTTATAACAGTGCATCTGCCGCTAATTCTGCAAGACTTTTAAGTTTCTTTACCATAACCGACATCCATATCACCGACAAAGAATCTCCTACCCAGGCGATCTATCTTGGCCTCAAAGACGGTGTCAGTTCGGCATATTCTGCGGTTATGCTGTATACGACTCATGTTCTCGACGCCGCAGTACAGACGATAAACGCCATTCACAAACAAAATCCGATTGATTTCGGTATTTCTCTGGGCGACACCTGCAACAACACACAGTACAACGAACTAAGGTGGTACGTCGATGTTCTGGACGGCAAGGTCATCACCCCAAGCTCCGGTGCTCATGCCGGCGCCGGCGCCATCGATTATCAGAAACCTTACAAGGCGGCAGGACTTGATAAGACGATCCCCTGGTATCAGGCTCTGGGCAACCACGATCATTTCTGGATGGGGACAAACCCTGTGAGCGATTACCTCCGGCAGGCCTATATCGGCGAAGATATCCTCAAAATGGGAGATATACTCACCGACCCTGACGGCATAAACAAGCGTGATTTCTATATGGGTGTACTCGACTGCCGGACGCCTTACGGTGACATTATAGGTGCGGGGCCTGTGGGTAGCACAAACGCTCCGAAGATTGCATCCGATCCGGACCGCCGTTCACTTTCGATAAAGCAGTGGATGAGCGAATTTTTTGCAACATCTTCAACTCCGGCAGGTCACGGTTTCAACCAGTCAAATCTCGACAACGGCTTTGCCAGTTACAGCTTCGAGCCGAGGTCGAATATACCGATCAAGGTTATCGTGCTCGACGATACTCAAAGGGAAGACGATGTCGATTTTCACGGCTATGGGCATGGGTCTCTTGATAATGCGCGTTATGACTGGCTTGTAAGTGAACTTGATAAGGGACAGGCTGAAGGCAAGCTCATGATCATCGCTGCGCACGTACCGATAGGTGTCGAAAAGCCGGAATCTTTTCTCGGTTGGTGGTCCAAATCTTCTGTATCCGAGAAGACGCTGTTTGACACACTGCATAGATATCCGAATCTCATTCTGTGGATTGCGGGGCATCGTCATCTAAATGCAGTTACCGCATTTAAGTCGCCTGATGAGGCCCGTCCTGAACTCGGCTTCTGGCAGATTGAAACCTCATCATTAAGGGATTTCCCGCAGCAGTTCCGTATTTTCGACATTGTTCGCAACAGCGACAATACAGTTTCAATCTTTACGACCGACGTCGATCCGGCAGTCAAAGACGGGTCGTTAGCTGCTGTATCGCGTTCTTATGGAATCGCGGCTCACCAGCTATACTCGAAGACGCTGTCGTCGAGTCCGGAACTGTCCGGACCGGCTACCGGTTCGTACAACGCAGAGCTTGTCATACAATTGAGCCCTGAAATGCAGACGAAAATTCAGAACTGTGGAACACCGATACGCACGTAATTTGTTAAATTAAATGTCTGAGCAGCTCAAAACGTTTGGGACGGTTAGGAAGGGTTCAAACGGAAGTTTTGCGCGAAAAAAGGCTCAACGAGGCAGAGAAATACTGCAAGTTGAGCCATTTGACTAAAATCCTGTAAATCCCGTCCAAATCCCGCCTGTTCCCGATTGCAATTTGGGGATGAGTCAACTGTACTTCAGGCGGTGCCGGCAAAAATGTCAACCCGGGACCTCGTGTGGCTATTTATTTGAATAAGAGGCGGCATTACTTTAATTTGCCGATAAAAGAGCATTTCCGGAGGTCAAAAGGAGGAGACAATGAGTTTGGAGGCGATACAAACCGTGAAGGCCCCTGCCGCAATTGGGCCCTACTCGCAGGCGATCCGCGCCAATGGCTTTGTTTTCGTGAGCGGCCAGATACCGATAGACCCTGAAACCGGGGAAATCGCAGGCGGTGACTTCTCAGGCCAGGCCCGCCGTTCGCTGGAGAACCTGAAGCAGGTTCTGATCGCTTCGGGGATTGGACTGGACAAAGTTGTTGCTGTCGATGTTTTTATAACCGATATTACCCAATTTTTGGCTTTCAATCAGGTATATGAAGAGTATTTTTCGGCCCACAAGCCTGCGAGGGCGGTTGTTGAGGTTAAGGGGCTGCCAAGGGGCGTGATGGTCGAAGTGAAGTGCATAGCGGTGGCATGAGGAGTTTTTAGTTTCGAGTTTTTAGTTTTGAGTAGATGACTAAAAACCCATAACTAATAACTTAAAACTCTTCCGCGAGCATGATCGGGGCATTATTGACGAAGAACTGGACGCGAATTGATGTAACATGCGGGCCTGAAACAGCAGATATCCTGGCTGCAGAATTTGCTGAACTTTTCAGGGTGAGCGTGGAATACATTTCGGGCGGCGTTCGCATCTATCTGGATTCCGCCCGATTCGCCGACGAGAAGGAGCGCCTGCGGCAGATTGTCGATTCCGCTCCAACTCTGCTTGACGAAGGCGCGATCGGTCTCGCCTTCTCCGAGATACCCGACGAAGACTGGTCGAGGACATGGAAGGAACATTTCAAACCTTTGCAGGTGGGGAAGCGATTTCTCGTTTCGCCTACCTGGGAGGCGGTACGCTGCGACTCGGAGCGCTTGATCATTCGAATCGATCCGGGGCGTGCTTTCGGGACCGGCCACCATGAGAGCACTCGGCTCTGTCTGGAATGGCTGGAAAGTTGCCACCCGGGCTCAGCTCGGATGTCGCTGCTTGACCTCGGAACCGGATCGGGCATTCTCGCAATCGGCGCGGCCCTGCTCGGATTCCGGAAGGTCGTTGGGATCGACAATGACCCCGAAGCCATCAAAGTTGCAAAAGAAAACATTATACTGAACGGGCTGTCGGAAAAAATCAGTCTCTTGTGTTCGACCCCTGAAGGGGTGGGCGGCCCGTTCGACGTCGTGATTTCCAACATTGAGTCTAAGCCTCTTATCAGGATGTCGGAAACGATCGTCTCTAAAGTGCGTGGTAAAGGGCTGCTCGCACTCAGTGGAATTCTGATCGAACAGGCCGATGAGGTGAGCGCCGAATATGAAAAAAGAGGCCTTAGGCTGACCGGTGCTAAAACGGCCGGAGAGTGGGTGCTTTTGGGGTTCCAAAAGTGAAAGGGAGGGTATGAAGGATACTGAGTTCACTGGCGAATGGATCACCCTGGACGCCCGGGGAAGCATAGATGTTCCATCAGATCCAAACGTCGGATTTATCGAAGGCGACGGAACAGGACCTGACATCTGGGCGGCTGCAAAGCCGGTATTCGATGAAGCTGTTCTAAAAGCATATTCCGGGATAAGGAAGATTCACTGGTTCGAACTTCTCGCGGGCGGAAAAGCCGTTGATGAAACGGGCGACCCGTTGCCGGAAAAGACAATCGATCTGATCGCAAAGAGCAGAGTTGCCATAAAAGGCCCTCTCACCACGCCGGTCGGGAGCGGCATAAGGAGTCTGAACGTAACGCTCAGGCAGTCCCTCGATCTTTATGCGTGCATTCGCCCGGTAAGATATTTCACTGGCATCCCCTCACCCGTTCGCCATCCTGAAAAGGTCAACATGATCATCTTCAGGGAAAACACAGAGGACGTTTACGCTGGAATCGAATGGGCATCCGGATCAGAAGAGGCAAACAAGCTTGCGTGCTTTCTTGCGGAAAGTTTTCAGGTCACACTGCCTGACTGCTCCGGTATCGGGATAAAGCCGATCAGTCCGGGGGGGACCAGGAGGCTTGTGCGGCGCGCTATTGTCTACGCTATCGAACGAGGCCTTCCTTCTGTTACCCTGGTTCATAAGGGAAATATCATGAAGTTCACCGAAGGCGCTTTTCGCAATTGGGGCTATCAACTGGCGAAGGAAGAATTCGGGGACCGGACCGTCACCGAAAGCGATGTTCAGCTAAAGTTCGGCGGGAGGACCCCCGAAGGCAAAATTGTGATTAAAGAGCGAATTACCGATTCAATGTTCCAGCAGGTTCTGCTAAGACCTGAGGAATTCAGCGTAATTGCAACGTCCAATCTGAACGGAGACTACCTCTCGGACGCACTTGCGGCTCAGGTCGGCGGGTTGGGGATGGCGCCCGGCGCAAACATCGGGGACCATGCCGCCGTCTTCGAGGCCACGCACGGGACGGCCCCCAAGTACGCCGGTCTGGACAAAGTAAACCCTGGATCGTTGATCCTTTCGGGAGTTATGATGCTTGAGCACATGGGGTGGACCGAAGCGGCGGACCTCATAAGGGAAGGCATCGAGCGGACAATCAGGGATAAAATTGTCACTTATGACCTTGCCCGGCAGATGAGGGGCGCAAAAGAGGTCAGATGCTCCGAGTTCGGACAGGCGATAATAGAACATATGGATTAGCAGGAAGCATGAAGTTTTTTGCTTCTCGCTACGATTCATTTTTTGCCGATCAGTTTTAACGCCTGGCTGAGGTCTTCGCGCAGGTCTTCGAAATCCTCGCATCCTGTGGAAAGACGAACAAGCTCGTCGAGAATGCCTGCCTCCCGCCTTTCTTCCAGCGGAAGGGAAGCATGCGTCATCGAGGCCGGGTGTTCTATCAGCGATTCGACCCCGCCCAGCGATACTGCCAGTGTAATCAGGCGCACGCTGTTCATTAAGGTTATTCCGCCCTGAAGTCCGTTTTGCACTCCAAATGAAATCATCGAGCCAAAACCGTCCATCTGGCGTTTTGCCAGCTCATGCTGAGGGTGGTCCGAAAGACCGGGATAGCTTACCCATGTTACCTTGGGATGAGATTTTAGAAACTCGGCCAGCTTCATTGCGTTTTCCTGGGCCTTCTCGATCCTGAGGGGCAGAGTGCGCAACCCCCGCAGGATGAGCCATGCCTGGTGGGGGTCCATCGTTCCACCGAAGAGGCAGACGATCTTCTTGACACGGCTGTAATGTTCTTCGGTTTTTGTTACGACCATCCCTCCGACTACGTCGGTGTGGCCATTGATGAACTTGGTCAGGCTGTGAATAACGATATCGGCGCCAAACTCAATCGGCCGCTGGAGGTATGGGCTTGCGAAAGTATTATCTACTGCCAGAAGGACCCCGTGTTTTTTCGCAATTGCGGCCGCCCCGGCCAGGTCGGTGATCTTCATGCTTGGATTCATGGGAGATTCCACGAAAATCATTCTGGTCGCCGGGCGAATGGCTTTCTCGATGTTTGACAGCTCCGAGCTGTCCACAAACGTGGTTTCCACTCCATACCGGGTAAGCTCGCTTTCAAGAATCACACGGGAGGAACCGTAAAGACAATTGGCGGCAACTACATGATCTCCCCGGCTCAGAAAGGATATGTAAACCGAACTAACAGCCGCCATTCCAGTAGCGGTCGCCACTCCGGCGAAACCGCCCTCCAACGTTGCGACGCCTTCCTCAAGGGCATTTACAGTTGGATTGTTGAGCCTGGTGTATATGTATCCGGACTGCTTTCCGGAAAATCGGGCGGCCCCGTCGGCCGCGCTCGGGAAAGCAAACGTAGAACTTTGAAATATAGGAACGGATACTTCTCCGTATATGCTGTGTTCAAGACCTCCGGCATGAATGGCTTTTGTGAATTTTCGCATTGCCGGGTGTTTCTTCAGATCGGTTTTCATTGGGATCTCCCTGGATGTGAGGCCTGTGCGCCACGCGTGTCTAAATAGTTTCCGTCCGGAAAGGGTCCTTTTTCGCCCTTGGGCGGTGGGACCGCCAGCCAACTTGGCCACTGCCTTCGGCGGTGGCACAGGCAGGATCTCGACGCTCCGCGAGGCGGTACACAGGTACGCCTCCGCGCAACCCCTCCCTTCGCAGGGCTCAGGGCAAGCTCTTTTCTTGCCAGGACGAAAAATGCCTCCTTTCCAAATCGAAAACTGCTTGTGTCTCTATAAGGTGAAATTCTCCTACGTTCATCCGGGTTTCCGGGTGGACACTAAATATGATGTCCACAGCCCGCCAACATGTGAGGGGGGCGGGCACACAAAATGGATTTAAGGTCTTAAGCACCGAAGTCAATATCGCAGGTTTTTTCGAAACCGCTTTTCACGCCCTTTTTGGGGCACCCGGAAACCATGAACAGTGTCATTCCCTTCGCGCCTCTCCCTGGCCTGTCGATGATCAGTCTTCGCGTGGGAACTTTTGGAAACAGAGAAATTCTCTTTTGAACGCTCGCCGGCTATAATGCACAGAAAGTCCCATCAGGACTCTTAAAGACAGCTCTTGCTTAATTAACAGGGTAAACCTCCGGCTCTGCCGGGGGACTCGCAGGGTTTGACATTTTCGGGAGTCGAGTCGTCATCCCGGCGGTGTCTTTGGGCCGGGATCCAGGCCTTGGACATGTTAGGAATCAGAAACGACACAGGACTTAGACTGGATTCCGGCCGGAAACATGCCGGAATGACGGTGGCGTGTCAGCCATCCACCCTGCTGAAGTCCTGGAAGCGAATAAGTGCTTACAACCGCTTTGAGCGGTCCACGGTTTTCCCGGCCTCCGGCTTTGCCGGAGGTGTGTGACTCCTGATACACAAACGGACCGATAGGAAAAATGATCGTAAGCGTGAGCCGCCGGACTGACATCCCGGCTTTTTATTCGGAATGGTTTTTGAACCGGATACGCCGGGGTTGGTGTTTTGTGCCCAATCCGTTCAACCCGAATCAGGTCTCGAGGGTCCCTCTGTCCACCGGGGAAGTTGATGCTTTTGTTTTCTGGAGCCGCAATCCGCGCCCGCTTATGAGATACCTCGACGAACTCGACGATATGGGCTGCCGATACTACTTTCTTTTCACTCTGATCGGCTATCCGGACCGGATAGACCCCGGGTCGCCGCCGCCGAGCCTGTCCATAAGGACTTTTCAGGAGCTTGCAGCGCGAGTTGGGCCGCAAAGGGTCATCTGGCGTTACGACCCTATAGTTTTGAGCGGGATCAGCGGGACCGGGTTTCATGAAAGCAATTTCCGGCTGCTTGCTCAAGAGCTCAAAGGGGCTACCGGCCGGTGCGTAATCAGCTTCGTCAAACCCTATCGGAAAGCGCGCGCCCGAATGGAGGCTGCGGCACAGGGCAGCTCTGAGCCTGTCGACTTTGGCAGCCTGCCGCTTCAGGGGCTTTTGAGCGCAATTTCAGAGACCGCCCGCGAAAACGGAATGGAAATATGCTCCTGCGCCTCAGAGCAGGATTTGTCTGCGTTTGGCATAAATCCTTCAAAGTGCATAGATGCGGAACTGATTTCGAAGTTGTTCTCAATCGAAATAAGCGCTCCCAAGGACCCGTGCCAGAGAAAAGAATGCGGGTGTGCAGCGAGCCGGGATATAGGCATGTACGATACCTGTCTTTTCGGGTGCAGCTACTGCTATGCGACGTCGAGCCTGGAGCGGGCCAAAGCCAACTGCGCCGCCCATGATCCGCGATCTCCAAGTCTGTTGGGCGGGGAGAAAGGCCAAAAACTTTGACAGGATCAACAGGGAACGCAGCAGAATTTCACCTTATTCAATGAAAGAGGCTAAAACCTTGCATGAAAGACCATCGAGCAGAAAAGGTGGATTTTGATTTTGGAATATTGTAATGTGCCGGCCTTGATGGAATTCGGGCAAGCCTGCCGGACGGGGGGATGGACTAAAAACTTTGACAGGATAAACAGGGTTAAAAGGAACAGACCAAAACATAGAGGGAGTGTTTTACAACTGATGATGAAAAAAGATCTTTTGACTGAACCAATAGAACATATCGATATAACTGGTTTCAATGCTGTCGGGCTGATCGAATCCATGACCAGGATGTCCTTTAGCGCCAGAGAGCTTGCTGCCGCCTCCATGATTTTTGATCGTATGATAAGTGAAGAGTCATGCACGGTTGTGTTGTCCCTTGCAGGCAGCACCAGCGCCGCAGGATGCATGGCGGTCTACAGCGACATGATTCGCTTTAACATGGTCGATGTCGTAGTGGCGACCGGGGCGAGCATCGTAGATATGGATTTTTTTGAGGCCATTGGCTTCAGGCATTACAGGGGCAGTACGGAAATAGATGATACAGTTCTTAGGGATGCGTATGTCGATCGTATATACGATACATTTATAGATGAAGTGCAGCTCCAGGAGTGTGACAGTGCGGTGAAAGAGATTGCAGACCGCCTTGCTCCGGGCGCTTATTCATCCCGCGAATTCATTAAAGAAATGGGGAAGCATCTGGTTTCGAATGCAAAAAAGAAAAATTCGCTGGTCCAGTGCGCCTACGAAAATAAAGTGCCGATCTTCTGCCCGGCCTTTTCCGACTCCAGCGCCGGTTTTGGCCTGGTGAAGCACCAGAAAGAAAGGCCTTCAAGTCATGTGTCAATTGACAGTGTCAAAGATTTCAGGGAGTTGACCGAGATAAAAATCAATGCGGCCGACACCGGTCTTTTGATCATAGGCGGCGGTGTGCCGAAGAATTTCATACAGGACGTTGTCATCTGTGCGGAAGTACTGGGAAAGAATGTTCCGATGCACAAGTACGCCGTTCAGATCACTGTTGCCGATTCGAGAGACGGGGCATGCTCCAGCTCTACGCTGAAGGAAGCGAGGTCCTGGGGTAAGGTCGACTCCGGAAATGATCAGATGGTCTTTTGCGAAGGCACAATTGCCGTGCCCATTCTCGCAAGTTACGCTTATCACCGTGGGCACTGGAAAGACAGGCGGCGGCGAAATCTGGCCGATTTGTTCTAAGAAAGGGAGCAGGAAGCAAGAAGCAGGGAGCAAGAAGCAAAGCCCGTGTAATTCTCCGCTTCACCCTCCGGCAGTATAAACCGACAGCGTCTCCCTGCCGCACGTCAGCTTTTCCATGAGTGCAAGCCGCTTTGGTGGAAAATGAGGGCCGTAGATAAAAAGGGTTCCATCCCAGCCCTCGATGGCCTTCTCCAGGGCATCGACGGGTTTGTCGGGATAGATGTAGAGACAGTCGGCCTCTTGAATGCGCTGAGTCAGGAAATCGGCGCAAATGAACCCGACGCGGTCCTGGATATTCAGATCGCGTGCGGCGCGAGCGGCGCGCGATACCAGACAAGGATCGGATTCTATTCCGATCGACCTTGTGAACAGGCCTGCGGCGCAGGAAGCAACCCCATCTCCGCTTCCGAGGTCTATAAAGAGGCGAAACTGAGACAGGTCTACTCTTTTGAAGAAATTGAACAGGTGCTCGGGCCTTGAAGCAGCCCATGCGCCGGAGGCAGTTAAACGATAGGGCAGGGCCTCGCCATATTCTCCATCCGGGCCATGGAGCCTCCGGAAATATTCGATAATCTCGGCCGCTGTCTTAGGCTCGCGCTTATCCTCTGATGATAGAGTCGGGTTCATAGTAGCCGGCGCGCACGGATGTGAGAGGAAAAACCTGGCAGCCTCTGCCCAGAACAGTCCCGGGATTGGTGACAGAGTTGCACCCTGTCTCCACATGGTCTCCGAGAACGGCGCCGAATTTGCGCAGATTTGTAACGATCAGTGTGCCCTGAGCCATAACACGGATGGTCTGGTCCCTTATCTTGAGGTTGGCCAGCTTCGTTCCGGCCCCGAGGTTGGCTTCATGTCCCACCAGGCTGTCCCCGATGTAGGCAAAGTGCCCGGCCTTTGCACCGTCCAGCATGATGCTTGTCTTCATCTCGGTGGTGTGGCCGACAATGCATCTGGCCCCGACTATACATTTTCCCCTCATATAAGCGCCCTGCCGCACCTCGGTCTGAGCCCCTATTATAGATGGGCCCTTCACCAGAGCGCCGGGTTCGAGGACGGCCCCCGGACCGATGAAGATCGCTTCGTCCCAAAGTACGCTCCCCTCACACAGCACAGTCGCCTCGCTCGTTTCCTCGCCGCCTATGCTCACGCGGAATTCGCCTTTGCCGACATTTCCGCCGATGATCTCGAAACCGCCATCCAGAATCTCTCCGCGCCACATTACGACCGTTTTCGGCAGAGGGCGCCTGAAACACTTCAGGTCCCCGACGTTTGGCTCGAGGTGCTTTTCCAGATAGCCGGAAATTTTGCTAAGGGCATCCCAGACGTACTTGCAGCCTGCAAACACGTCACGGTGAACGAATGAAGCCATATTAAAAAACGCATCGGGTTTCAGGTAATCCATAGAGCTTCCCTTTCAACGTGAAATTAGTCCGGAAGGCCTGGAAATTGCATAATTTTATGGCCTGATTTCGTTTTCTGCCGATTTACTTATATAGCCTAAAAGTGCCGCGCCGGAAATATATACCTCGCGCGACAGAGTCTTAAGGCATAGATGGGAAGAAAATATTCAATCAGGAGATTGACCAGTGAGAGTTCAATGCAAGGGATGCCGGATTGGATTCAACATACCTGACGATAAAGTGCCCGAGGGTAAGGCGCTCAAAATTCTCTGTCCAAAGTGCAAAGCGCCTACGGAAATCAATGAAGAAGCCATCCCCCCTAAACTTGACGATCGGGTTCCGTATCTGTCGGAAAGCAACGAACCCGAATTTGGCGAAGACCCCCTTTTGGATTACGCAAATGCAATAGACGCAGTTGATGAAGGGGTAAAAACCGCTTTGCTATGCGACACCAACGCTAAACGCGCTGAAAAGATCGTGCAGGCGCTCCAGGAACTCGACTTCTGGGTCGTCCATGCCTTGCGCCCGGCATTCGCCCTGGGAAAGCTGCACCACAATAACTATGACCTTATAGTCCTGGAAGAGAATTTTAATTCCGACAAGGACTCCGAAAACCTTGTTCTCCACCACGTTCAAGTTCTTGCAATGCACCAGAGAAGGCAATTCTACCTCTGCCTTCTCTGCGGGGATAAACCAACTCTGGATGCGAAGCTGGCATTCAGGATGGGAGTAAATCTCATTTTGAATTTTCAGGACCTTGAAAAGGCAAAAGTTCTTTTTGCCCGCGCAATGAAAGAATACAGGAATTTCTACGGTCTTTTCACTGCAGAGCTTAACAGGAAGAGGTAGCAAAAGAAGAGTGAAGAGTGAAGTAGGAAGGGTGAGATTTTCACCCTTCACTCTTCTAACTTCCGGGTACACCTCAGACGGGAGCGCCGCTTGGCACAGGTGCTGTGTTTCTAGCGATGTCCGCCGCCGCCATGGCCACCACCGCCACCACCACCACCATGGAAGCCGCCGCCTCCATGGAACCCGCCGCTAAAGCCACTCATGCTGCTGCCTCCACGGTAGCCGCCGCCAAAGGAGCGTGATGACGGAGCGCTGGCGAAGCTCCGCCCGCTCGAAGACGTGGACCTCGAGGCAGTGCCTTGGCTCATTGTCCGCGCACCGCTAACTGAGGCGGACCTGCTCAGATTTTGCGTGGCTGAAACCGGATTTCGCGAACTTCCATTCGTATTTCCCATATTACGCGAGGAGGCAAGGTTTCGCGACGCTGTTGACGCACCGGTCGTGTTTCCCGCCCTTGACGCCGCTTGCCGGTTCATTATGGCTCTCGCGCCTGCCTGAGCCCTGGCGGAACTGAGCCGAGACCCCTGCGTGGACCTGCTCGCTCCGGCGAGGGATTGCCCGGACCTGCTTGCCCCGGCGAGGGTCGAAGAACTTCGAGTTCCCGTTCCCGTTGCACGGGTGACCGCATTGACCCTGCTAACCGTTCCGTTCGCATGCGTTACATGGTTGGAAAAGTGATGGTCATGATCCCCGTGGTGAAAGTGCCCGTCGAAATCGCCCAGGATGAAGAAGCCGCCGAAGCCGAACCCTCCCCACCAGAACGGCCAGGGGACCCAATCATAGAGATACCCGTATGCCCAGGGGGGCGGATAATAGCTCACGACGGGAGGTCCATACTGGTCATAGTATTCCTCGACGCCGGTGGGCTCCACATAATCGGAATACTCCGGACGAGGAGTGGCGTAGCTTGACTGGTATTCGGAACTTGAACTCGACTGGTATTGGGAGCTCGAACTTGCACTGGAATCGTAACTAGAACCGGAGCTGGATTCATAAGCGTGTTTTTCACCGGCAACTTTGACCGGAAGATCCATTGCGATGCTGACGCTGTCCACCGTGCGGGTCGCATCAGCCTCTGACATGCTCAGGCTCCCGGATGATGCCGATCTTGCGGCGCTGTCCCTCACCTCGGCAATGATGTCGGGTGTCATAGGATAGTCGGAGATCCATCCGTTTCTCGGCGCAACGTTAATCGAGGCCAGAGAGTTTTCTGCTGCCGCTTCATCGTGCGACGAAGTTAAATTGAGGGCGGTCGCCAGTTCAACGGCAAACTGGCCTTCAGCAACCAGAGGTTGTTCAATGGGGGGGCGATTGGAGGTTGGGCTGCCAGCCTTAACCGAGCCGGTAAACGGCGCCAGCACCAGACTTGCGGCGACTAATACCACGAGCATTCTTTTCATTTAAGTACTCCTTCCCGACGGACTGCGGTTAACGGAATGCCCATCAGAAATATAAACATTCAGAACCATTTTGGTCTTAACCCTAAGATGCTTGGGCGATTTTTTTTGTCTACAAGATGTTGAATTATTTAAAACGCATTGCGAAGGATCAATTCCGGATCCAGCCAAAGGGCAAGCGCAGAGCCCGTACCCGTTCGCCGCAGAGCTTCGTTGTGGATTTTTGCGCCTCGTTAGCTATGCCTTTTTTTCCGCGTATCTGGCCAGGACGAATAGAAAATCGGCCAGGCGGTTCAAATATGAATGGACTTCGGGACTGTCGATCTTGCCAGCCTCCTTGAGGGCCGTCGCCAGGCGCTCGGCCCTTCGAATAATAGAGCGGGCAAGATCGATCGAAGCGCTCGTGGAATTGGCCCCCGGGTAGATGAAGTGGTGCGGCATGGGGACCTCCTCCTGGATTTTGACGATCCAGCCCTCGATCCTTTGGATTCGTTCGGTTCCAATGCTGTATTCAGAATCCGGCGCAGTGTCGGAAAGCCGGGCCCCGAGCATTAACAGGTCCTCCTGCACCGCCTGTATCATTTCCAGGATGGCCTCGTTGCGGGTAAAGGTCTTGGCGAGTCCGAGGGCGGAACTGGCCTCGTCCAGTGTTCCATATGCGTCGGGCCTCAGGCTCGCTTTGGAAATGCGCTCCCCGGTAAGGAGGCTGGTTGTCCCCTGGTCCCCTTTTTTTGAAAAGATGAAGGCGCTCATTGGATCTCCTCAAGAGATTGCGCACGGGCGGGCGCCGCAGAGTGAAAGGAGGAAGAATTTCAATCTCAGGGGCAATTCCTGCTTACCTTGCAGCCTCTATGCGTTATACTTGGCGCAATCCCGGCTTTGGAATCCGACCCCGGGCATGTTATGCCATTCGGGTTGCGATGAAAAGAAAAACCTATGGACTACATTATTTATATGTAGTCTGTCTTTTGAGGGTAAATGATGCATGCGTACCTTCTTACTGTATTCGGCCTCATCTGTTTCCTGGAAGGCCTCCCGTATCTGGCGACTCCCCAACAGGTCAGAAAATGGCTGAATTGGCTCCTTTCAGCCTCCAACCATTCCCTTAGAATTCTTGGGGCAGCTTTGATGGTCGTGGGTCTGCTCCTCGTTTACCTGGGCCGCAGGCATGGCGGATAACCGGCAGATCTCATTCAGGCTCGAAGACTATGACTACGATCTGCCGCCTGAACTCATTGCCCAGCGTCCCGCCCCTACGCGGGAACACTCACGCCTGCTCGTGCTTGATCGCTCCAGCGGCGCCGTCGGGCATTCCCGTTTCGATAGAATCGGACAGTATTTAAAACCGGGCGACTTGCTGGTCGTAAACGATACGCGTGTCGTTCCCGCCCGGCTGACGGGCCGCAAGAAGACCGGCGGCATGGTCGAGCTTCTGGTGCTCGATCCATACAAGCCGCCCGCGTCCGGGTCCCTTGAAGGCCACTGCTGCCTGGTAAGAGCCTCAAAAGGCATCCGTGCCGGGCAGGTAATCGAGCTTTCCCGGGGTATTTGTGCGGAGGTGATTGCCGCTCCGATGGACGGCAGAGCTCAAGTCCGGTTTTCCGGGGCTTCAGGTATAGTGGATATTCTTGACCGAATCGGCCGGACGCCGCTGCCGCCCTATATCGGGCGGGCATCCGGGCAAGCCGCCCCGGATGATCGCATCTGCTATCAAACTGAGTATGCCAGACACCCCGGCGCGGTGGCTGCGCCTACCGCCGGTCTGCATTTTACCAAATCGCTTTTGAACGGACTCATAGGTTCGGGAATAGAAGTTGCCGCGCTGACCCTTCACGTCGGCTACGGCACCTTTGCGCCCATAAGATGCACGGACATTCGCGAACACCGGATGCCCCCCGAATTCATCGAGATTGGCAAAGAGGCCGCAGATGCGGTAAACAGGGCAAAGCGCGAACAGAGGCGGGTGGTCGCAGTCGGGACCACTGTCGTTCGAACCCTGGAGTGGGTTTATGCAAAGGAAGGCGAAATAGTTCCATTCCGGGGTATGTGCGATCACTACATTTATCCGGGCTGCCGGTTTGCGGCCGTTGATTGCATGGTGACCAACTTTCATCTCCCAAAATCCAGCCTGATACTGCTGGTGTCGGCTCTCGCGGGGCGCTTGCGGATATTGTCCGCCTACCGGGAGGCCGTCCGGGAGCGCTACCGATTCTTCAGCTACGGGGATGCAATGTTGATTTTATGAAATTTGGGATTCTTTCAAAAGATCCGGGATGCGACGCCCGTGCCGGGCGGCTTGAAACCGCTCACGGCGCGGTCGATACTCCCGTATTCATGCCGGTCGGAACGGTAGGCTCCGTCAAAGGCATTTCCCCGGACGAACTGGAGTCGTTCGGAGCGCAAATCATCCTTGCAAATACATATCACCTCTACCTGCGCCCGGGGGACCAAAGAGTGGTGCGCCTGGGCGGGCTCCATAAATTTATGGGCTGGGACCATCCGATACTGACCGACAGCGGCGGGTTCCAGGTCTTCAGCCTGGCCAGGATAAACAAAATCGAAGAAGAAGGAGTCCGGTTTCAATCTCACATCGACGGCTCAAGCCACCTGCTTACCCCCGAAGCGGCTGTCGGCATCCAGATGAACCTCGGGTCGGACATAATGATGTGCTTTGACGAATGCACTCCGTATCCCGTTTCCTATGACTATGCCTCCGAGTCCGTGGAGCGCACGATTCGCTGGGCCGGGCGCTCGAAAGAGGCTGCCGCCGGTTGCGGCGCGGCCTTATTCGGGATAGTGCAGGGGAGTATTTTCAAGGACCTTCGCGACGTGTGCCTGGAGAAGTTGGCCGGAATCGGCTTCGACGGGTATGCGATCGGGGGCCTGTCTGTTGGCGAATCCAAAGATGAGATGCTGGAGGTCATAAACAGGCTTGCGCCCAAGCTTCCCGGCTCAGCGCCCAGATACGTGATGGGGGTCGGTACGCCTGAAGACCTGGTTGAGGGAGTTCGCGCCGGGGTCGATATGTTTGACTGTGTAATGCCTACGAGAAACGCCCGAAACGGGTCTTTGTTCACCTCGCGCGGCCCCGTCAACATAAAGAACAACGCATACGCCGAAGACCCCGGCCCTCTTGACCCGGATTGCGGCTGCTATACATGCCGGCGCTTCTCGCGCGCCTACCTGCGCCACCTCTACATCTGCCGCGAGCTGCTTTCCTACAGGCTGAACACGATACACAACCTTCACTACTATCTCGGCCTTATGGCGCAGATGCGTGAGGCAATAGCCGCAGGCCGCTTCGAACAATGGCGGGCCGGCTTCTATGCGCGAGCACGCGACTGAATTCGCACCACAGAGTAATACGGGAAGCGGGAAGCGGGAAGCAGGAAGCGGTAAGCAGGAAGCAGGAAGCTTTTGCTCCTTGCCACCTGTTCCTTGATCTTGTTGAATTTTGGTTTTCTCCGCGCTCCTAACGTGCAGTTACTTGAAATTTTTGCAAGGATATGAGGCTAAGCCGCTGTTTTCTCTGCGATCTCTGCGGTGGAATGATGTCCCGTCCCTGTGGTGAGATCCTGTCTTGGCTTTACCCCGTGCCCACGTCCGCTCGTGTCCGTCATTGAGCTTGACTGCGCGCTGCCTCAGTGTTAGTCTGATTATTTGTCGGGACGTGGCGCAGCCTGGTTAGCGCGCTTGCTTGGGGTGCAAGAGGACGGAGGTTCAAATCCTCTCGTCCCGACCATTTAGTCCAAAAAGACCCAAACATTACCCCTGAACTCCGCATTCTTTGTCCACGGCGGCCTTAAGCTCTTTCATCATGCCAACGAGATCTTTCAACTGGTAGCTTGCGTTCAGGCCGCTCGGGTTGGGCAAAACCCAGGCGGAAGATATTCCGCCGAGCTTTTCCGGCTGAAGTCCGGGTAAGGCTTTCGGGTGCCTGAAAGCCAGCCGGTAGGCGCCAAATCCCAGGATTGCGGAAAAAAGGGGCTTGAAAGTTCGAACCTTATCCTCGAGTACAGCCCCGCCCCGGGCGAGTTCTTCGGCCGTGAGTTCGTCGGCCCGGGCCGTCGCGTGTTCGACGATGTTTATAATCCCGTAGCCGTGGTTCAGGAGTTCTTCTTCCTCAAACGGGGAAAATTGCCTGGGCGTAAAACCGGCCTGGTGGAGCGCCGGCCAAAAGCGGTTTCCCGGCCGGGCAAAATGATGCCCTACGGCTGCCGTGTACAGCCCGGGGTTTATTCCGCAAAAAAGCACCTTGAGCCTTGGCGCGATAACGTCGGGGACTGACTTGCCCCTTGCCGCCCGGACCTGTTCCTTCGTTGGCTTAAACGGTTGTTGCATTTGATTTTAGTTACCCGTTTACCGAAAGACTCAAAGCGATTCACCACAGAGACACAGAGAAAAATAGACTTCAGCAAGATTAACAAGAAGGCAGAAGTCTTTCACATTATTCTACGCACTTAGAAATAGTCAGAAATTAAAGGATTGAGATTTGAGAATTCAGGAGTTAATTCCTAAATTCTCTGTTACATGGTCATTTCTGTAAATCCTGTCTTGCAAGGCTTTCCTCTGTGTCCTATGCGTCTCTGTGGTGAACCCTTGCTTTTTCTTTTTCCCACTTGGCGGTTACATCGCGTATGAGGGCCGCTGATCCGACGATTTCGCCGGTATCCGACTTCAGAATCACTATACTGAACTCGATTGAAATCCGTGCGCCGTCTTTCCGCAGCGCCGGAACGGCCAGCAGTTCCTTCATATACCTGGAGACTCCGGTCTCCATCACTTTTCGATATCCTTGCCGGTGGCGCTCTCTGAGTTTTTCGGGAATTATGATATCCAGGTCCTGCCCGATTGCCTCACTCGCGCTATACCCGAAAATAGTCTCCGCTCCCGAGTTCCAAAGACGAACGATTCCATCGGCGTCGGCGAATATGATTGCGTCGGGGGCGCCGTCCACAATATTTCGGCAAATCCATTCATGACTGTATTCGCCCATTTCCTCATTCTCCAACTTTATCTCACTTGCATTTAAGTCCTGGCGGCCTGCTTGTCACCATTGAGGAGCAGGAAGCAAGGAGCAAGGAGCAGGAAGCAAGAAGCAAGGAGCAGGAAGCAAAGGCTCCCCGCTTACTGCTAAGGTTTTTCTTCGAATCCTTTCCCTGGCCAGTCACGACCAGTCTCTGCGGTGATATCCTGCCTGTCAACTAAAATCAAATCTCTCTCGTCTGTATATTCAGTTTCAGGTTCAGCTAAAGGGAATTAGGTTCGGCTGCCTCATGTGGCAGCTTCTTCTTTACTTTCTCCCGGTTTTGGGCCATAAACCGAGCCGAGGCTTTTTAATAAAAGGGGCGAACAGAGTTTGGCCGGTAAACTGGATGCACTTACCCTTGCGGGAGATCCTTCCGGAAGGGAAGAAGACGGGGTCACGCAGGCGATCAAAACGCATGGCAGCGCTCTCCCCCGGTTCCGGGGGTTGCTGCTCTGCAGGAGATGCGATTTCTGCGGAACAAGGATCAGCGTTCACGGCGAAGGCGATGACAGCGTAGTTATGAGATGTCCCGAATGCCAGCGTGAATACGTGTTCTTCCAGAATCCGGAATAAATTCATCTGCAATCCCTCCTTTTAACCTGCCCGGGCAATCCGTCAAAAAACCTAAATTTGCACCACAGAGGCACAGAGAGCACAGAGACAAGCTTAAATAGGATTAACGGGAGTAAGAAAGTTGCTTACGGCACGTTTTTGCCTTTTGCTACCTCTGCGTCTCTGTGGTGAAATCCCGTCTTTGAGTTTTTCAGCGGCGGAAGTTTGAACATGACCAGCCGGTCACTTTATCAGTTTGACAAAACCGGTCCGGCGTCTATAATGACCACATGGTCATTTTCCGGGGATGCGAGGACCCAATGTTTGCGAGCGAGACTTTCAACAAGCTTGATGAAGGCAAAAAGAGCAAAATCCTTGATGCGGCCGTGGATGAGTTCTCCCGCCACGGGTTTAGGCAGGCGAGCGTCAATCGCATGGTGGAACGGGTCGGCATTGCCAAAGGATCTCTTTTCCAATATTTCGGCAGCAAGGAAGGCCTCTTCCACGTTATCTTCAACTACGCGGTGGAGCTTGTAAGGCAATCGCTGCGGCAGGTGAAAAAAGAGACTTCCAGCGCGGATTTTTTCGAGCGAATAAAAGAGAGCATGCTGGCGGGAATCCGCTTCATCGAGCGCCACCCCAGGGTCTATCGAATCTACCTCAAGATGATTTTCCAGGAAGACTTCCCTCTCAGGGCTGAGTTTTTGCAACAGGTACACCTTTTTTCGGCGGAGTACCTGCGTCCCGCAGTAGAGGCGGGGATCGCGAGGGGGGAAATCAGGGCCGACACGAACATCGAGATGGCCGTTTTCATGCTGGACGCTCTGATGGACCGGTTCCTCCAGGCTTACTGCGTTCCCTTTCTCGATGCGGGGGCCGGCATATACGAGGCGCCCAGGGACGAGTTGTCGCGCAAGGTCGATGAGTTCATAAAGCTGCTTCGGATCGGGATGGGCGGGGAATGGAGCGTCAGTCCGGGTGAATCGACGGGACAAGAATATGTTCGAACCACAGTATTTTAAAAAACTCGGCCTGGAAGACATCTGCCACAAAGTCGCGGAGGGGCAGAGGCTCACGATTGCTGACGGTGAGAGGCTTTTTGCCTGCCCGGACATGAACGCCATCGGTTCGCTCGCTCATCAGGCCAGGACAAAGCTACACGCAAATAGGGCCTACTACGTCGTCAACCGCCATATCAACTACTCGAACATTTGTGTAAACGGCTGCCGCTTCTGCGCCTTCAGCAGAAAGAAGGGCGACCCGCTTTCATTCGAACTTTCCGAGGATGAAATTTTCGATAAAATCTGCGCGAACGGAAAAGGATTGACCGAGATACACATCGTGGGAGGCTGCCACCCCGACCTTGGTCTTTCTTTTTTTGAGAACCTTGTCCGGAGGATACGCGAGACAAAGCCGGATGTCTTTATCAAAGCGTTTACAGCCGTCGAGATCGCCCATTTTGCAAAAAATGAGGGGACATCCGTCAAAGATGTTCTTGCCCGTTTGAAGTCGGCCGGAGTTCAGATGCTTCCGGGCGGCGGGGCCGAAGTGTTCAGTGCGCGCGTAAGAGAGCGCCTTTGCCCTGAGAAACTGGACGGGAATGGCTGGCTCGATATTATGCGCCAGGCTCATGAAATGGGAATAAAAACAAATGCTACGATGCTCTACGGGCATATCGAGACTGTGAGGGAGCGGCTCGATCACATGGCGGCGCTTCGCGAGCTTCAAGATCGGACGGGCGGCTTCGTCTGCTTTATCCCTCTTACGTTCCAGCCGGCGAATACCCTTCTTAGCCATCTTCCGCCGACGACCGGGGTCGACGACCTGAAAACGATTGCCGTGAGCAGGCTGATGCTCGACAACATAGCGCACATCAAGGCCTATTGGGTAATGCTCTCGGTCAAACTCGCCCAGGCCGCCCTTTACTTCGGCGCGGACGATTTCGACGGAACGGTGGTCGAGGAGAAGATCGGGCACATGGCGGGGGCCGAGTCTCAGCAGGGAATGACCTGCCTGGAGATAGAGAGTACCATCCGGGATGCGGGGTTCGAGCCGGTGGAACGGGACAGCCTGTTCCGCAAAGTGCCAGGGGCGACTGTCTTAAGGTCCTGACATTGTATGGTTGAGCTATGATTGAAAACGGCAGGTTGAATATAGATCAGGCTTGGGAACTCTACCGGAGCGGCGATTTTCATGCGCTGGGCAGGATGGCTCATGAGGTGCGCCTGAAAAAGCATGCCGAACCGGTGGTCACCTACGTTGTTGACCGTAACATCAACTACTCGAATGTCTGTGTGTGCGGGTGCCGTTTCTGCGCGTATTTCCGGCCTCCAGGCCATAGTGAATCCTTTGTCCTGAGCAGGAAGGAACTTTCCGAAAAAATCGAGGAAACACTAAGGTTGGAAGGGACGCAAATCCTGTTGCAGGGCGGGCTCAATCCCGATCTGCCGCTCTCTTTTTACGAAGAGATGCTGAGCTTCATAAAGTCAAAATATCCAATTCACATACATGCCTTCTCGCCCCCGGAAATCGTGTTTTTCAGCCGGCTGGAGGGTATCGGCCCGGGCGAGGTGATCTCGAGGCTGCGACTTGCCGGACTGGACTCGATCCCGGGTGGGGGCGCCGAAATTCTGGTCGACTCGGTGAGGCGGCGCGTGTCTCCGCGCAAATGTTCAACGGCCGAATGGCTGGCCGTCATGGAGGAGGC
>Ga0187862_10000425_pt1 | contig 49182 bp, 40 predicted proteins | sample June2016WEW_10_1_FD_133003 | JGI IMG/M metagenome (GOLD analysis project Ga0187862, IMG submission 133003) | Peatland microbial communities from SPRUCE experiment site at the Marcell Experimental Forest, Minnesota, USA - June2016WEW_10_150 | ecosystem: Environmental > Terrestrial > Soil >... | reverse complement strand
CCGACGCTTGGACGAGTTCTGGAAACACCGGCTCAATCAACACGCCAAACGCAATGACACCCTCAGCCTGTCTGCTTAACGAAGAATTTTGTCCTGCACCCAAAGAAGGTCATGCGGCGGCCAAAACCCTGCAAAGGGCGGGCGCCACGGACACACGCGCAGTTGACATTGCTCTTCCGGCGTGGCTCAGTTGGTCGTCAGGCATCGTCAATGCGTATGAGAACTTCTGCACGGAGAAGGCGACGGAATCGGGAATGGATCCGAAGATGGCTTGTGATGACGCTTCTCGGAGCTTCCCTTCTCGCCGGAATCGTGCTGGCTTGGCTGGCGATGAGTGAAACGCCGTGACCACTGGGCGGATGAGAGCCATCCGTTCCAGGGTCAGCCGGGATGGCCGAGGCGGTGGCGGTTTTTCCAGAGGTCGCGGGGGTTGAAGATGCCTTCGGGGGTGATGATGCCGGTGATCAGTTCGGGCGGGGTGACGTCAAAGCCGGGATTGCGCGCGCCACTGGTCAGGTTGGCGATGCGAAAGTAAGTCATCGCCGGCAAACCGCGCGCCAGGCCCCAGGCGCCGAGGACCTCGGCCGGGTCGCGCTCTTCGATGGGAATGGCGCGGCCGGAGCGGAGATTCCAGTCAATGGTCGAAAGGGGGATGGCGACGTAGAAGGGGATGCGATGGCGGCTGGCCAGCACGGCTTTGGTGTAGGTGCCGATTTTGTTGGCGACTTCCCCGGTGCGCCCGAGCACGCGGTCGCCGCCGACGATGACCAGGTCAATTTCGCCGCGCTGCATGAGATGGCCGGCGGCGCTGTCGGCTATGATTTGGTGGGGAATCTTCTGGCCGGCCAGTTCCCAGGCAGTGAGGGTGGCGCCCTGGCAGCGGGGGCGGGTCTCGCCGCAGTAAACGTGGAATTTTTTCCCGGCCTGCTGCGCGGCATAGAGCGGGGCGGTGGCGGAGCCGATATCAACAAACGCCAGCCAGCCGGCGTTGCAATGGGTGAGGATTCTGGCGCCGGGCCGGATGAGTTTTTCGCCGTGCCGGCCAATGGCGGCGCAATGGCGGACGTCCTGGCTGGCAAATTCCTCGGCCGCGGCCAGCGCCAGGGCCTGCTGTTCCGGGACGGTGGCGCCGGCGGGCATGGCGCGCAGGACGGCGTCCATGGCGTTGACCGGATCCACGGCCGTGGGCCGGGCTTGCTGGAGAGTTTGACGGACGAGCTGGAGGTGGGCGGAGAATCTTCGAGGATTGGCGCCACGAAAAGCGCGCGCGCCCTGGGCCAGGCCGTAAGCGGCCGTGGCGCCGATGGCCCCGGCGCCGCGGACGATCATTTGCCGGATGGCGCGCGCCGTGGCGCGAAAATCGGGCATGGCAACAATTTTGAAGCAGTGCGGCAGCAGCCGTTGCTCGATCAGGCAGACGGTGTTGCGCGTGGAATCGAAGGTCACGGTTCGATAATGCCGTGTGCGGCCGTGAACGGAAATGTCCATTCAGGTCTCCCGGACTTGATGGCGGCGGGCTTTGGCGCGGATTTTTTTGTATCCGGCGTGTTCGCGGAGGTTTTTCAGGTCGGGGTCCCTGGCCATGAAGGCGAAATCGTTGTAGCCCAGGTTGATGGCCCGTTCGAGCGCTGCGGCGGCCAGATCCAGTTGGCCGGTCAAGGAGTAGCTGCAAGCCAGATTGTAGTGGACCATGCAATCCTCCGGGCGCAGGGCGCGGAGGCGTTCGTCAATGCGCAACCCCTCTTGGTAGCGGCCGCGGCGGGTGTAATTGTCGCCCAAGATGAGCAGGGCCTCAACCTGGCGGGGGTCGCGCTGGACCAGGCCCTCCATGAACGCGATTTCCAGATCCAGATCGCGCAGTTCCTGCGGTGTGAGCTTTTTTCGCGAGTCGCCGGTTTGCTTGGGAATCATAGCCACGCCGACTAATTAAGCGGGATTTTGCGGATGTCGAACATTTTTTTTGCAAAAAAAAAGAAAGATTGTCTTGGGAACCATTCAAAAACACTGTTCATTCAAGGCGATGAATTGTTTTGTGACAGGCGCATCGGGATTTGTGGGGGCCAATCTGGTCCATGAGCTGGCCGCCCGCGGGCATCGCGTCAAGGCGCTCATCCGTCCGGGCGCCGATGTGCGCGGGCTGGCCGGGGCGGATTACGAAACGGTGGCGGGGGACCTGGCGCGGCGGGATTTGCTGGAAAAGGAGATGCGCGGGTGCGACTGGTGTTTTCATGCCGCCGCCAGCTACCACTTGTGGCTGCGCGACTATGCGCCGATGTACGCCGCCAACGTGGAGGGAACGCGCCACGTGATCGAAGCCGCCACGGGGGCGGACTGCCGGCGGATTGTCTATACCAGCACGGTGGGCTGCATCGGGCTGCCGCGCGAGAGCGGGGGAAAATGGACGCCGACCGATGAAGCCACGCCGGTGAGCGGGGCGCAGATGAGCAATCATTACAAGCGCTCCAAGTGGCAGGCGGAAGAGGTGGCGCGCGAACTGGCGGCCCGGGGCGCGCCGGTGGTCATCGTCAATCCCAGCGCGCCCATCGGGCCGCGCGACGTCAAGCCGACGCCGACGGGCCGGATCATCCTGGATTTTTTGAACAGGAACCTGCCGGCCTATCTGGACACTGGTTTAAACTGGGTGCATGTGCGGGACGTGGCGGCGGGGCATCTCCTGGCGGCGGAGAAGGGGCGGATCGGGGAGCGTTACATCCTGGGCAACGCCGGGGCGAACTGGACGATGCGAGAAACGCTGGCCGTGCTGGAGGAATTGAGCGGAGTGCCCGCGCCAAGATTTCGCGTCCCGTACGCGGTGGCTCTTTTGGCCGCGCATGTCAATGAAGCGTTGTCAGCCGTGACTGGTCGGGAGCCTAAAGCGCCGCTGGCGGGGGTTCGCATGGCCCGGTATAAGATGTATTTCAATCCGGCCAAGGCCATTCGGGAGCTGGGACTGCCGCAGACCCCGCCGCGCCAGGCCTTCGCCGACGCCATCGAGTGGTTTCGCGGCGGGTTTGTGAGGGTGAAAGGACCGGCGGGAGATGGAAAAAGATAATGGCTGTTGACAGAGCCAGATTTTGAGGGATGTTTAGCAAATTATGCGTATTATGATCGAACTCAAAAAACTGACCTTCCCGGTTCTGATGGCCGGCTCTTTTTGCCTGCCTGCGCCCGGCGGGGATTGGCCGCAATACCGCGGCCCAAATCACGACGGGATCAGCTTGGAAAGCATCCCCACCAAATGGCCCGACAGCGGCCTGACCCAGGTTTGGAAGACGCCGCTCAGAAATGGGTTCAGCACCTTCGCGCTGGGCGGCGGCAAAGTTTATACTTTGGTTGCGCGCGAAATCGAAGGAGCCGAGCAGGAAGTTTGCGTCGCCCTGGATGCCGCCAGCGGCCAGGAGGTTTGGGCGGCGCCATTGGGCATAGCCAAGTACGACGGGGGCGGGGATTCAGGCGCCAAGGGCAATGATGGCGGCGACGGCCCGCGTTCGACCCCGGCCTACGACGAGGGCAGAGTCTATGCCTACTCCTCGCGTCTGCTGCTCAAATGCTTGAACGCCAGCGATGGCAAGGTGATTTGGTCCTGCGACCTGATCAAAGAGCACGCCGGGCGCAATATCCACTGGGAAAGCGCCGCCTCGCCCCTGGTTGACGGCGACCTGGTTTTTGTGGCCGGAGGGGGAGCGGGAGAGTCGCTCCTGGCCTTTGACAAGACGGACGGCCATGTCGTCTGGAAGGAGGAGGATGACTTGATCACGCAAGCCACTCCCATCGCCGCCACGATCCTGGGCGAGCGGCAGATCATTTTCTTCATGCAGAAAGGATTGGTGTCCGTCGCGCCAAAAACCGGGGCGGTGTTGTGGCATTTCCCAATCAAGGGCAAGCCCGGGGCCGCCAGTTCGCCCGTGGTTTCCGGCGACGTGGTTTATGGCTCGATGGCCTACGGTGTGGGCACCGCCGCGTGCAAAATCACCAAGGCCGACGGGGGCTGGTCCGCGACGGAGATTTGGAAGCTGCCTGGCAACAAGGATGCCAACCATTGGAGCACGCCTGTGGCGATCAACGGTTACATCTACGGGATTTTCGACCAGGCGAAGTTCGGCACCGCGCCGCTGAAGTGCCTGGACCTGGCCACCGGGGAGGAGAAGTGGTCGCAGGATGGTTTTGGGCCTGGCGGAGTGACCGCGGTGGGAGGAAATCTGCTGGTGTTGAGCGACACGGGCGACCTGGTGCTGGTCCAGGCGTCGCCGGCGGCTTACACGGAAATGGCGCGCGCTCATGTGCTCACGGGCAAGTGCTGGAATTCCGTCGCCATCAGCAACGGCCACGTCTATGCGCGCAGCACCAAGGAAGGCGTGAGCCTGAACCTGTTGGCCGGGCCGCGGCTTTGATTTCACCGAAGGGGGATGCAGACGGGCCGGCGCAAATCCACTCGCAATAAACAATCCGGGCGGGTAAGCTTGGCGGATGGCAGACGTTGCCCGCCCAAATCCTGATGCGCTGCTGGCGGCGATCCAGAAAACGGAGGCCGCGAAAAAGCGCGGCAAGCTGAAGGTTTTTCTCGGCATGGCCGCCGGTGTCGGCAAGACTTATGCCATGCTCCGGGCCGCGCAACGCGCGCTGCGGGAAGGGCGCGATGTGGTGGCCGGGTACGTGGAGACGCACGGGCGCAAGGAGACGGACGCGCTGCTGGCCGGATTGCCCAGCATCCCGCGGCGCCGGGCGGAATATCGCGGCGTGATGCTGGAGGAAATGGATCTGGACGCGCTGCTGGCCCGATGCCCCCAGTTGGCGCTGGTGGATGAGCTGGCGCACACCAACATCCCCGGATCGCGCCATGCCAAACGTTACCAGGATGTGATCGAGTTGCTGGACGCGGGCATGGACGTGTTCACCACCATGAATGTGCAGCACGCCGAAAGCCGCGTGGATACCGTGCGGCAAATCACCGGCTCAACCGTGTTTGAGACGGTGCCGGACAGCGTGCTGGACGGGGCGGAGATCGAGTTGATTGACCTGCCGCCGGAAGAATTGCTCAAGCGCCTGGATGAAGGAAAGGTCTATATGCCGGAGCGGGCGGAACTGGCGATGATGAACTTTTTCCGGGAGGGGAACCTGACAGCGCTGCGGGAGATGGCGCTGCGCCTGGCCGCCGACCACGTGGGGCAGGACGTGCATGAGTATTTGCAGGCGATGCAAATCACCGGGCCGTGGAAGTCGGGCCACCGCCTGCTGGTGGCCGTGAGCGCCAGCCCCTCCTCGCCGCACATGATCCGTTGGGCGCGGCGTTTGGCCGACAGCTACGACTGCCCGTGGCTGGCGGTCTATGTGGAGCAGCCGCAGCCGCTGGCCGAGGCGGACCAGACGCGGCTGACCAAGCATCTGGCGCTGGCGCGGGAGCTGGGGGCGGAGGTGGTGGCCACGTCGGACGTGGACATCGCGCGCGGATTGTTGCGGGTGGCGCAACAGCAGAATGTGACGCAAATAATTGTCGGCAAACCGGGCGGGGACAACCTGCTGGACCGTCTGCGCGGGGGCAGACTGCTTCGCCGGCTGGTGCGGGACAGCGGGGTGATTGACCTGCATGTGGTGCGGCCCGAGGCGTCGGAAACCGGCGGGACGGCCCGGCGGGGAGGAGGGATGGCGCTGGAGCATTCGCCGCCGCGGCAGTATGTGGCGGCGCTGGCGATGGTGACCGGCTGCACGGGACTGAATTTTTTGCTGCAAAGGGAGTTGGCGCTCGACCCGCACGCGCTGGCGCTGGTGTATTTGCTGGGGGTGGTCTTGCAGGCGTGTTTTGTCGGGCGCGGCCCCAGCTTGCTGGCGGCGACGGCGAGCGCGCTGACGTGGGACTACTTTTTTTTGCCGCCGCTCTACACGCTTTATTTATCCTCGTTGCAGGACGTGATGATGTTCTGTATGTATTTCGTGGTGGCGATAGTGATGGGGCACTTTGTGTCGCGCATCCGCTGGCAGGAACGGGCGGAGAGCCGCCGGGAGGAGCGGGCCACGGCGTTGTATCTGCTCACGCGCGATCTGGCGGACGCGGCGGACGTGGATGACATGGCGGGACGGCTGGTGCGCCAGGTGGCGCAGGCGTTCAAGGGGGAGGTGGCGATTCTATTGCGCGATGAAACGGGCGGGGTGGCCCAGAGCGCGCACCCGGCCAGCATGTTCACGATTTCGGAGAAGGAGCAGGGCGTGGCGGCTTGGGCCTTCCGATTCGGCAAGGCGGCGGGACGTTTCACGGACAACCTGCCTTTCGCCGAGGCGATTTACCTTCCCATGGTCACCAATCGCGGCGTGGTGGGGGTGATGGCGGTGGAGTTGCCGGGGGAGCAACCGCCCACCCAGGAACAACGGGACCTGCTGGATGCCTATGCGCGGCAGGCGGCGCTGGTGCTGGACCGGTTCCTCCTCGGCGGGGAGGCCGAGACGGCGCGGCTGCTGGCGGAATCGGAGAAGTTGAGCAAGGCGCTGCTGAACTCCATCTCGCACGAGTTGCGCACGCCCATTTCGGCCATCACGACCGCCGCCAGCACACTGGCGGAGTTGCAACCCCAGCATCCGGCCTCGCTGGAAAAGACCCTGGCGGCGGAAATCCAGCAAAGCGCGGCGCGCCTCAACCGGCTGGTGGGCAATTTGCTGGACATGACGCGGCTGGAATCCGGCAAGGTCAAGCCCCGGATGGAATGGTGCGACGTGGCCGACCTGGTCCACGTGGCCGTGCGGCACAATGAAAAGGAGCTGGCGCGGCACGCGGTGAAGGTCTCCCTGCCCAAGGGGCTGCCGCTGGTGCGGATGGATTTTGTGCTCATGGAGCAGGCGCTGAACAATCTGCTGCTCAACGCGGCGGCTTACACGCCGGAGGGAACGGCGGTGGAAATCTCCGTGGCGGCCAGCCCGGCGGAGTTGACGCTCACCGTGGCGGATCACGGGCCGGGGCTGCCCCCGGAAAGTTTGCCGCACCTTTTTGACAAATTCTACCGCGCGCCCGGCGCGCCGGCGGGCGGGACGGGGCTGGGATTGTCCATTGTCAAAGGGTTCGTGGAAGCGCACGGGGGCCGGGTGGAGGCGCGCAACCGGGAGGGCGGCGGGGCGCAATTTACGATTTATTTGCCAGTGGAAACCAACCCCAACCCCGGCCCTGAAACCCCGCCATGAGCGAAACACCCCTCCATCCCCATTCGGTTCTAATTATTGACGACGAAGTGCAAATCCGGCGGCTGCTCCGCGTGACGCTGGAGGCCAACGGCTACCGGGTGCACGAGGCGGCGCAAGGGCAGGAGGGCCTGGCGGAGGCGGCGCAATGGAATCCCGATGTCATCATCCTTGACCTTGGGCTGCCGGACATGAACGGGTTGACGGTGCTCAGCCGGCTGCGGGAATGGAGCCGGGCCCCGGTGCTGGTGCTCTCGGTGCAGGAAGGGGACGTGGACAAAGTGACCGCGCTGGACAACGGGGCGGATGATTACATGACCAAACCGTTCAGCACGGCGGAGTTGCTGGCACGGTTGCGCGTGGTGCAGCGCCGCGCCCAGCCCATCGCCGACAACGCGGTGTTCCGGTCGGGGGATTTGGAGGTGGATTTGGCCGGGCGGGTGGTCCGGCGCAAAGGGCAGGAGATCAAAATGACGCCGACGGAGTATTCGTTGTTGCGGCTGCTGGTGCGCAATGCCGGCAAAGTGGTGACGCACCGGCAGATCCTCAGGGAGGTTTGGGGGCCGGCTTACGGCGACCAGACGCATTATTTGCGCGTGTATGTGGCGCACTTGCGGGAGAAGCTGGAAGCTGATCCGGGCCGCCCGGAATTGCTGATCACTGAGCCGGGGGTGGGCTATCGGCTGGCGGCGGGGTAGGCCATGTTTAAAACACGCTCTTGCACAAGGTGCAATTGGAACCGCTCTTGCCAATAGCAACTCTCCATGCTACTTTGTGACAATGACCACCACGATGGAAGCCATTTACGAAAACGGGACGTTGAAACTTCCCCGCCCATTGCCTCTGGAGGAGAAGGCTCAAGTCGTTGTCACCATCCAAACGAAAGCAGGCGCTAACGGGGCGGACGAACGAGACGCTTGGATGAAAAAGTCTGAGGAGACTTTGATGAAAGCCTGGGACAACCCGGACGATGACGTTTTCAATGAACTTCGTGACAGGTGAAGTCATTCTTCTTCCGATTCCGTTCACTGATTTGACCAGCCGCAAAGTGCGGCCAGCCATCGTCATCGGCCAGAGCAGCTTTGCGGGGGACTTATTTGTAGTTCCGATTTCCTCGCAGTTGCAAAATGTGGATATGGCGCTCTTGGATTGGCAGGCGGCCGGACTGAATGTTCCCTGCGGCATCAAGCCTCAACTGGCCACAATCGAAAGCAGGCTGGTCATCAAGTCCATTGGTGTTCTTTCGCCGCCCGACCGCCACGCCTGCAAGAACCGTCTGCGGGGATGGCTTGAATTGTGATCGCCTTCATCAATCCACGTTTGGGGAGCCGGCCTTACTTCTGGCCCGGGCTGGGAACAGCGGCGGGACGGGGCGCGGGGGGGGCCAGGAGCGGGGTGGCGCTGGCAAGATCCACCGTTTTCACCTCGTACTCCGCCTCGATCTTCGGCACGTAGGAAGGGAGTTGTTTGCTGATCTCGGTGTCGGTGAGGTACTCCTTGATTTTGGGGGAGGCGTTGGTCAGGGCGACGGTGGAGGGCGGGAGCTTTTCCAGCAGTTTGAGGATGTGATAGCCAAATTTGGTTTCCACCAGGTCGCTGACCTGGTTGGTCCTCAGGGTGAAGGCGGCGGCTTCGATGGGTTCGAGTTCGCGGGAGATCATGCCGCGGGCAAACGGGGGGTACTCGCCCCCGGTCTCCTTGGTGGAAGCGTCGTCGGAGTATTCTTTGGCCAGCTTGGCGAAATCGCCGCTGTTGGTGGCCTGGGCCAGAACTTCCCTGGCCAGTTTTTGCTTCGCCGCTTTCTGCGGATCGGGGAACGTGTTTTTGGTCGCCGGATCAATAATCGAAATGAGGATTTGCGCGATGCGGACTCTTTCAGGAATGACGAACTGCTCCGGGTTGGCATCGTAGAATTTTTTGATGGCATCGTCGGAGATGGCGTTGCTGGACACCAATTCGCGAATGAGGACCGTCCGGCCCAATTGCTTTTCCAGGCCGCGGGCTTGTAATTGATCCAAGGTCGCGCCGGTGGCCTTGAGCTCCGCTTGAAAAGCGGCCTCGCTGGGCGCTGATTTTCGAAATTGTTCAATGGACTTGGACACCTGGTCGCACGCGGCGGCTTTTTCTTCGTCCGTGGCCTTCTGTGCCTCGATCTTGTCCACGATGAGTTGATCGAGGATGTTGGACTCAACCTGGGGGCGGGCCGCGTCGGGGACGTATCGCTGCATTCGCTTCATCTCTGTCTGGTAGGTGAAAAAAGCGTCATCCAGGGCGCTGCGCTTGATTTCAAAGCCCTTGCCTTGGGCCACGACGGGATCGGGGAAGAGGGAGTCCAGAACGTTAGACTTGACTTGCCCGGAGGCGGGCGGGGGCGCCTGGAAGACGCAGAAGGCGAGCGCGGCGGCCAGGGCCAGGCGCGGCGGAGTGAATGGAATGATCATGTTGGGCGGCGGCGGATTGGCGCTTCTTTAAAGTTTGACGACGCGGATGTTGCTGATGTCCGGGTCTTTTTTGATTTCTTCCAGCAGGGCCGGCGGGGGAACGCTGTCCAGATTTAAAACCGTCAGGGCCTGGCCGCCGGCGGCGTCGCGGCTCAGGCTCATGCTGGCAATGTTGACGTGGTGGCGGCCCATGAGGGTGCCGATGTAGCCGACCATGCCGGGACGGTCCTTGTTGTTCATCAGGAAGATGACCCCTTCGGGGACGATCTCCACAGGCTGGCTGAAGAGGCGCACGATGCGCGGGAGGCTTTTCGTGCCGAAAACGCTGCCGGCGGCGGAAATCCGTTCGTCGCCGGAAAGCACGACGACATGGAGCCACTCGCTGAAGTCGGTGGCTTCGCTGGATTTGATTTCCTCGACGAGCAAGCCCAGGGAGGCGGCGAGGCTGCGGACGTTGACCTGGTTGACTTCCTTCCCGCCCGCCAGTTCGAGGAAGCCTTTTAGGACGGCGCGGGTGACGGGATCGGCCGGCAATTCGGCCGCCTTGCCGCCGTAGGTGATGATGATGCGGTCGTTGCGTTTGGGGGCCAGCTGGGCGAGGAGGCGGCCGAGTTTTTCCCCCAGGGTCAGGAAGGGTCTGACGACCTGATAGGTCTGCACATCGAGATTGGGCAGATTAACGGCGCTGCGCACCGCGCCATTGAGCAGGAAATCAATGATGGATTCGGCGACTTCGATGCCGACGTTTTCCTGGGCCTCTTCCGTGCTGGCGCCCAAATGCGGGGTCATGACGACCTGGGGCAATTGGCGCAAAGGGAAATCGGCGGGAGGCGGCTCCTTTTCGTAAACGTCCAGAGCGGCGCCGGCGACCTGGCCGGATTGAAGGGCGGCGAAGAGATCCGCTTCGTTGATGATGCCGCCGCGGGCGCAATTGAGCACCCGCACCCCCTTTTTCATTTTGGCGAAGGCGGCGGTGTTGACCATGCTTTTGGTTTCCTCGGTGGCGGGCATGTGAACGGTGAGGAAATCGGCCTGGCGATAGACGTCATCCACGTGGTCCTTGATGTCCACCTGCAAAGCCTTCACGCGGGCGGGGGAAAGATAGGGATCGTAGGCCAGGACCTTCATGCCAAAGGCCAGGGCGCGTTTGGCCACTTCGGTGCCGATCCGGCCCATGCCGAGGATGCCGAGGGTTTTGTTGCACAGTTCGGTGCCTTGAAATTCCTTGCGGTTCCATTGGCCCGCCTTCATGGAGGCATGGGCCTGGGGAATCTTGCGGGCCAGGGCCATGAGCATGGAAAAAGTCAGTTCCGCCGTGGAAATGGTGTTGCCGCCGGGGGTGTTCATCACCACGATGCCGCGCGCGGTGGCCGCGTCCACATCCACGTTGTCCACGCCGACGCCGGCCCGCCCGACGACGCGGAGGTTGGGAGCGGCGGCGATGACGTTTTTGGTGACCTTGGTTTCGGAGCGGACGACCAGGGCATGGCTCTCCTTGACCAGCGGGAGCAACTCGGCCTCGGTCAATTTCTGTTTGAGGACGGTCACTTTGAACTCAGGGCGTTCTTGGAGCAGCGCGATGCCTTTTGGCGAAACCGGGTCACATACTAGTATATTCATAAGAGCCGGTCAGTTTACGGGATGTGGGCAGCAAGGTCAATGAAATGAAATACAAGAATCAACGATTAATGATTGGGTGCAGGACAAAATCTTTCTGCCTGGATTTTGGCGGGAAAGGAAAGCCCTGCGCTCCCCCACGACGTGGGGCGAGGGAATGGAAATGGGACGTTCATACACCGCCGCTGCACCTCTCCTCATTGCGTGGGGAGAGGAATCGCAGGCTCCGCGGGAGCGCCGCCCCGCAGGGGAACAGGAGTTACCGGCCCACGGCGATGATATCGAGGAATCCCGGACCGCCGCCGCCGCCGCGTCCCCCGCGCCGGCCGCCGCCGGGCGGGCCGCCCGCCGGAGGCGTTGCCGCCGCCGCCTCAGGCGGCGCCGCGTTTGCGGCTGGCGGAGAAGCCGCAGCCCGCTCTGTGGCAATGACGATGACGCGATTGTTTTTGGTGTCCACAGTGCAGGTCTTGCCGCCCCGCTGCGTTTGCACGACGGGTTCGGCCACGAAGCTGGTCGGGCTGATCTCTTTGATAATGCTCAAGGTGCCGTCCCCCTGGGAGCTGAAGGCCTCCATCGTGTTGGGATTAAAGCCGCCGCCATCGGTGCCGGCGTGGATCGGCAGGGTGTCGAGGATTTTTCCGTCATCCGCGCTCAGAATGACACAAGTGGCTGGATCATGGCACATGGCGAAGAGGATGTGGTTCTTGGCGTCCAAACCCAAGCCGCCCGGCCCGCCGCCCTTGCCCTGGAGCGGGTAGTGCGCCGTCACCTGGAGGGTTTTGGCGTCCACGACGGCGATATTATCTTGGTCTTCGACGTCAATATAGACATGGCCATGTTCGTCGCTGGCGCCCTGCTCCGGCCCGCCGCCCAGGTCAATCGTGCCGACGATGGAGCCGTCCTTGGGATCAATCACGGTAACGTTGGGCGCGCTATGGCTGAGGACATAGACCCGTTCGGTGAATGGCTCAAAGAGGATGCCGTCCGGGCGGCCCTGCACGGTAATGTGCTTGATCAACTCGAGGGTGGTCGTGTCGAACATGGAAACCGGACTGCTGCTGCTGAAGCCGTGGTGGGTCTTGGGGTCCACCGCCACCCCATGCCCGCCGCTGTTGGTGACGTTGCCGACGGGCTTGAGCGTGTCGAGATCGAACACATGGATCAGGGGGCCTCGGGGAACGTAGAGGCGCCGGCCCTCGTTGTCGGCGGAGACGTAGTCAATCACGCCGGTTCCCATAAGCTGGTTGGTGGCGACGATTTTGTAAGGCTTTTCCGCGGGAGGTGTCTGGGCAAAACCGCTGGACGCCACCCATGCGGCGCCAAGAGCGGACAAGAGGAGCGAAAGATGTTTTTGGCAATTCATAGGGGAGCAGTTTAACAACCGGTCCCGAAGAAGCAACGAGCGGAAGATGACAGTTTTGTAATTCAGGGCCACGCGACATTTCCCGCCAACCCCTGGAAGTGGCGCGTGTTGCGCGTGATAAGCTGGGGAAATTCCCACTGGGCATGGCCCAAATCTAGTTTTTTCTTCGCGAATTAAGAAAGCCGAATTGTCCGACTGCGCCCTTGCGCCGGCGGGGAAATACTGTTACAAATGCGCGCATATGGCAACAGTAGGCGAACAACTCAAGGCGGCGCGCGAGGCCCAAAGGCTGACCGTCACCCAGGTCGCCGACGTGACCAAAATCCGTAGCGATCATATCCGCGCGATTGATTCGGGCAATTATGATGTCTTTTCCGCTCCGGTTTATATCCGGGGCTTCGTCCGCACTTACGCCATGGCGCTGAAATTGGACCCGGCGCAAATCCTCGCCCAACTGAACCTGGAATTGGCCGAAGCGGGCTGCCAGACCCAGCCGCCCTTTCAGGCTCATGCCTCGGGCATTCTGGACTCGGCCATGTTCCACGTCTCCACCGCGGGGCGGCGGATGGTCCTGCCGGTCATCGCGGGGGTGCTGTTGCTGGTCGGCGCGGCGTCCGGCTGGCTGCTTTGGAACCACTATCAGAAGCGCAGTCCCCTGGCCGGGCTTGGGCCGGGACTTTATCAGGCCCAACCGGATCCGGGCGAGACGTTGCCCCTGCCCCCGCCCCGGCGCTGAGGGATTGAGCCGTTCATGACAAAATCAAGCCATCCCCCAGTGCGCGTGGGGTTGATCTCCCTGGGCTGCGCCAAGAATCTGGTGGACACGGAAATCATGCTCGGTTGCCTGCTCAAAAGCGGGCTGGAAATCACCAACCAGGCGGAGCAGGCGGATGTGGTGATTGTCAACACTTGCTCGTTCATTGGCGCCGCCCAGAAGGAAAGCGTGGAGGCGATTCTGGAAACCGCCCAGGCCCGGGCCAAAAAAAATCCCGGCCAGGCTCTCGTGGTTTCCGGCTGCCTGCCGCAGCGTTTTCGCGACGATCTGCCCGGACTCCTGCCGGAGGTGGATGCGTTCATGGGCATTGACCAGGTGGCGGATGTTTCGCAAATCGTCCTGCAGGCCCTGGCCCGGCGCCGCGGCGGGAGGCCCGGCCCGAAATCAGTCAATACTATTCCAAACCCGCCCCCCGGCCGGCGCGCCCCGCCGCCCGCCCCGCGGGTCCAGGTCCATTCCCGGCCCGCCTATATTCCCGACTTCGCCACGCCGCGCTTTCGCCTCACGCCGCGCCATTTCGCCTATGTCAAGATCGCCGAAGGCTGCAACCATCCTTGCAGCTTCTGCATCATCCCGCGGATGCGCGGGGCCTATCGCAGCCGGCCCCAGGCCGACGTGGTGCGGGAGGCTCGAGAGCTTGTGGCCGCCGGCGTCAAGGAGTTGAACCTCATTTCCCAGGACTCGACCTTCTATGGCCTGGACCTGCGCCCCAAGCCCGGCGGCGGCATTTCCTCCCCCGAAAAATTCCAGGCCGCCGCACGCGCCCTGCCGGCGGAGGCCGCCACCCTGCGCACCCTCCTGCCGGCCCTGAACGCCGTGCCGGGCGACTTTTGGATCCGCCTGCTCTACACGCACCCGGCGCATTGGACGGACGAGTTGATCGGGGCCATCGCCCCATGCGGGAAAGTCGCCCGCTACATTGACCTGCCCCTCCAGCACATCCACGCGAAGATGCTCGAAGGGATGCGGCGCGAAACCTCCCGGCAACATATCATTGACTTGTTGGGGAAAATCCGGGCCGGCATTCCGGGCGTCGCCGTGCGCACGACTTTTATCGTCGGATTTCCCGGCGAGACGGAGTCCTGTTTCCAATCGCTCCTGGATTTTATCCGCGCGGCCAAATTCGAGCGGCTCGGGGTTTTCACCTTCTCGCGCCAGGAAGGCACGCGGGCCGGCAAAATGGAGGGGCAAATACCGGAGCGGATCAAACAGCAGCGGCAGAAGCTGGCCATGGCCGAGCAGCTCCGCGTGGCCCGCCAGGTTTCCGCCTCGTTCGTCGGTCGGGAGATCACGGTGCTGGTCGAGGCGCCCGCCCGCCCCGGCGATTTGCAGGCGGCCCGCGTCAGTTCGTGGGAACACGGACTCATCCGTTCCTCCGCCGCTCCGGCGGACATCCAGGACGCCGCTTCCGGCGGGCGGGAAGGTTTTTTGATCGCGCGCGGCGAGGCCGATGCGCCTGAAATTGACGGCCGGGTTTACGTTCGCGGAAAACTGCCCCTCGGCCAGTTCGCGCGCGTCAAGATCATCGGCCATGGCGATTATGATTTGATCGCGGAACCCATCGGCTGATGGGGCCGCGGTTCGCCGACCACCCTGGCATATGAGATCACAACGCTGGCGGCACATCATCCCTGTGGCGCTGGTCATGTACACCATCTCGTACGTGGACCGCACCAACGTCTCCATGGCGCTCACCCCCAAGGTCTCCTCCTTGATGAAGGACCTCTTCATGGACGACCGGATGAAGGGACAAGCCGCCGGGATTTTCTTTTTCGGCTACGTTCTTTTCCAGATTCCGGGCGGGCATTTGGCGGCGCGCTGGAGCGCCCGCAAGGTCATCAGCCTTTGTCTGGTGGCCTGGGGCGTCTGCGCGGTGGCATGCGGCCTAGCGCAGGGTTTCCGGCAATTCGAGGCGGCGAGATTTTTTCTCGGCGTCGCGGAAAGCGGCGTCTTCCCGTCCATGCTGGTGCTGCTGGCCAATTGGTTTCCTCGTTCCGAACGCGCCAGGGCCAACGCCTACTGGAATCTTTGCCAGCCCCTGGCGGTGGTGGCTTCCTCCCTGCTTACCGGCGCGCTCTTGGATCAGTATAGCTGGCGGACGGTGCTCGTGCTGGAAGGGGCGCTGCCTTTTCTCTGGCTGCCGGTTTGGTGGTTCTGCATCCGGGACCGTCCCCGGGATGCAAAATGGATTTCGGCGGAGGAGCGGAATTATCTGGAAACAACCTTGCGCGAGGAGGAGGACGCCTTGAAGCCGCCCAATCCACTCCCGTTGGCCGCAGGCAGGGTGTGGGAGCGCGCGCCCGGGGGAGTTTTGTTGAAACTGATTTTCCGGGGCGGACGTTTGTGGAAATGGTTTGTTGACCATCCTGCCATCCTGGTCATGATTGCCATCAACTTTCTGCATAATTGCCTGGCTTACGGCTGCATGACATTCTTCACCAGCAGCCTGGAGGGCAGGGGATTCAGCGGCCTGCAAAATGGATTGTTGTTCGCCTTCCCTTACACCTTCACGGCCGTGCTGATGGTGCTGGTGGCCCGGCACTCGGACAAAGCCAACGAGCGCCGCATGCATCTGGCGCTGACCTATCTGATCTGCGGGGTGTGCCTGATTCTGAGCGTCAGTTTGCACGGCCATTTTTGGCTCTCCTATGGATTGCTCTGCCTGTCCATCCCCGGCCCGTCGGTGGCGCTCTCCCCGTTTTGGGCGATCCCGAGCGAGACGCTGCCCATCGGCACTAGGGGCATGGCGATGGGGTTAATCAACGCCTGCGGCAATTTGGGCGGTTATTATGGACCCGATATCGCCGGGTGGCTCAAGAAGAAATCCGGCAGCCTGGAACTGCCTTTCGACGCCCTGGCCATCGGAATTTTGATCGCCGCCGCACTGACCTTCTTGTTGCCCAGGGCCGCCCCGCGGCGACCGGCCTGATTTCTTGCCGGCTTTACTTGCCGGGCGGAACCTGTCTTTATTGGTGCCGTCCATGAACGTGCCCAATCAATTGACGGTCTCCCGCTTTGTCCTCACCGTGGCCTTTCTGCTCGTGGTCTTCTCCAGCTTTCCGTACCACGAATCCATCGCCCTCCTGCTCTTCAGCGCCGCCAGCCTGACTGATTACTTTGACGGGCGGATTGCCCGGCGCGACAAACTGATCACCAATTTTGGAATACTCATGGATCCCCTGGCGGACAAAATCCTGGTCTGCTCCGCCTTCATCGCCTTTGTCGGGCTGGGTTGGATGCAGGCGTGGATGGTGGTGATCGTGGTGGCGCGGGAACTGAGCATCACGGGGTTGCGCCTGCTGGCCGCCTCCAAGAGCCTGGTGCTGGCGGCGGAGCGGTTCGGCAAACACAAAACCATTTCCCAAATCGTGGCCATCCTTTCCATCCTGGTGCTGCACTCCTACCTCCAACTCGGCCCGGTCGGCAAACTGATCTTTGGTTTTCGTCTTTTCGGCGGGCCATGGGTGGAATGGTTCACGGTGGTGGCCGTCTGGGTGGCGGTCGCGCTGACCTTCGCCTCCGGGCTGATTTATCTCTGGCGCAACCGCTCGCTCTATTTGTCCGATCTATGAAACTCTGGATCGCCCAGGGCTTGGGCGTGGGCCGGATGCCTTTCGCCCAGGGAACTTTTGGGGCGCTGCTCGGACTCGGCTGGTTCGCCTTGCTGCTGGGCGCCGGGTCGTGGCTGATCTTCGCGGCGGGCGCGGCCGCAGGCGTCGCCGTTTCCATCTGGCTTTGCGGCGAGGCGGAAAAGCAGCTCCGCCAAAAAGACCCTGGTTCGGTGATCCTGGATGAAATCACCGCCATGCCACTGTGCTTTGTGGCGGCGATGGTCCGGGCCTCCTCGCATGGCCAACAATGGCCGGGGCCGGGCTATTTCTTTTCCGCCTCGCACGGCCTCCTCACCGCCGTCACTTTCCTGCTCTTCCGCCTCTTCGACATCTGGAAGCCCTGGCCGGTGCGCCAAAGCCAGGTGTTGTCCGGCGGTTGGGGCATCACCATGGACGACGTGCTGGCCGCCCTGTACGTCAACCTCGTCGTCTGGCTGCTCAGCGGGTTTGTCCGCCTTTGAATGGTGGCGCGGCGCGATGTGCAATGGGGATTCCTTCATTGCCGGGTTTGATCTGGCCGCTTCGCGGTGAAGTTATCTGGCAGACTCCAACAAGGCCACCACTTCCTCGGCAAAGAGATTCGGCAGAAACACGACTGCGCCCCGCGAGTTGAAACAAGCATGACGGGTTTCTGAAACGCCGATGGTCCGGCAGAATTCGCGGAAATCCAGAGTGGACAGGAAATGCAAGTTGGTCGTCCGATACCAGGGTTGAGGAAGGGATGGGGTGACGGGCGTGCGTCCGCGAAGCATAATCTGCAGCCGCACGCGGAAGTGGGCAAAGTTGCTGTAGGCGATGATCACCCGGCGTCCGACGCGAAAGGCCTCCCGCACGATCTCGACCGGGGAAATCAATTCCTGAAAGGTGCCCAGCAAGGTCACGTAGTCGAAGGTCTGATCGCCGTACTGATCCAGGCCCTCCATAATATTGCCCTGATGCACCACCAGCCCGCGCTCAATGCAGCGGGCCACCAACTCGGGATTCTTCTCCACGCCCTCCGCGACGATGTGCCTGGCCCCAACCAGCCGCTCCAGGAAGGCCCCGTCGCCCGTTCCCAGGTCCAGCACCCGCGCGCCCTCAGGCACCCACTCCATCACGCATTGGTAAATTCCGGGATGCATGACCCATCAAGCCGCCGCGGCGGCGTCCTTGCGATGGCCGCTGCCGTATTCATTCTCCAGATAGTGGCCCAGGACTTTGGCGAATTCCGGGTTCTGGATGAGAAACGAATCGTGCCCGTAAAGAGTTTCCAGGTTGATATAGGTGGCGGCCACGCGGGCGCGCTTGAGCAGGCGAACCAGCTCCCGCGACTGCGCCGGCGGATACAGCCAGTCCGAGGCGAAGGAGATCACCAGGAAGCGCGCCTTGACGCGGCGTAGAACCTCCTCCGGTGGTTTGCCCTCGAACAAATCGAACTGGTCCAGCGCCTTGGTCAGGCAAAGATAGGAATTGGGATCGAATCGGCTCACGAAACTTTCCCCCTGATGGTGGAGATAGCTTTCTACGGCGAACAGCGCCTCTTCGGCGTCGGCGGCATTGACCGGCGGCTGCAAAGCGCGGCCGAATTTCCGCGCCATGGCGTACTCGCTGAGATAGGTGACGTGCCCCACCATCCTGGCCACGGCCAGGCCGTGGTTCGGACGGCGGTCGGGCGTATAGTTTCCGCCGTTCCAGTTCGGATCGGTCATGATGGCGCGGCGGCCGATTTCATTGAAGGCAATCTGCATCGCGTTATGCGAAACACAGGTCGCGATTGGAACGCAAACGCGGACGCGCTCCGGAAAGTGGACCGCCCAAGACAGCGCCTGCATTCCACCCATCGAACCGCCGATGACGGTGAACAATTGTGAAAGGCCCAGATGCTCAATCAGTTTTGCCTGCACCTCCACCATGTCGCGCACGGTCAGAGGAGGAAAGTCCATCCCGTAGGGCTTGCCGGTTTCAGGGCAGGGCGAAAGCGGGCCGGTCGTCCCGTCGCAGCCGCCCAGCACGTTGGAACAGACCACGAAGAATTTGTCCGTGTCAATCGCCTTGCCGGGGCCAACGTGGAAATCCCACCAGCCGGGGCGTCCGGTGTCCGGGTGCAGGCCGGCGACATGCGCCGTGCCCGACAAGGCCTGGCAGACCAGGATGGCGTTGTCCCGCCGGGGCGAAAGCGTTCCCAGCGTTTGGTACGCCACATCCACCTGATCAAACGTGAAACCGGACTGGACTTGCACCCCGCGGAACGTGACGGATTGGGTGCGCGTGACACCCAGGGGCGAGTGATAGCCGGCGATCTTCTGATCCTGAAGATCGCCCTGAAGGATGCCGGCGGGCGGGTCTTTCATCGGCTTGATTTCCTGTCCGGTTCACGGTGCCGGCGCGGTCTATTTCGCGGCGCGCAAGGCCTGATCTATGTCCGCCTCGATGTCTTCCACGTCCTCCAGGCCGATGGAAAGGCGGACATAATCCTGCGTCACGCCAGTCTCGGCCTGTTCTTCTGGCGTGAGTTGCTGGTGCGTGGTCGAAGCCGGATGTATCACCAACGACTTGGCGTCGCCGATATTGGCCAAATGCGACAGCAGCTTCACCGAGTTGATGAACCTCTTGCCCGCCTCCAGCCCGCCCTTGATGCCAAAACCGACCAGGCCGCCGAACCCGTGCTTCAGGTAGCGCGAGGCAATTTTGTAGCTCGGATCGTCGGGCAGACCGGGATACGTCACCCAGTTGACCAGCGGATGGGTTTTCAGCCAGCGGGCAATTTCCAGCGCGTTGGCCGAATGTTGCTTCTGCCGGAGCGGCAAATCCTCCAACCCCTGCAAGAAGAGGAAGGCGTTGAAGGGGCTTAAGGCCGCGCCGGTGTCGCGCAGCAACGTCACGCGGATTTTCAGGATGAAGGCCACGTTCCCCAAACCGGGCACATTGCTCAAGGCGTCCCAATAAACCAAACCGTGGTAGCTCGGATCCGGTTCCGTGAACTCCGGGAATTTGCCGTTGTTCCACTGGAACTTCCCGGCGTCCACAATCACGCCGCCTATGCTCGTGCCGTGGCCGCCGATGTATTTCGTGGCCGAGGTGGCTAGAATGTCCGCGCCGTAATCAATCGGCCGCACCAGGCCGATGCCCACGGTGTTGTCCACCACCAACGGAATGCCGGCCTCGTGCGCGATCTTGGCCAGCGCCTCGAAGTCCGGCACATCCAGCTTGGGATTGCCCACCGTTTCGACGTAGAGGGCGCGCGTCTTGGGCGTGATGGCTTTGCGAAACGCCTCGGGACTCCGCGAGTCCACGAATTTGGCCGTGCGGCCCAGCTTGGGCAGCGTGTGATGGAAAAGCTGGTAAGTGCCGCCGTAGAGGTTGTTGCCCGACACAATTTCATCCCCCAGCCGGGTGATGGCCAGCAGCGAATAGGTGATGGCCGATTGGCCGGAGGCCACCGCCAGCGCGCCCGTCCCGCCTTCGATTGCGGCGACGCGTTGCTCGAAGACATCGTTGGTCGGGTTCATCAGGCGGGTGTAGATGTTGCCAAATTCCTTCAACGCGAACAGATTCGCGGCGTGTTCGGTGCTCTTGAAGACGTAGGAGGTTGTCTGGTAAATCGGCACGGCCCGCGCGGTGGTGGTCGGATCAGGAACTTGTCCGGCGTGCAGCGCCAGTGTGTTGAGATGGGGTGTTGGAGTGCTCATTTCGTTGTTTTTCTTGTTCGAGGTTGAATTGGTTGAACTCGCTGGGGGCCGGGAAGTCTGGCGCCAACCGGCGCGCTCGGAGGAACGGGAACGCGGCCAAGGCACAAGCCATCGTCCAGCCCCCAGCGTGAACCGGTGACGCTTAAAACTCCCATTTGGTCGTCAGGCCCCAGACCCCGTTGGCTTCGTGATTCAGCACGTTGCCAAACAGACCGTAACCGACCGCAAGTGTCAAGTGTTTGTTCACCACGTAGGCGGCGTCCAGGGTGGCCCAATCGCCTTCCACCTTCACCAAATCGCCGATGGCCTGATAATCCCGCGGCTGCTCTTTGTACTCCGCCGCCAGGGCGAAATTGCCGGTCACGAATACCACCACGTTGCCTTCAAAGACGTAGTTGTACTTGCTGGTGAACCCGCCCAAGCCGTCCCAGACCGCTTCGGTCGCCCGTCCCCCGAGCTCGAGCAGCACCGGGCGCGGCAATTGCGTGAACAGTTTGGAGGCGTAGAGCGTGTAATCCACGCCGTCGTGATAGGGAATATGCGCCACAGAGGCCAGTGCCCCCCCTGTCTCGCTGTTCACTTCGCTGATGCCGTCGTTGTATTTGTAATGCACGCCGACGGTCACCGCCGGAAGCCACTTCTGGTCAAATTCGCCCTCGCTCAGCAGTTGCAGCCGGGCATTGAAGTTGTGCAATTGAACTTGATCGGCGTGATAATTGACAAGGTCGAAGTTTCTCAACGCCAGCGGCAGGTCCCCCAGACCGAGTTGATCCCAGCCGTAGCCCAGTTCCAGCCGCTTAAACGGCGACTCGGTGAGCGTCAACGCTTCGAGGTTCTTATCGCCGCCGAGGTTCACGTAAGCAAACCCCACGCTGGGAAGCCCCACCACTTGCCCGTTTCGCGGAGGATTGACGATGTAAGCTGACAGCGTGGAGAAAATCCCGCCGTTGCCTTCGATCTGATGAAGCGGCAGCGGCGCCGGCTTCTCCGCGACGGGCTGCGAAAGGTCCGTATTTGTCTGGGAAGGGGGTGGAGCGGGAGGCGGTGCGGCCTCCGCGGCCCTGAGTGTGGGAGCCGTTGCGGCGGCCAGGACCAGCGCCAAAAACAGCGCGGGCCGGGGGCGGAATTGGGATTCAGTGCGTGGATTCATAGGAATAAACGGATTTATTTTCATGGTGCATTTATGGTGATTGCGGAAAGCCGGCCCGGAGGTCCGGTCCGGCCGCCGCGGTTTTTTTTCTTGGTTGGTTTAGTGGGCGGAAACTTGTTTGCGCGCCTCCTCCGCCAGCGCCGTGCTCAGGTAACGTTCCCCGGTGCTGCAACCGATCGTCACGATCAATTTGCCCTTGTTCTCGGCACGTTTGGCCACCTGGAACGCCGCCCAGACGTTCGCCCCGGTGGAGATGCCGGCCAGAATCCCTTCCTCCAGCGCCAGCCGGCGCGCGGTGTGGATCGCGTCTTCATTGCTGACCGTAATAACCTCGTCCACGATTTGGAGATTCAGGTTCTTCGGAACGAAGCCCGCGCCTGTGCCCTGTATCTTGTGCGGGCCGGGTTTGACCGGTTCCCCGTTGCGCGTTTGCGTGATGACCGGGGAATCCTTTGGTTCGACGGCGATGGAAAGATAATACTTTTTGCGCGACTTGATCACCTCACTGACCCCGGTGATGGTTCCTCCGGTGCCCACCGCGGAAACCAGGATGTCCACCTTTCCATTGGTGTCCGACCAGATTTCCTCGGCGGTCGTCCGGCGATGGATTTCCGGATTGGCCGGGTTGTTGAACTGCTGGGGAATCCACGAGTCGGCGATTTCCTTGTGGAGGTCCTCGGCTTTCTTGATCGCCCCTTTCATTCCGTCCGCTGCCGGAGTCAAGACCAGTTTTGCCCCAAGCAATGCCAGCAAGGTGCGCCGCTCCAGGCTCATGCTCTCGGGCATGGTGAGTATCAACTTGTAGCCCTTCGCCGCCGCCACAAACGCCAGCGCAATGCCGGTGTTGCCGGAAGTCGGCTCGATGAGTGTTGTTCCCGGCTGGAGAATGCCCTCCCGCTCAGCGGCCTCGATCATGGCGATGCCGATGCGGTCTTTGACGCTGCCCAGGGGATTAAAGAACTCCCCCTTTAAGGCAATCGTGGCATCAACCCCTGTGGCGATGCGGTTCAATTTGATCAGAGGGGTGCGCCCGACTGTGCTGATTATATCAGGATGAATTGGCATATGTTTTTCCTTTTCAATTTGGCGGCTCTTTGCCGATTAGTTGTTTATGTCTATTGACATAGTATAGATTAACTATTGTTTGGAATCTTACAACACAATTATTGCCTTTATTTTAGCCTAAATTGCTGCCTTTTTATTAGATTAGTAACACTACCAAATTAGTCGCATTATTGGAGTTTTGGGCGGTTCAGAATAGATAATTCCACCATCCTTCTCACGGTTGCCAACCCCAGGCCTTTCCCGGCTCCATCGGCCAGCCGCGGTTTCGCCCGACGATGAAAATCTTTGACTTTTCGGGCCGCGTTGCAATCTTGAGTTTCAATGAGAGCATGCCTCTGTTGCTTCGCGTCGCTCCTCCTTTTCCTGGCGCCATGCCGCCTGGAGGCCTGGCAGTCGGATAACGGAGATGGGACCTATCAGAATCCCGTTCTTTTCGCCGATTACTCCGATCCGGATGTCATCCGGGTGGGGGCCGATTTCTACATGGTCTCGTCCAGTTTCCATTACATGCCCGGCATTCCCATTCTCAAGTCGGGCGACCTGGTGAACTGGAGAATCATCGGCCATGCGTTTGACCGTCTGGATCTGGACCCCGCTTACGATATGACCAACGGGAATCGTTATGCCAGAGGCTGCTGGGCCCCGGCGATTCGATTCCACCGCGGCCGCTTTTATGTCTGCTTTCCCACCCCGGATGAGGGCGTGTTCATCACTTCCGCCCCGTCCGCCGAAGGCCCGTGGGACCCGATTATCCCCCTGATCGCCACCAATAATCTGGAGGACCCTTGCCCGTTCTGGGATGACGATGGCAGCGCTTACTTGATTCATTCCGCCCTGCGCGGAGGCCCGCTGATTTTGCGCAAGATGAGTCCCGATGCCAAAACCGTGCTGGACGGCGGGAAAATAATCGTCCGCGATGAGAAGAATCTGCGCACCCTGGAGGGTCCCAAGCTCTATAAGCGAAACGGCTTTTATTACATCTTCGCTCCCTTTGGGGGTGTCAGCGGCGGCGCCCAGGCGGTTCTGCGCTCGAAGAATATTTATGGCCCTTACGATTTCAAGGTCGCCCTCAGCCAAGGCTCCACCCAAATCAACGGCCCCCATCAAGGAGCGTATGTGGAAACTCCCTCCGGCCAGGGCTGGTTTCTTCATTTCCAATCCCGCGGCGGTTACGGCCGGATTCTCCATTTGCAGCCTGTGATCTGGGTGGACGACTGGCCTGTGATCGGACAACCCAATCCGTCCAACCCCCAAGGCTGGACGCCCCAACCGCCCGCTCCCGACGCGATCATCGGGCAAGGCCTGCCCGGCCCGGTTGGCCAGCCTGTTCTCACCCACGCCAAACCGGATGTGGCCCAATGCCCCATTGAGTTTCCGCAGACCAGCGATGAATTCGCCGGGGCGGCCCTGGGTTTGCAGTGGCAATGGAATCATAACCCGGTCCAGGATCATTGGTCTCTGACCGTGCGCCCCGGCTTTTTGCGGTTGAAAGCCTTGCCCGCGCCGGACCTTCTCAACGCGCGCAACACGCTGACCCAAATGCTGGCCGATCCCGCCCTGGTCGCGACCACGCTGCTGGACACCAAAGGCATGGCCGACCATGAAAAGGCGGGACTTTGCTTGTTGTGCAGCGACGCCAGTTGGATTGGGGTCACACGGGAGCAAGGCCGGCGCCATCTCCTCTTCCACGCCTCAAAGTTGGAAACCACCGGCCCGGAGCTTGCCCAGGATGCCATTCAACTCAGAGTCAGCATCGCGGCCGACGAGACGGCCTCCTACGCCTACAGTTTGGACGGTTTGACATTCACCCCGTTGGGACCCCCGGCCAGGATCATGTTCAGTTGGTGGAAAGGCGCCCGCGTCGGCCTTTTCGCCTTCAACACGAACCCCTCCGCCACGGACGCAGGAGTGGCTGATTTCGATTGGTTCCGCTACCGGCCTGTGACGGCCGCAAAATAATCATTCCACCAGCAAGATTACTTCAGTGATGATGCTGCGCCCGGAACGCCCGGAGCTTTGCCGGACCGGCTATCATCAACCCTATTTTGTCGTCGTAAAGGCAAAATAAGCTTGCTTTTGCGGCGGATGGTGGAACATTTCCCTGCTCTTAATTCTACAAAAGGCAAAAAGCCAATGAGAATATACGCTTATCTTCTATTCACCTTCACCTTGTTCGCTGTCACTGGGGGTATGTTCGCCCAAGGCACGGCCTTCACCTATCAGGGCCAGTTGATGGAGGCGGGCGCTCCGGCCAATGGGCTTTACGACTTCAAATTCGCCTTGTCCAACGCTCCCAGCGGGGGCAGCCAGGTTGGTACCACCACCAACCAGACTGCCATCGGTGTGACCAACGGCCTGTTCACCACCACCCTCGACTTTGGCGCCGTCTTCACCGGCAACCCCGCCTGGCTGGCCATCAGCGTGCAGAGCAATGGGCTGGGCAGCTACGTGGCGCTGACCCCGCTGCAGGAACTAACCCCCACGCCGTATGCCCTCTTCGCCGAAGGCGCCAATGCGGGGGGACTGAGCGGGACGATCGCGGCGGCGAATATCGCCAATGGTGCGATCACTGCAAACCAATTGGCTGCCGGCATTGGTGTTTGGACGCAATCGGGAGACAACATTTTTTACAACATCGGCAACGTCGGCGTTGGCATCAATACGCCGGGGAGCTCTCTGGAAGTTCTAGGCAGCGGCGCCGGTGGCGGCCTGGCTGCGGCCGCGCGAGCGCTGAAGGTTCGTTCCTCCTCGGCCTTCGGTGCCGCCATCAGTTGCGACGCGACCACGCTGACCGGGGGACAGGACTGGGACTTTTTCTCCACCGGCGGAACGGCCGATGAAGGACAGGGCAAACTGGTTTTCCGCTGTGACAGCGCCAACACCGAACCCATGACTTTGACGACAAACAAAGTCGGGATTGGGACGACCGATCCGGTCACCACCCTCCAAGTCAGCGGCACCGTCACTGCCACCGCGTTCTCCGGAGATGGCGCTGATCTGACCAGTGTGAACGCGGCGGCGTTGGGCGGTTTGAGCAGCGCGGCCTTCTGGAATATGGCTGGCAACGCGGGTGCCAATCCCACCAACGGCGCGTTTCTTGGCACAACGGACAATAATCCGCTGGAAATCCATGTTGACGGGACGCGGGGATTGCGGATAGAGCCGGATAGCCGTGGCGACGGTGTCCCCACCTTGATAGGCGGTTACGCGGGCAACGCGATGCTCCAGCCCGGTTCCGGGGGCGACTTTATTGGCGGAGGGGGGTTTGCCGGCATTCCCAACCTCATCTACTCCAATTCCAGCGGGGTCTTTATCGGTGCGGGGTCGGGCAATCAGGTGGGGCCCAATGTCAACGATGCCGTGCTGGGCGGCGGTCATGGCAATATAATCCAGGCGCCGGACTCGGTCATGGGCGGCGGCTACAGCAATTCGGTGGGGCCCAACGCGCAATTTGCCTTTGTCGGCGGCGGCTTGGTCAACTCCAACGTCGCTTATGGCGGAACCATCGGCGGCGGCGCCTACAACAACTCCAGCGGCAACACCTATGGCTACTCGACCGTGTCCGGCGGACTGAGCAACTTCACTGGCAGTTTCGCTACGGTGGGTGGCGGCTACGGAAACCTCGCCAGCGGTTTTGGCTCGTTCATCGGCGGCGGCGGGTTTGCCACCGACGCCGCGAACCCCTTCGGCCCGATTAACTATTTTGGGAATACGGCCAGCGGACAGGCCTCGGCGATCGCCGGCGGTATTTACAATGTGGCCAGCGGTCCCGGCTCGTTCATCGGCGGCGGCGGGTTTGATGCTGCCAACAATGGAGATGATTTTGTCATTGGGAATAAAGCCGCCGGCGGAGGCGATGTCGTCTGCGGCGGTGCTGACAACAGCACCGAGGGCCTCGATTCTACAGTGAGCGGCGGCTACTTCAACGCAGCCAACGGCGATTATTCCATGGTGCCGGGCGGCAATCTTAACGGCGCCTTTGGATTTTGTTCGTTTGCGGCTGGCTGTGGAGCGACGGCCAACGACGACGGCTCTTTTGTCTGGAGTGATAGCACCGAAACCACTACGCAGGACACCGGACCGAATCAGTTTGTGATCCGCGCCACCGGAGGTTTTTTCTTCTACACCACCACCGGTGACAAAGGAGCGCAGTTGAACTCGGGCGACACTTCGTGGACCTCGCTTTCCGACCGCAATTCCAAGAAGGACATAGAGCCGGAGGATTGCCAGGCGGTGTTGAACAAGCTGGCCCAGGTGCCGATTTCCCGCTGGCATTACAATTGGGAGGCAGAGACCAACACACCGCACATCGGCCCGATGGCCCAGGACTTCAAACACGCCTTTTATCCTGGCCGCGATGACAAGGGCATCACCACCCTGGAATTCGACGGCGTGGAACTGGCCGCCATCCAGGGCTTGAACCAGAAGGTGGAGGATCAATTAAAGGAAAAGGACGCGGAAATTCAGGACTTGAAACAAAGCGTGGCGGACTTAAAAAAGATCGTGCAGGCACTCGCGGAAAAGAAATGAAGCGATTATGAAAAAATGCATTCTCTTCTTTGGTTTGCTCGTCCCGGCCTTATGCCACGCGCAAAGTTATTCGATCGCCTGGTCCAAAATCGCCGGGGGCGGCGGCACCAGCTCCAACGGCCAGTTCTCCCTCACCGGCGCCATCGGCCAGCCGGATGCCGGCGCCGCAATGACCGGCGGCAATTATTCCCTCACCGGCGGCATCTGGAGTATCATCACTGTGGTGGGGCCTTATCTGGCGATCAGCCATGCCGGCAACAGTGTCACGGTCTCCTGGCCGACCACGGCGGGCTACACCTTGCAACAAAACAACAATCTTGCCGCGGCATCCGGTTGGGCCGCCAGCGCCTACTCCGTTTCCACCAACAACGGCACCAACAGCATCACCATCACCCCGCCCGCGGGTAATTTATTCTTCCGCCTGGCCAATCCCTGATCAAAAGCCAATGAAAATATGCGCTTCTTTTCTATTCACCTTCACCTTGTTCGCTGTCACTGGGGGACTGTTCGCCTAAGGCACGGCCTTCACCTATCAAGGCCAGTTGATCGAGGCGGGCGCTCCGGCCAATGGGCTTTACGACTTCGAATTCGCCTTGTCCAACGCTCCCAGCGGGGGCAGCCAGGTTGGTACCACCACCAACCAGACCACCCTCGGTGTGACCAACGGCCTGTTCACCACCACCCTCGACTTTGGCGCCGTCTTCACCGGCAACCCCGCCTGGCTGGCCATCAGCGTGCGCAGCAATGGGGCGGGCAGCTACACGCCGCTGACCCCGCTCCAGGAACTGACCCCCGTGCCGTATGCCATCTTCGCCACCACAGCCAGCAACGCAGTACAACTGAGCGGCATTCTTCCTTTGGCGCAATTGCCGTCCGGGGTGGTAACCAACAACCAAGCCAGCGCGACTTTGAGCAATGTCACGGTCAGCGGCAATCTCTCCTTGGCGGCCTTGGCGGACACCACCGGCATTATTTATGCCGGCGGCAATCCTTTGCTTCATGGTGACGGGAACAACAACTTCTACGCCGGTCCGAACGCGGGCAGTGCGACCAATTCCGGCGCCTCCAACACCGGGCTGGGGAATGCCTCGCTGCAGAACAACTCCAACGGCACGAACAACACAGCCATTGGCTATCAAGCCCTTTACAACAATACCAACGGCTTTTACAACTCGGCCACGGGAGAACGCACGCTTTACAACAACACCACTGGCAACGACAACACCGGCAGTGGCCGTCATGCTCTGGAAGACAACACCAGCGGCACTGACAACACCGCCGTTGGTTATCAGGCTCTTGCCTCCCTCGCCGGCGGCTCGTTCAACATCGCGCTCGGGTCGCAGGCGGGCGGCAACTATGGGGCAAACGAAACCAACAACATTCTCATCGGCAGCCCCGGCGTGGGGGACGAATACAATACCATCCACATCGGCAACGGGCAAACCAACACGTTCATCGCGGGCGTCATCAACGGCAACGGCGCTGGCTTGACAAATCTGATCCAGGCGGCGCTGGCCGCTCCTCCGGGCGTGGTGCTCATCCCCGCAGGCCCGTTTACGATGGGCGACACTCTGGATGGCGAGAGCGATGCCATGCCCACCGTCACCGTCACGGTCTCGGCGTTTTACATGGATGCGAACTTGGTGACCTTGAGTCAATGGCAGACCGTCTATTTTTGGGCCACGGCGCATGGCTACGAATTCGGGTTTCCCGGCGCCGGGGGGGGCGGCGAATCAGCCAGTGCAGACGATTTGGTGGTATGACGCTGTGAAGTGGTGCAATGCCCGGTCGCAGCAGGCCGGCAGGGCCCCGCTGTATTACACGGATACGAGCTTGACACAACTATACACCAACGGCCTGAACGATCTGATTTATGTAAACTGGGCGGCCAATGGCTACGCGTTGCCGACGGAAGCCCAATGGGAGAAGGCGGCGCGCGGCGGTTTGAGCGGGCAAAGCTTTCCGTGGGGCAACGTCATCTCGGAAAGTCTGGCCAACTACTGGGGATGCAGCTCCGGCTGCGGCTTCGCCTACGATTTGGGACCGAACAACCCGAACCCGGTCTTCTCGGCTACCGGGACGAATCCGGCGGGATATTTTGCGCCCAACGGCTATGGGTTATTCGACATGGCTGGCAATGTTTTTGAGTGGTGTTGGGATTGGTACGGGACCGGAAAGAATGGGAGTGACGATTACCAGGCCAATAGCACCAATCCAACCGGACCCGCCACCGGCAGCAATCGGGTTGTCCGCGGCTGCGCATGGGACAGCGATGTCCTCACTGCTTACGCCTCCAGCGCGCGTTGCGCCAATCGCAGCCCCAATCCCCCGGGCCTCGCCGATTACAGCATTGGGTTCCGTTGTGTCAGGGGGCTTTAGTTTTTTGGTCTTTTACCCTTTAACCATTTTGAACTTGTGAGGCAATTATGAAAAATTAAACGACTTTTTCCCTCCTTTGGCAGCTTTCCCGGCGTTTCCTCATAACTATTCTTGTAATCGCCCGCCTCAAAAACCCGCTTTTCAACCGCAAAAACTTCCCTGCCAGCCTCTTCCAGCAAAAACCTCAAAATGCAAATCGTTACCACCGTGGGAATGACATTTTCCCAAATCTGTGATTCAATCGCCCGTTGTGAGTGCCAATATACAAAAGTACGAGCGGCTTGGAGGCGGGCGATCTGGCAGCAGGCGACGTCGCGAGGATGGATCTGTCCCTCCAATCCGCGCATCCATGCTCAAGGTCAATCAAGCCAATCAAGGTAAATCAAGGTAAAAAACAGGTTTGACCGCAAAACACCACTCCTTAGTAATGTGCTCATGATTTGGCTTATACCACTGCCCATAAAGCGCCGGACGACATGGAATGCCTGATTTCAGATGAAAACTCATGGCTGGGGCTGCTGAAACGCTATTTCGGCTTCACCTCCTTTCGCCCCCTCCAACGCGAGATCATTCGCGAGGCCCTCGCCGGCCACGACGTCTTCGTGCTTCTGCCCACCGGCGGCGGCAAATCGCTCTGCTTTCAAATGCCCGCCCTCCTCCAACCCGGCCTCACGGTGGTCGTTTCGCCCTTGATTGCGCTGATGAAAGACCAGGTGGATGCGCTCCAGGCCGGCGGCGTGGCGGCCACCTTTCTCAATTCCTCCCTCGCCGCCGGGGAGTCGCGCCCGCGGTTGCGCGGCCTGCATCAGGGCCAATACCGCCTCCTTTACGTCGCGCCCGAACGGCTCATGCTCCCCGGATTCCTGGAGGATCTGCAACGGTGGAACCTCAATTTGATCGCCGTGGACGAAGCCCATTGCATCAGCGAATGGGGCCACGATTTCCGCCCCGAATACCGCCAGCTCTCCCAATTGCGCCCGCTTTTTCCCACCGTGCCCATGATGGCCCTGACCGCCACCGCCACCGCCCGGGTGCGCCAGGACATCCTCCAGCAATTGCGCCTGGCCCAGCCGCGCTGTTTCGTCGCCAGTTTCAACCGCCCCAATCTCACCTATCGCGTCGTCGTCAAGGCCAAGCCCGCCGCCCAGGTGCTGGCTTTTCTGCGCTCCCGCCCGCGCGACAGCGGCATCATTTATTGCCAGAGCCGCAAAGGCGCCGAAAGCCTCGCCAGCCAGCTCAATCAAAACGGCATTCCGGCGCGCCCGTATCACGCGGGGCTGGCCTCGCGCGCGCGCACGGAGCATCAGGAACTCTTTCTGCGCGACGAAGTGCGGGTCATCTGCGCCACCATTGCCTTCGGGATGGGCATCAACAAACCCAATGTCCGATTCGTCATCCATTACGATCTGCCCAAGAACATCGAAGGCTACTACCAGGAAACCGGGCGCGCCGGACGCGACGGCCTGCCCGCCGAATGCCTCCTGCTTTTCAGCGCCGGCGACGCCGTCAAACAGCAGACCTTCATCCGGGAAAAGCCGCCCGCCGAACAGCGCGTCGCCCGCGAACAATTGCAGCAGATTGTCCATTACGCCGACACGGCCGCCTGCCGCCGCGCCGAACTCCTGCGCTATTTTGGCGAGGCCTTTCCCGCCGACAACTGCGCCGGGTGCGACAATTGCCTGGAGCCGCGCGCCACCTTCGACGGCACCCAGGCCGCGCTCAAATTCCTCTCCTGCGTTTATCGCATCGCCCAGAAGAGCGGTTTTGGCGTCGGTCTGAACCATGTCGTCGAAGTGCTCACCGGGGCGGACACCGAAAAGATCCGGCGCTGGCGCCACCAGACCCTTTCCACCTACGGCATCGGCCCGGAGCACAGCCGGGCCGAATGGCTGGCCATCGGGCGCGAATTGATCCGCCTGGGCTGCCTGCGTCAGGCCGCCGAGCAATTCAGCGTCCTGGAATTGACCGGCGCCGGCCGCGCCGCCATGCGGGAGCGGCGTAAAATAGTATTGACAATGCCCAGGACCGCCCCCGCCGCCCCGGAGAAGCGCTCCCGCGCCGGCGAGATCGCTTGCGACGAGGCCCTCTTGGAGCAACTCCGCCGCTTGCGCAAGCGGCTGGCCGATGAAAAAAACCTTCCCGCCTACATTGTCTTCTCCGATGTCGCCTTGCGGCAGATGGCTCGCTTCTACCCCGCCAGCGACGAAGATTTCACGCGCATCAGCGGCGTCGGCGACAAGAAGCTCCAGGAATACGGCGTGGCGTTCCTGGGCGAAATCGCCGCCTGGCTCCAAACCTCGCCCCGCCAGATGTTCGCCGACGATTCCTTCGCCGTCCCGGCCTCCCGCGACCGGGCCTGACTTGGCCCGCGCCCCACCGCCCCACCGGACGGGGGCGGCAAACAGGGCGCGAGCCATAGATCGGGACGGATCGGGCGTCAAAAGTTCAAGGGCGGCAAATTTTGGTCAGCGGGCGGCAAGTTTTGGTAAGCAAAAGGCAGAAAAAGGTGTGGACACAGAGGCCGTTGTGTTATATGTTTATGCAAGATTACCAATTGAATTGCTGTGCAAAAACGGGGAGGAAAGCTGGACGCACCCGGAGTTGGTTGCCGGGGTTGCGCGGCTTTGGCCAATTGGCGCAGAAAGCGAAAACATGAAAACATTACTGACAAATTTCTCTGGCGGCCACGCCGGCCTCAAGGCTAAGAAGCAGGCCTTTACGTTAATCGAGCTGCTGGTGGTCATTGCCATCATCGCCATCCTGGCCGCGCTCCTGCTGCCCGCCCTGCAGGCGGCCAAAGTCAGAGCGATGAAGACCCGTTGTCTTGGCAACCTCAAACAACTGGAACTGGCTTACAACATGTACGCCGATGACTATAGAGACCTGCTCGCTTCCAACGGAAAAGGAGAGGGATCCGCCCAGGACTGGGTTGACGGGCAGATGAACAACGCGACGGACTGCACGAATTATATGGATTTGGAAAATTCGCTGTTGTGGCCTTACAGCAAAAGTTTGGGCATTTACAAATGCCCGGCGGACATCGGTGTCAATCCCCAACTCGCCGCGCAGGGAATCAACGAGTACCCGGTCCGAAGTTATTCAGTCAATACCTATATGGGTGGATATGATGTCGGTGCCGACCACCAGGATAACTGGCCCAGCAACACGGTTTACGCCGTCCAAGACAAACTTTCCATGGTCCTCTCCCCGGGGCCTTCGAAAAGAATGGTCTTTGCCGATGAAAGTCAGGACTCAATTGACGATCTCAATTTTTCGGTTGTTCCCAGCGCGTTAGGCACCACTTACGCGCCAGTGGATTGTTGGTGGAACTGGCCGACGGCCAGGCATGGCAACGGCGCCGGATTCTCTTATGCCGATGGCCACGCCGCGGACATCGCATGGATGGGCAGGCAGTTGCTAAATTGGGAAACAGACAAAGTGACCGGGAACCAGGATGCCACCACCTTGAGTGGCAACGACCTTGGCGATTTGCGGGTCGTTCAGAACGGGCAGGCCCTTCCTATTGGTCAGAATTGATCCTCAGATGTAATCTGCGTGCATTGGGCGTGGTTTAAGGACATGCTTGTCCTCCATGGCTGGCCCTGATCCTCTCCAACAGATGGACCGCACTTATGTGCGCTGGAAAAATCGCGCCTTTTCCTACTTCGGCGGCTGCGATTATTTTCGTTTGGCCAGCCACCCGGCGGTGGCCGCCGCGCTCCGCGCCGGCTTGCGAAAGTACGGCTTGAACGTCGCGGCGTCGCGGCTGACGACGGGGAACCACGCCGTTTATGAGGAATTGGAGGCGGCGCTGGCGGATTTCTTTGGCGCCCCTTCGGCAGTGCTGGCGCCCGGCGGCTACGCGGCCAATGCCATCGCCGCGCAGGCCTTGCGCGGAAGGTTCTCGCGGGTGTTCATTGATGAGCAGGCGCACAGCAGCCTGCGGGACGCCAGTCGGCAGTTCCACTGCCGGGTCCAGCCTTTCAAACACCGCGACGCCGGCGACCTGGCCCGCCTCCTGGCCCGCGCGCGGGCCGATGACAATCCAATAGTGTTGACAGACGGCGTCTTCGCCCGGAACGGCGCCGTTGCCCCGCTGGAGCGGTACGCGGAGATCCTGCCCCCGCGCGCCCTGATTCTGGTGGATGACGCCCACGGCGCGGGCATTTTGGGCGCCAAGGGCCGGGGGACGCCGGAGTTTGCGGGCGTTTCGCGGCGGCGCCTCATCCAGACCATCACCTTGAGCAAGGCCTTTGGGGTTTTTGGCGGAGCGATTTTGGGCGGGGCCGCGCTGCGGAAGGCGATTTTCCAGTCCAGCCCGATGTTTGCCGGCAGCACCCCGTTGCCGCCGCCCCTGGCGGCCGCAGCGCTGCGGGCGGTGGAAATGGTGCGGAGCGATCCCCGTTTGCGCCTGCGCCTGGAGAAAAACATCCGCTACGCCAAATCCGTCTTGCGCGGGCACGGTTTTGCCGTGCAGGCGGCGCCCACGCCAATCCTCACTTTTGTCCCTTCCACGCCGGCGCAGGCGGGGGCGCTGCAACGCCGCCTGATTTCGAGGAGGGTTTTTCCATCGTTCATCCGCTACCCCGGCGGGCTGGAGGGAGGCTGGTTCCGGTTTGCCCTGTCCAGCGAGCACCGCCGGGCGCAGTTGGAGGATTTGTTGGGGGCGTTGACGGCGGATTAACCCTTGCCGAGCGACAGGAGAAGCGACATAATGCCCTCCAGAGTGCCAGAGCGAAGTTGGCGCCGGGCGCCCTGAGGATCGGGCGAAGGGGAGGGAAAGCCAGATTCTCAGCGCGCGTAGCTCAATTGGATAGAGTGACGGCCTCCGAAGCCGCAGGTTGTGGGTTCAACTCCCGCCGCGCGCACCAAGTTTTATAGTGAACGAAAAAACAACAGAGCCAGAGAACATCGCGCGCGCCCCGGCCAAAACCGGCCCGCTAAAATATGTTCTCATGTTGGAAGACGAGACCGAGTTGACTCAGGAGCTGGCGCCCTTCTTCGAGCAGAACGGTTTCAAATTGGTCTCGGTGACCAACGGCGTGGACGGCTTGAAGCAAATCATCGCCCGGGAATTCTCCGTGATCATCTGCGACATGATGATGCCCAGCCTGCCGGGCGACATGTTCTACCGCGCCGTCGAACGCACCAAGCCGCACTTGTGCAGGCGCTTCATTTTCATCACCGGCTTCAAGGGCAACCAGGAGATTGAGGAATTCATCCGCAGGGTCAGCGGCATCATGCTCTGGAAGCCCTTTGAGACGTTTGAACTGATGGATGCCATCAAAATGGTCCTGGAAAAAACCGGCGGCTGACTCGCGCGCCCACCGCCCGGGTTTTTCCGGCGCGCCCTTCCCCCCAAAAAAATATGGCCGAAGACAAATCGAATGTGCAAAAACTGGAAGCCCCGGCGCTGACACCCCTCAAACTCAAGTCCAAACTCGCGCCGACCCCCACCGGCCCGCCCCGCTATGCCGTCCGTGTTAGAAATGCGGCCGGGGGAGAAGTCCTGCTGGGAGATCCGCGTGCGACGCGGGCGCTGGTCGCGCTGATGGACGTTCATGCCGTCAACGGCGGGGCCGCCTGTCATTGGGGCGGCCCGGCGGCCTTTGCGGAGATCATGTCTTCCATTCACGGCATCATGTATGCCGTCAAGGGCCGGCCCTGGCACGCGGCTTACAATTTCGTCAACGACGCCGGCCACACGGAGAATGGAATCTATGCCTTGCACGCCAACTATGGATTTGACGGAACGACCTTCGAGGACTTGAAAGGTTTTCGCAGCATCCAGAGCAAACTCACCGGCCACGGCGAATCCCATTTCAACCCGCAAGGGGTCTATCTGAGCAACGGCCCGCTCAGCTCGGCCTTGCCCCAAGCCCAGGGCCTGGCCATTGCCGATCGCCTGCTCAAAAACGACCGCGTGACCATTTGCACCGTCTCCGACGCCGCCTCCATGGAGGGCGAAGCCAAGGAGGCCTTTGCGGCGATCCCCGGTTTGGCCGCCAAGGAGCGCGTCAACCCGTTCCTGCTCGTGCTGTCGGACAACGACACCAAACTCTCCGGACGCATCACCAAGGACTCATTCAGCATGCAGCCCACCTTCGCGGCGATGAGCGTCCTGGGCTGGAATGTGATCCAGGTGCCCAATGGCAACGAACTGGGTTCGGTTTATCTGGCCGTCGAGCGCGGCCTGGAACTGGCGCGGGCCAATCCGCTGGCGCCCGTCTGCCTGTGGGTCAAAACCATCAAGGGCTTCGGTGTCAAGTCCACGATGGAGAACGCCACGGGCGGGCACGCCTTCCCGCTGCCCAACGGCGAGAAAATCATCGAGTTTGTCAAAGAGATTTATTTCGGCGGGGAAGTTCCCGCCGAACTGGCCGCCTGGGCCCAGGCCCTGCGCGAGGATTGGGAGAAAAAAGACGCCGCCAAAAAAGCCAGGGCCGCCGCCGCCGCCGCGCCTGCTGCCCCTGCCATCAAGACGGAAAAAATCCAGGCCGGCCTGGCCAAGGGCGCCGTCCGCGCCGCCCAGGAGGGATTCCCGGTCTATTCCGTCTGCGCCGATCTGGCGGGATCCACCGGCATGAGTTTCTTCCAGAAGAGCTTTCCAGACCGTTGCCTGGACGTGGGCGTGGCGGAGTCCAACATGATCAGCACCGGCGCCGGGTTGGCCAAGGCGGGGCTGATTCCCATCGTGGACACTTTCGGCCAGTTCGGGGTGACCAAGGGCAACCTGCCCTTGACGATGTCCGCCCTGTCACAGGCCCCGGTGATCGCTCTTTTCTCGCACATCGGTTTCCAGGACGCGGCGGACGGGGCGTCGCATCAGGCCACCACGTATTTGGCGGCCACCTCGGCCATCCCGCACACGGTGGTCATCGCGTGTTCGTGCTCGGACGAGGCGGAGGCCTTGATGGGCCAGGCGATCCAGCGCGTCGCCCGCGACCGGGAAGCCGGCCGGGACGGCGAATCGGTGATCTTCTTTGTCGGACGCGAAAACTATCCCGTGCGCCTCGCCGACCACGCCGTGTACCACTGGGGCAAGGCCCAGACGCTGTCAGAGGGCGGGGACGTGGTGATCATCGCCTGCGGTCCCTTGCTGGGCAGGGCCATCGAAGCCGGGCGCAAGCTCCAGGAGCAACATATTCACGCCTCGGTCATCAGCAACCCCTTCGTCAACCGTGTGGATGTGGAGACCATCGGCGCGGCGGTGCGGAAGTGTTCGGGGCGGGTCGTTACCATCGAGGACCATCAGTTGATTTGCGGGATGGGGGCGCAGGTGGCTCACGCCCTGGCTTTGGCGGGCATCAGCCATCGCATGAAATCGCTGGCCATCCGCGGGGAGTTCGGGCAATCGGCCTACCTGGCCGAAGACCTCTACAAAAAGCATGGCCTGACCAGCGCCAAAATTATCGAGGCGGCGCAGGAACTGATGGGTTAAGGGATATGGCGGGCCAATTTCACTCCTTGCAAGGGCAACTGCTGTTGGACGGCGGAAAACTGCACGGCTCCTTTTTCCACCGTTCCGTGGTGCTGGTTTGCCAGCACGACGCACAGGGGGCGTTTGGACTGATCCTCAACCGGCCGGGCGGCAGCAAGGTGGGCGACGCCATCGTGGCCAACGTCGCGCCCGCCGTCAAGGAGCAGATGCTCTTCATCGGCGGCCCGGTGCAACCGGCCACCCTGAGTTTTCTGCATTCGGATGTTTTTGTGCCCCACGCCAACATCATGCCCAATTTGAATCTCGGCCATTCCATCGAGGCGCTTATGGATTTGAGCGAATCCTATTCCTCCACCATCAAGCTCCGCCTCTTTGCCGGGTACGCGGGCTGGTCGGAGGGCCAGTTGGAGCAGGAAATGGCCCGCCACGACTGGCTGGTGCATCCGGCCACTGTGGAATTGATCTTCCAGCCCAATCCCGAAGAGCTTTGGAGGAATATCCTCCGCCACAAGAATGCCAAACTGCGGTGGCTGGCCGACGCGCCCGACGACTTGTCGTGGAATTGAACCCGCCCCGTCAAGCCAGGGCGGCTTGCTGGAAGGCGAGCAATTGTTTGATGCCGGTTTTTCCCAGCGCCAGCATGGCCGCCAGTTGTTCTTCGGTGTAACTGGATTCCTCGCCGGTGCCTTGCAGTTCGATGAATTCCCCCTGCCCGTTCATCACCAGATTCAGATCCACCGACGCGGCCACATCTTCGTCGCAGGCCAGGTCCAGCAACGCCTGGGAGCGGACGATCCCCACGCTCACCGCGGCGACGGGCTTGAGAAGGGGATCGGCGGGCAGGTCGCCCGCGGAAATGAGTTTGCGCACGGCCAGGCAAAGGGCGACATAAATGCCCGTGATCGCCGCCGTGCGGGTGCCGCCGTCGGCTTGGAGAACGTCGCAATCCAGCCAGAGCGTGCGCGGGCCGATTTTTTCCAGGTCAATGGCGGCGCGCATCGAGCGCCCAATCAGCCGCTGGATTTCCTGCGAGCGTCCGTCTATCTTGCCTTTGGCGATGTCCCGCTGTTTGCGGCTCAGAGTGGAATATGGCAGCATGGAATACTCCGCGCTGATCCAGCCTCCCGTAACGCCTTGTTCTTTCATCCAGCGCGGCACGGATTGCTCCACGGTGACGCCGCAGATCACCCGCGTGTTTCCCCATTCGATCAGCGTCGAGCCGGCGGCGCAAGGCGCGATGCCGTTTTGAAACCGAACCGGGCGCAGTTGATCGGCAAGGCGTCCGTCCGATCGGGTCAGCGTGGAGGATGAAGCAACAATCATGGCCAAAAGGGTAGCGGGCCTTGGATGCGGGGGCAATGGCATTTGGTGGTTTTTGCCTTTTAATCCGAATCCTGATCCTGACCTTAATCTTAATCCGCAAGCTCGATTAAGATTAAGATTAGGATGAAGAACCCCGCCCCCTCACGCGCGAGGATGCGCCTGGTCGTAAGCGCGTTTGAGACGTTCGGTCGTCAGGTGCGTATAAACCTGCGTGGTCGCCAGATGCGCGTGGCCGAGCAACTCCTGCACGCTGCGCAAATCGGCCCCGGCGTCCAGCAGGTGCGTGGCGAAACTGTGGCGCAACTTGTGCGGCGTGAGTTTTGGATCCAGCCGGGCCGCGCGCAAATACTTCTTGAGCCGCAACTGCACCGTGCGCGGCGTCAGCGGCGAAATCTTCCGCGGACGCGCCAGGAACACCGGCATCCCGCCGGCGGGCGCGTAACCCCCGATCTTCCAGTAGGCGCGAACCGCCTCCAGTGCCGGCGCGCCGATGGAAACCAGCCGTTCCTTCTTGCCCTTGCCCCGCACGCGCACCAGTTGGCCGGGCCAGTCCACGTCCTCCGCGCGAAGCTGGCACAATTCGCTCACCCGCAGGCCGCACGAGTAGATCACCTCCAGGATGGCGGCGTCGCGAAAGTAGATGGTCGCGTCCGCCTTGTCGTTGGCCTTCGCCTCGCGCTGGAGCTCCCGGGCGGGCGTCTCCAAAAGATCCGCCAGTTGCGGCACGGTCAGGAAGCGGGGCAGCCGCTTTTCCGCGCGGGGAAGCATGATCTTGCGAATGGGCGATACCGCCGCGACCCCGTTGCGAACGAGGAATTTGTAAAACGAGCGCAGCGCGGAAAACCGCAGTTGCACCGCGGCGCGGCTCAACGGGCCGCGGCCCAGGAACCGCAGATAATCCCGAAAATCATCCCGCCGCAGCCCGCTCCAATCCGGCGCCGCCTGGTGCTGGTTCTTGCGCCACCGGAAAAACTCCAGCAACGCCTGCCGGTAATTCCTTTCCGTATATATCGAAGCCCCTCTTTCAGCCGACAAATGCCGCAGAAATTTTAATATCCACGGATCCATTTCCGGCTCCTCCCGCCCGCCGGTTTGAACGCCGGCTTTGAGAAATACTCCGCGCTTTGGCCGCACAAATTGACGATGGCCGTAATTCATCTGCTTGGCAAACCCGGATTTTCGCCACGATGTCATCGGCGCGCTTATCACTTTCTTGGGTGCTGTTGTGTCGCGGATTGGATTTGAGCGATTGAAACGATTGCGAATTGGTCATTGAAAGTTTGTCATCTGTCATGTAAACACCTTCGGTATGACGCCCCAGCAACTCTCAGAGCCATTGTGGCCGTTTGCGGCCCGCATCTTGGGAAAGTCCATTGCGACGGCCAAAGCCGGCAGAAGACAGTTGCCCGGCGAGGGTTTGGAGACGACTTTTGCGATAACCGATGACAAATTCTCAATGACCAATTCTCAATTGAAAGGTCTGGAATCTTAAAGCGCTTTTTCGCCGACAGGAGTCACCCAAAAAAGTGAAATGCACCCCATGACCCAAGGCATCCGCATCAAGGACCTGCCCCAAAATGAACGGCCCCGCGAACGGCTGGCCGAGTTGGGCGCGGCGGCGTTGCGCGACGCCGAGTTGATCGCCATCCTCTTGCGCACGGGCACAAAAGGCCGGTCCGCGGTCCAGATCGCCGACGAACTGGTCAATAAGTTCGGCAAGCTTCGCGCCCTGGCCGACGCCTCGGTGGATGATTTGTGCCAGGTTCATGGCATCGGGCGGGACAAAGCCCTGGCGCTCCAAAGCGCCTTCACCCTGGCCGCCCGCATGGCCCGCGAACTTCAGGGAGAGTCGCCTCTGCTGGACACTCCCGAACTGGTCGCGGATTATCTGCGCGATGTCAACCAGACCTACAAAGTGGAACAACTTCAGGTCGTCCTCTTGAACGCGCGCCGAAAGCTCATCAAGGTGGAGCTTATTTCCCAGGGTTTGGTGGACAGCTTGCTGGTTCATCCGCGCGAAGTTTTCGCGGCGGCCATCGCCGCCAAGGCCTGTTCGGTGGTCCTGGTTCACAATCATCCCAGCGGCGATCCGACTCCCTCGGAAGCGGATTTGCGGGTGACGCGGGACCTGATCCGCGCCGGGCAACTGCTCAAAATCGAGGTGGCCGACCATATCATCCTGGGCCATCGCACCGAGGCGAACAGCAAAGGCTACATTTCCCTCCGCGAACGCGGCTTGTTTTTTGCCTCGGAGCCACTTTAAACCGCCGCCTCTTGTTGTTGACATATCTATCAACAAAATCTCGCCATCATTATCCTACCGTTGCATCAACCCCTCCACCTCATCAGCCTCGATGGGGATATGCTGCATCAAGTCCACATTGCCGCCGTCCTGGACCAGGAGGTTGTTTTCCAGGCGGATGCCGAATCCTTCTTCGCGGATGTAGATGGCCGGCTCGACCGTGAGGACCCAGCCGGCCTGCATCGGCTCGGCAGCCAGGGCAAGATCATGGACGTCCAGGCCCAACGGATGGCCGACGCCGTGCATAAAATACTTGCGGAAGGCCGGCTCGTCGGGATTCTGCTTCCTGATGGCCGCCGCGGTCAGCAACCCCAGACCGCCCAACTCCTCCTCGATCAGCTTCTCGGCTTCCTTCTGCCAATCCTGCGGCAATTTGCCCGGAGTGGCGGCGCGGCTGACGGCCCGCAGGACGCGCAAAACGGCCTCATAGACCTCCTTCTGCCGCCGGGTAAACCGTCCGCTCACCGGAAGGGTGCGGGTCATGTCCGCGTTGTAATTGGCGTAGCTGGCCCCCACGTCCAGCAACAGCAATTCGCCCTTGCGGCAAGGCTGGTCGTTTTGCGCGTAATGGAGCGCGCAGGCGTTGCGACCGCAGGCAATGATGGGGGGGTAGGCGAACTGGCCGCCCCGCCGGATAAACTCGTGGGCCAATTCCGCCTCCACTTCCATCTCGTTGACTCCCGGTTGGACAAATCGGCAGACCCGCCGGAAACCCGCCTCGGTGATGGCGCACGCCTTGCGCAGCAGGGCGATTTCCAGCCCGGATTTCACGGCGCGCAGGCGGTGCATCAGCGGCGCCAGCCGGCGGTATTCGTGCAGCGGGTAGCGTTGCCGGACTTCCCTCACAAACCGGGCGTCCCGGCTTTCCACCACCCCGCTGGCGCGCGGGTGCTCGTTGGAATTGAGCCAGACGCGGGAGCATTGGCACATCAGCCGGTGAAAAAGCGAGCGGAAATCCGAGAGCCATTCGACCTGGGCGACGCCGGAAATTGCGCGGGCCTCCTCCTTGGCCAGCTTGTGGCCCTCCCAGGTTTCCAACAGGGGATTGGGCTGGCGCAGGAACAAAATCTCGCGCTCTTTGGGTTCGTCGGCGTCCGGGTATAGGAGGAGGACCGTTTCCTCCTGTTCAATTCCAGTCAAATAAAACAAATCGGAATTCTGGCGGAACGGCAGCGTCGCGTCGCCGTTGACGGGAAGCAAGTCGTTGGCGTTGACGGCGGCCAGCGAACCGGGCGGCAGGAGTTTCTTTAAATTGGCCCGGTTGAGCTGGAACAATTCCTGGTCTATCCGAGCATATTTCATCGCAATTCCATTTCACCCTTCCCGCGGATCTGGCGTCTGACGGGGCGGAGTCATTCTACTTGATAGGCGTCACTTTCACGAGCACGACGCCATGGCGCGGCACCGAGGCGTGGAATTCGCCCTCGAACTGCCCGATGTCCGCCTGCCGCCATAGATCGCGCACCGTTTGCCGGCCGGTGACGCCGAGGTCGGCCCACTTGGCGGTCACGGTCGCTTCCGCGTCGCCTCGGTTGAAAAGCCCGGCGGCGCGGGAGCCATCCTCCAGGTCCCTGGCCCAAACTTCCAAAACCCCGTCCTGGGAGACGCGTCCGGCCTGATGTCCGAGCGGATCCTGGTCCACGGCCAAAACCTCGTCGTTGCTGAGAAGGCTCAATGTGAAATCGTCAAACTCCGTCATGTCGCAACCGATCAACAATGGGGCGGCCAGCAAACACCAGAGGCTGACGTGCGTGTATTGCTCGTTGGGCGTAAGGCCGGTCGGGTGGAGTCGCGGCCCCCAGCCCACTATGCCGACGATCATCATGTCAGGATCATTGAAGTGCCCCGGCCCGGCGTATTTCTCATGCCCGGCCTGGGAGAAGCCAATGCTGCTCAAGCTGGCCCAGTTGTCTTTGATGTCGTCAGTGGTCCGCCAACTGTTTCCGCCCGTCTCCGCGCCCCATTCCCACACATTGCCATTGCCGTACTGGCAGAAGCTGAAGAGGATGTCGCGCGGCACCTTGTCCAGCGAGGCCCGCATCACTTGATACGGCTTCTTCATAATGGGCAGGTCTTTGAGATAACTGTTGCGCGTCCGCGCGGTGCCATCGGAATTGGTGGGCGGCAGCACGGAGGTGTAACTGCACCAGTCATATTTGAGGTAATCAAACCCCCAATCGGCGTAGGTCTGGGCGTCCTGGTCCTCATGCTGCCAACTGGCCAGACAGCCCCCGCAGGTCGTCAGCCCCGGACTGGAATAAATTCCCATCTTCAAACCCAGGCCGTGTACATAATCGCACAGGCCTTTCATGTCCGGAAAGCGCGGATTAGGCACGATCCGGCCGTCGGCATCGCGTCCGATTCCCTGCAAGGTCGCATCATTGGTATAGCGGCGGCCCCGGTTGACTTCCCAAAAATCGTCTATGTTGATGTAGGTCCAGCCGTGGTTGATCAGGCCGGTGGCCACCATGGCGTCGGCCGCGGCTTTGACGCGTTCTTGCGTCACGGCCCCGGCAAAGCAATTCCAACTGTTCCAGCCCATCGCGGGCGTGAGGCCGATCTGGGGGCCGCACACAATTCTCAACTCCCGCGTCGCGGCGCCGAGGGGATTTTTTGCCCCAAGCTCAACGAGCCAGGCGCCTTCCTTGGCAAGCGTGCCGGTGATATGTCCTGTCTGGGGATCCAGCGCAAGGCCCGCCGGCAATCCTTGGGCTGTGAATGTCATCGGGCGTTCGCCCGTGGCGGCGATGGTGAAGAGGAACGGGTGCCCGGGACGAACGCCGAATACCTTCGCGCCGTTGATGCGGGGGGTGGGCGGTGGTTTGGGGGTCAGGATCAGGGCGGGTTCGGAGTTGGTGGAAGCTTGGGTGGCGGGTTGCGCCGAAACAACCGAGCCGGTAACCAGCGCCGCCGCGCAAAAAACCGCGCCGATTTTGAGCGAACAAGTCATTTTTGCTCTCATGCGAATAAAAGATTTAAGGAGTCCGTGTTGAATCTGCCCCCAAAATGTCCGGCGTGTCAATCGGACAAACAGGGCGGTCGTGTCCTGATTTGGGGAGCGCACGCGCCCTCGCTGAACCCATCCCCGCATGTCAGCGACGAGGGCGGCGCTGACGACACGCGAGGGCGCGTGTGCTCCCTAAAAGATATTCCTGGCCTTCGCTTTTTCTCAAATTAGGACACTACCAACAGGGCGGTCGTGAGATGCGCCAGGTTTTACATATAAACTCGGGGAAACTTTTGGGTGTGTTTTGTTCGCGTTAATGCTAATCTTGATCCGGATCTCAGGGCGTCGAGCGGGATTAGGATTATGATTTCGAGCGGAACCCAAAAGAAGTCAAATCCGCCCTGCTTGATGAGGGAAACGCAATGAGCAGCATGAGCCAGACACTTTCAATCCAGAGCAACGACCAAAGTGATTTTGTCACGCGCATTCCCCTGCCGCCTCCGCGTCTGGACGCCCTTTCCCGCGACATCATGGGTTTGAAACGCAAGCTCAACGCCGTGGTGCTGGCGCATAATTACCAGGTGCCGGAAATCCAGGACGTGGCCGATTACGTGGGCGATTCCCTCGGCCTTTCCCAGCAGGCCGCCAAAACCAGCGCGCAAGTCATCGTCTTCTGCGGCGTCCATTTCATGGCCGAAACGGCGAAAATCCTCAATCCTGAAAAAATCGTCATCCTGCCCGACCGGGACGCCGGCTGCTCCCTGGAAGAGAGCTGTCCGGCCGAAAAACTCAAAGCATGGCAGGCCGCCAACCCCGGTTATTACACCGTCACATATATTAATTGCAGCGCGGAAGTCAAGGCCCTGAGCGACGTGATCTGCACCAGCGGCAACGCCGTCAAAATCGTCAATGCCTCCCCTCCCGACCGGAATCTCCTGTTCGTGCCGGACGAGAATCTGGGCGCGTGGGTCATCGAGCAGACGGGCCGGAAAATGACGCTCTGGCAGGGCAGTTGTTACGCGCACGTGGAATTCACCCACGCCGGGGTGATGCGCGCCCGGCGCGAATTCCCCGACGCCCCGCTGGTCGCCCATCCCGAATGCACCCGCGCGGTGCGCCTGCTGGCGGACGAAGTATGCTCGACCGAAAAGATGATTGACTACTGCAAAAACACCGCGGCCCCCGCCTTCCTCATCGCCACCGAGGCGGGCATGATTCACCGCCTCCGCCGGGAATGTCCCGGCAAGCGGTTCATTCCCGTGCCCATCGGGAACTGCCGGTGCAACGAGTGCAAGTTCATGAAAATGAACACCCTGGAAAAACTTCACGATTGCATGTCCCGCCTCAGTCCGCGGGTCGAATTGAGCCGGGACATCATCCAGCGCGCCCGGCTCCCCATCGAGCGGATGCTGCAAATCTCCTTTCAACCGCTGGCCAACGCGGGTTAGCAGCCGGGGCCGCGAAGTGGGCGGCATATTTCGCCCCTCCCTCACCGTCCTCAGCTGGATGTCAAAAAATGGCTGGTCAAACCAGTGGCGGTTCAGTTACGATGAATGCGTGTTCTGGAAAGAGAAAAAAAACCATCATCATCACCACCACCATGACCTGTACTATTTGCTGCCGGGCATGGGCCGGGGTGCGCGGCGCCGTTTTCGGCGGAACATCACCGTTGGCTTCTTGGTCGGCCTGCTGGTTTCCAGTCTGATGGCCTGGCTGTTCTGGCTCTGGTATAAATAACCGGTGTGCAGCCGGGCCATGTCCATCCTCGCCGTATTAGAATCCGGTGGCACTTGGGCGTCTTACAGTCCAGGCTGGTGCATGCTGGGTAAGGGCACGGCGAACTTGTCGGCGTGGTCGTCGCCATAGACGGCGTTGCGGCCGGTCTGAGGCGGGCGGGGATGGAAGTCGTCGAAGTCAACCAACATCGGAATCAGGGCGAATTCAGACGTTGCCGTCCAATTAACACTATCGCCGTGGCTGGTGCCGAAGCCTCCGTGGCCGCGGCTCAGGGTTTTGTCCAGCAGCGCGTTATCCAGGGCTGAGTTCCAGATATAGCTCGAGCCTTCGGTTTCGAAAAAACCCGCGTTGTCGGCCGGACATCGGAATACGAGGGGGCTGTTAGTGACGCCGACGGCCTTGCCCAAGTACGGCCCAAGCACATCGCAGATTCGCGGGTGGAAGCGGTCTGTCCAGGCCGGCATAGTGGGAATAGGCTCGGCGCTCGGCAGTGTGTCCTTATTGTCTCCGGCGTAAAGGCGGACGGCGAGACCCAACTGTCGAAGCTGGCTGATACACGCTATGTTCAGCGCTTTTGTCTTAGCCCGGCTCAGAGCGGGCAAGAGCAGCGCCGTCACCATGCCTAATATGGCGATGACCACAAGCAGTTCAATCAGGGTGAAGGCGGCGGGATTGCGATTGCATGCCGGGTCCGTGGATCGGTGAGAAAGATGAAAGGAGACGGATTTCATGTCTTCAATGATTCTGCTTAAGATTGCCCAGCGTTTGGGCATGGAGGGCGCGTTGTTCAGGCGTCAAGGTGAGGTGGTCGGTTTCTTGTTGCTGCATTTGCTCGGCGAGTTGGCGCAACCGTTCTGCGGCGTTGGTCGAGCGACCGGGGAAGGGAGACGGAGGGACGGGTTCGCCCTGATGCACGAGGGAGACGCCGATGGGAGCCACCGGCGATCGGCGCAGAGTGTAGATGGTCGCCCACGAGGCGCGGGCCTTTTTTGCCAGCAAATCCGCCTCGTCGGGCGTAGCCGCTACGGGGATGGGGTCGTCAATCCGTGGCAGTAATTGAATCTCGGCCAGCGTCCGCTCCGGCGCCAGGACGCCCTCATTAGTTCCGTCACGGAGAGCCTGGTTTACGACCTCGCGCGGATCGCCTCGTTTCAGCCTTGCCTCGCTGAGAGCCTTCATAGCGGCCGCAATGGTCTGCATTTTGTCGGGGCCATTCGACATGGAGTTCGCATCGAACAATGCTTGCGCGTCGGCCGGATTGTCCGCGACAAAGGTCTGGTAGGGGACTGCCACGGTGATTCGGGCAAGACCCCGACCTGGAGCCACCCGCCCGCTGCCGCTGGATGTTGCCATCCCTCCGCGTCCCATCCCGGCGGGTCTGGCAGATTTTACGTTGATCTGGAAGAAGCCAAACCAACCGCGGCTCAAATTGGTCCAGCCGGCGTCGCGCAGGCTCGTTTCACTCTGCAAAGCGGTTTCCAGGTTGTGCAGCGCGGTTTTGGAGTCGAAGACGGCATAATCCACCGTCCAGTAGGCACCGATCTGGAGGATGAGTTGATTGAGCACTTGCGGCAGTGGCATATTCTGGACGGAGAGCGTGACCAGGGTGTCGAGGCGCCGCTCCCAGGCGATGGGTTGGCCGGATTGGCGCTCGATTTTTTGCATGACTTCGCCTAGAGGGGCGTTGACCACATGCAGAGTCACGAGGCCATGCCCGGCGCGATGAATCTCATATTTCTGCCAGACGGTGGTAACAGCCAGAAGCGCGAGCGCGCCGGTGATGGCGGCGGTTTTGATTTTTGTCCATGCCATAAGTTTCAGGGTTCCTTTCAGGCTGGTCAGAACTGGGCCGCCGGCCGCCGCGCCTTTGACGACGGTGGCTTTGGTGATGGTGGCCGCCAGCGCGGCAGGTGCGGCGGCAGTGACGGAATGGGCGGCGAGGAGGTCGGCCAGTTTGCCTGTGCCCACCGCGACCTTCTTTTGAACGAGCAGCGAGCGCAGTTTTTCGACCGCGCGCGAGACCCTCATGCGGGCGGAATCTTCGTTCAGATCCAATGCCACCCCAATTTGCCGGAAACTTTTATTTTCAAAGAAGCGTAAAATAATGGCGTTGCGGTCCTTGGCGCCGAGAGCGCCGATGGCGTCGTCCAGCACGGGAGCGATGGATTGCCAATCGGTTTGGTTTGCTTCGGGATCGGTGTTGGGTGCCATGGCGGTCTCCTGTTCGTGCTGGCGGCGGCGGGCTTGGGATTTGACAGCGTCGGCCGTGGCGAAGCAAGTGGTGCGGTAGAGCCAGGTGGAGAGGATGGTTTCGCGACGCAACGAGGCGGCTTTTCTGGCGAGAATAATGAAGACGACCTGGGAGATGTCTTCGGCCACCTGGGGATCGCGGACACGGCGGAGAGCGGCGCAATAGACGAGGTTGAGATAACGCGAAACCAAGGCCGCGAAAGCCTCCTCTGAGCCTTCCTTGAGGTAGGCTCTCAGGAGGGTCATGTCATCCATGTCCGTCATTATCAATTAAATGGACGGCGGAAGCAAAACCGAACAAAGAATTTCAAAGGGGAGTTTGAACCGCCAATGGGGGATGAATGGGACAGACGCAGTCAGGAACGAATTGAAGGAGTTCTTAACCGCCGAATAGGCGGAATACGCGGAAAGGGAATGGCACAGACAAAATCATCCGGGACGACGGATGGGAGCGGCAGCCGAAAAGTGCGGCGGGGTGGCGGTCAAATATCTGACTCGGTAATGCTTGGTTAGATTTTTGCTGACTTGACTTGTGCCTTTGGGTATGAGAATTGCTGTCATTGGCAGATTGCGGATTCTGAGAATAAGCGAACATGATGAACGAGGGTGAATTTGAACTTGTGGAACCGTTTGAGATTGACGACGGCTCGTTGCGTGGCCTTTCCCCTCAATATATTTTTGCTCTCGGCGTCGAGTGGGCAATGTTTCGTCGCCAGCTGGCTGACGGCTCACCGTTCACCACATTATGTTTGCCAGAGAATCGCATAAGGTTTGTCAGGATGGCAGAAAGGCACAGCCGATTTGTCGAGGATCGGCAAACCGGCTGTGTTGGATGGACCTCAATATGGGTGGGAGACGTTATTTCGTCTGTGCCGCCCTTACCAGAGTCCAGGTAACTGCATAATGGCAGTGCGGGCATGGCGGGAATTCATGTCCTAATGGAATGGAGCGCTCCACTGAGTGGTTCACTCCGCCACATCCATTTGAACTGTAAATCCCTGATACCCTGCACTTTTCGAGTTCGACCACTTATCATAACTGTTTTATTTAAAAAAGATGAGAATCACCGTTGACAGCGGAGCGTTTTTACGTGTACTTTATACACCCATGTAAACAAAAACGCATTTCCGCCCCCCCCTTTAGGCTGATTCTCTCACCATTTGGAGGCAAAGCGTTACGAAAAGCCGCCCTGCAAGGCGGCTTTTCCTTACTGCGACGGCCTCGAGCAACAATCTAACCCTGCATTACCTCTGACTCCCACTTTACTGGTCTTTCAACTGCTCCGCAGTTCACTTTTGTCTTCTAGAGCGTTTCAACAAAAACTGTAGCTGCATGAGACAAACCAGCCCAAGGCGTCTTGGGGCGTGACGCTGGCCAGAGCCCGGCCGATGGCGGCAATTAAGTCGGCGGGGGTCCGTGCCT
>Ga0187862_10000423_pt1 | contig 49270 bp, 40 predicted proteins | sample June2016WEW_10_1_FD_133003 | JGI IMG/M metagenome (GOLD analysis project Ga0187862, IMG submission 133003) | Peatland microbial communities from SPRUCE experiment site at the Marcell Experimental Forest, Minnesota, USA - June2016WEW_10_150 | ecosystem: Environmental > Terrestrial > Soil >... | reverse complement strand
ATTGCCTGGTCATCCTCCAACACCGCGGTGGCTACGGTTGGTTCGAGTGGTCTGGTCACGGGTGTTGCGGCCGGTTCGGCAACGATCACGGCAACCGCCACTTCCGGCACAACAAGTGTTACGAGAACGTCTGCCATTACAGTGACGGCGTCAGCTCCGAAGCCCGCTCCGCAACCCGGTCTGGCATCAGTTCCGCTCACCGTCAAGGAGGCATTGCCCTCAGACATAACCGGGATTGCCAGGACCAGCGATCCGGTCACTGTGGGAATCCCACTCCCTGACAGCGCCAGTATCACGAATATAAATCAGCTAGGCTTGTCAGGAGCGTCTAAAGGTCAATTTCGCGCCCTCGGGTATTGGCCGGACGGCAACATAAAATGGGTCCTAGTCGATTTCCAGGATAGCGTCACGGCAGGCGGCTCGGATACATCCTTCTCCCTCACGAAGGGCAGTGGCAGCTTCGGCGGATCGAATCTTGCCATGGACAATGGTTCCTCCATTAGCATCGACACCGGCACGTCGCAGTTCTCTATACAGAAGGCCAATTTCAATCTATTCGATTCAGTCGTAGTTAATGGCGCTTCGGTCGTTTCGCAGGGCAATGCCGGTGGTTTGACGATGCGGGATGCCTCGAACAACGCGTTTACGTCAAATAATGATTCATACTCTACTGCCGTAATAGAAGAAAACGGCCCTGTCCGCTCAGTGGTGAAGGTTACGGGGAGCTTCAGAAACTCCAGCGGCACACGCCTTATGGATTACCTTGTGCGTCTGCACTTCTATGCCGGGAAGTCCTACGTGAAGGGCTTTGTGTCGATGACAAACCAGCAATCGGCATACCTGGCAGATGTATTGTTTAACAGCATGGACGCCACAGTTCAACTCAGCGGCCTTGGCAGCAGCCAGACCGCACTCTTTTCCCGCACCTCGGATACGACCACGCAGACCCTTGCGGCTAACACTACGGCATATCTTTATCAAGGCTACACCTCATATCGGCTTGGGTACGACACCGTGGCGGCGTGTGGTTTCAGCAACGATGGCGATTGGGACCCGCCGATACCCGGTAGCTGTAGCGGTTCTGGCGGTACATACACCCCCACCTCAACTCTGTTGGGCTTCGCCATAAATAACAACGGTACGGCGGTCAATAGCCTCGGGACCGATGCTACCCAGCACACAGGGGACTATGCCCAATTAAGTGACGGTACAAACAGCCTGACAGTCGCCCAGAAATGGATGGCTGCTTATTGGCCTGCGGATTTTCAGTTCACAAGATCGAGTGGGAATACCAATGTGGTAGTCAGTCTGTACTCGAAGTACAATACTAAAACGAGCTTGAAATTTGCTTACGGAGCGCAGGAAACCAGAGAGATCATGTGGGACTTCGAGACAAGCGTTCTCAGCCCCGCTTCCAATATTCTCTACCATCTCGAATACCCGCTCGTGGCCTATGCCCCATATACTCAATATGCAAGCACTGGAGCCATCTACGGCGAGACGGGATTGGTAAGTACTGCCACTGAGGCAACTTACTTAAGCAATCTGAGCTACCTGGATTGGGGAGGCGGCACTACTGCCAACCCCCATACCAACTTCCCATTCTCAAATGTCTATCGGTACAACCCCTGGCCCCAGGGAGGCGGGATAAACGAGACAGACTATGATATGCTCAACATGATAGACTTTCTGCGAACGGGCAACGGGGGCAACTATCTGAGCGGGGAACAATTCACCAGATTCATCGCTGATAGCGCGATATACCATTCGGATGTCTACCCGACATCTACGATCACCGATCCTGCCCCCGGCCAAGACCCCGTGAACAGTGAGCCGTTTGATGAGGAGCACGCGCATTGCCGGGGCGTTCCCTTACTCTATTTTCTGAGTGGGGACGAACGGCTGAAGGATAGTTTTATCGGCTGGGGTCCAGTGGTAAATTGGCAGGCGACCGTGACAAATGGTTCCGGAGATATGAGTTTCAATGACCCATATTTTCGTGCTGTAAACCGCCTCTACCGTAATATGGCCCTGGAATATGAGTTTTCTTGCCAGACAGGAAGCTGCAACAGTGCATATATAACTCCAGTAGCTACTTTTACTAATGCTCTGATGGATTCCCGCACTAATCCAACCTTCGCCTCCGGCTATTCTGGAACGCCAAGGGGCCGCGATATGAGCCGGGGATATATCTATTGGGATTCTAGCCTTGATTCGGTATTCGGGACCGATTCAAACGGAGTTCCCAACGTGTCCCGCGACTTGCACTCGTTTTTTCATACACAAATACACTTTGAGGCTCTATGGACGGTAATGCGGGTCATGCAGGACTGGTATCCATCATATAACCGATTTTTAGATATGTATGATTATATGTATGGCCTGTCACAATTCTTTTTTAATGAGTATTACAGGGAAGTAGCCAACTCACTTTGCATGAGTGGAGGAACTGGAACTGGAACCGATCCATATACATACGGGTATTTCTACGAATATGGTTTGGATATAGCGCAATCTCCAGTAGTCCAAAGTGGTTATACTGAGAGCTGCACTAACGCAACGTATGTTGGATCGTATATTAATGCTCTCAACCCCGAACCAGTATCGCGTGCCGGTGTGTTTCTCTTTCAAAGAACCGGCAATACCACTTATCTTACCGATGCAGGGAAGATGCTCGGCGGGTGGATTTCATGGTCCGGACAGATTCCGCTCTACACAACGGATTTAGACCAGCAGGCTCTTATATACGCATACTTTAACCAGCAGCAGGTGTCCCAGGCTTTACCGCTGACGGTCCAAAACAACGGAGGCGGATCGTATACTTTGACGTGGACCGTTCCATCTAACGCCGCCAGTTATCAGATCAAGTATGCCGGCACGCCGATTGTTGACTGGCTTGGATTTGATCCGGTGGCTAGAACTTTTCAGTACGACCCTTCTCAGTATACTCCGTACTTTGCTGCAACCAACGCATCTTCTGTCCCTCAACCCGGAACTCCCGGCGCTCAGCAGCAGATGACGATCACCGGCCTGGGTTCGCAAATGTATTTCGCTGCAAAGTCCCTGGGCATGTCATCTCCATCGTCCCCTATTAGTCCCCCAACTGGGCTTAGACTAGAATAAGGCACTCACGGCTACCGTGAGCCCCGGTAGGCTTGGTAGTCGCCCACATACGGTGATACCCATAAACGGGAGCGACAGGGCCATGGAAGCCACAGGCCTTGTCACTCCCGTCTTCAATATACCCCGAAAACTTCGCAACTTGATAAAACTAAGCCGTAACGACACCGTTAAAGATTTGCGCCAGCAGCTCGATCTGCCGTTTCCTCTCGAACTGTTCCAAATATGGCGCATCGGGGGCAAATGAAGTGAGGTAGGAGCCGGAGAGGATGTGCTCCAACACCTCCCGCAAGGCTTGAATATCGCCGGGAGGGGTGACCCAGCCCAGACGGCCTCGTTCGATTATGTCCGGTGTTGCGCCCGGCGCCGCAATACACAGGATTGGCCTTTTTGCGGCAACATATTCGAAGAGTTTTCCGGGGATAACGCCATCCGTCGTTTCACCCGTATCTACTATCAGCAACAGGACATCGGCACTCACCTGCTTTTGTTTTGCCTGGGCATACGGCACATCATCAAAGAAATGAATATGATCCTCAAGGCTGTACTTCCGTATGAGCTCTCTCAATCGAGCCATTATTTCGGAAGAAACGCCGCCCCAGTATTCGACACGAAAGGACCCTCTCAATTCAGGACGTTCCTGGTGGAGCTTACCCAACGCCTCGATCAGCTCATAACCGCGGCGATTCTTGAATAGACGGCCGGTATAAACAAATCGGATTGCCGTGGATGTTTCCGGGGGCTTGGACAGTCCATCATACTCTTCCGGGTCATACCCGTTGGTAATAGTGAAGAACCGCCGAGCCGGCAAATGAAATACACGCTCCCTTAGCGATGCAGTTTTTGGCTCGGAGACCGCCACTACTGCATCCGCCTTCGAGACTGCCCAACGCTCGATATTGATTTCCAGGCGGCGCCGCCACTGCGGCACCCAGTCTCTCAACACGTCTCCCGTCCAGAGATCGCGATAATCGGTCACCCACGGCAGCCCTGTAATTCTCTTCAAAAAATATCCGACCAGTAGATCACTAAAGGGAGGCGCCGTCGAAAATATCACATTTATTTCATGCTTCGCGCAAATCTCTTTTCCTTTTAGTACCGCCGGTGGAATCCACAAGAGCCAGTCATCGGGTATGAGAAGATTCTTTCTGACAAATGTGTCGAAAGCCGATTTCATCTCGGAAAGCAATGCTTTGATCGCGCTCTGCCGCAGGTTGGAAGAGGCCGGCGTTGGAGTATCAGAAAGCGATTCATCGCTCGCGGAGGCGACCGCGTTTGTCCGACTGCCAATGAACTTCTTCAGAAAGCGAATCACCTGTTCCTGAGGCTCCGGACAAAATGCCCTGTACACCAGGGTCCCCGGTGGGACCTCGCGCAAAGTCGCGTCATCGTAAGGACCGCTGGTATTTTCGCCGACAGTCAGAACAATCGGCTCCCAGCCGAGATTCAGAAGGTGTTTACAGATCTTTGCGCTACGGATGCGACCGATGGTTTTAAACGGAGGAAACTCCGCGGCGATGATAAGAGCCCTCTTGGACGACTTCATTTCAGTGCAAGCCTTTCACAAAGAGTACGAAATTCTTTCGCCTTTATTGCCCATCCGAAAGTCAGCGCGCGTCTTCTGCCCGCTTCTCCGAGCCGCTCGGCAAGCTCAGGATTCCGTAAAATCCTGGCGGCTGCATCGGCAACAGCCTTTACCGATTTCCCGTCCACGAGAAGCCCGGTTTCGCCGTCCACGACAGCATCCGGAACACCACCTGCATTCCCACCGATTACCGGCTTGCCACATGCATTCGCTTCGAGGAAAACCAGTCCAAATCCTTCGGTATCGCCGTCCTCAAGAGTTCTATTCGGCATAATGAAAAGGTCGACTGTGCGGTAATATCCAATGAGTTCATCATTTGGCACTCGGCCGGCAAAAATCACTTTATCCTTGACGTCCACTGCTTCCGCCAGTCCTCTCAGCCGCTTGTCGTCGCTTCCGGCGCCCACAATGACGTATACTAATTCAGGGACCTCCTTCAGGATCTCGGGAAGCGCCTTAATAACCGTATCATGTCCTTTCCGCGGCTCCAGCCTTCCCACCGTAAGCATGACGGTTTTTCCTTCCAGGCAGTGCTTCGACATTATGGCCGGATCTCTTGGACCTGGAGAAAATAGTTCCAGGTCCACCCCATTCGAGATGAGGTGAACGTGGTCCGCGGGTACACCTCGGCGAATCACCTCCCTGCGAGTGAACTCGCTGACGACCACAACCGCTTCAGCTTTTCTCAGAGCGCTCAACGCTCCTCGTCCGTAAAGGCGCGAGCTGACACCCGCGGTAATTTCCTCACCATGAATGTAATGGATGCATGGAACCCCCTTCAGCTTTCTGAGCAAGACTCCAAGCCATCCCAGTGAATAAACCTCTCCGAAACAAACCACGTCAACCCTCTCATTGCGAACAATATCAAGCACCGCCCGAAATGCCCCGAACATGATCGGAATGTCTATTGATACAAATCTAAAAACAGCAATAACGAAATTCAGATTGGTGTATCCAGTGTAAGGTGGACGCAAAAATTCAAGGCGATTCACTTTGAAGTTCACTGGTCCTAACGATTCATATTCTATCCGATGGCCATCCACATAGTGTCGCTGTGTCGTAAGCACGCTTGCTTCGCTGCCCAGGTATTTACACATGTTGTAATATACTACCGCAGATCCTCCCGTGAGAGGAGGAAAATAGCTGGTTACAAAAAGGACCTTCATAAAGAATTAGACATTCCGAATTGAAAATGGTATATTGCTATAACACCACAATTATTCCATCGGTCTATATACTAGACTTAGTATTTAGTTATTACAACAGATTGATCCAACTCATATTACGCTTACCAGCGGATGACCGAGTACACTTTTCAGCGAGTGTGCTTTACTTCAAACACAGGCCTGGAGTATTCTGAATTGATAAAATAGTGCTGTGCAACATTTCGAAGCAAAGCCGCCAGTCTGCTGATTAGATACGAGAAGCACAGCGTTAAAATGAATGATACAATAATTCTTATTGAAAGAGAATCCACATTAAGCAAATAAGTTGGATAATAATCATTGATGAAATAAAAATGTAAGATATAAAATTCATAGCTAATACCTGAAAACCATGCCACAATAGCAGTAATATGCTTTGGAAGCTTATGCGCAATAGCAAAGAATACAGGTGTAAAGGCCAAAGGGTATAAGGCATACAGCACCCTGCGTAGCTTCACCGGCATTATTCCGAACTTGGTAGCAATACAGATTGCCAGAAGCGCCGCGCAAAGGAATAATCGCATATATAACTTGTCTGAAGTATCCACAGAATGATTTTTACCGTTAAAACCCATGTAGGCTCCAACACAAAAGGAAACACTTACGTTCCACATTTGCGCAGAAATATACATCAGCATATCACAGATTGTATAACTAATTATAATAATCAATAAGTGAAGCACTCCATGCTTGTGTTTAAAAAGCTTATAAAACAATGGAAACAAAAGGTACATCACAATAATAATTGTAACAAACCATAGACCTTGCCCTAGAGGGGATTTACTGGATATTCCGAATAAAAAGAAAAAGCCGGAGAGCCCCATGACATGCAAGATAGAATGTTGACTGATTATGCTTTGACCAAGTATCGTTACATAAATGGATATTAATATCAAGCATGTGATTAATGGTATATAAATACGGATAAATCGAGCTATAAGGAAGTCGGCATGTCTTGTGTATTCATATTTGGATGAAAGCACAATGCCACTAATAAACCCCAATAAAGACATTGTTAGACCGGGAGACAAAATATCGGAAATCAGCAAACAAAAAGCATTATGACTTTGCCTGTCTATTATGTGGCCGACAAATACAACGATTATGCAGAATGAGCGAATTAAGTCATACCCTATCGATCTATTGTACACTGCAAACCTCGCCACTATACTCTATGTACTTGCAATGACGACACAAATATCGAGGCCTGAAAAGTTGCACTGAGACGCCTGCTTCAGTCCTCGATATCTCTTCAAAATTGAGATGAGTTGCCAGGGTGATCTACCAACTTCGCGCAGGTGCCTATAACGCGATGGTCCCATGTAGTTGACCATACCTTCCCTTCCTATCCGTAGCACTTCTCTGTGAACTCTGCAATATTTAATGCCTGGGTCGGAGAAAAAATACTCCAGTTTATCTGGTGAGGAGTACCACCGGTAGTTTAATTGGTAACCCCAGCACTTTGGGCCTCGTTCGAGTTTATTCCCACTTTGGTAATCTCCCCTTACTATAACGAGACATCCTCCCTCTCTGATTCCATTTTTAATTGATAAAATTGACTCTCGGGGCTCATCAAAATGATCCATGGCATCCCACATAGTCACTATATCCACAGTTATTATTCTCCACGCGAGAGTACCCATAGCCTTTTTAGTAGAAGAGGTCAACTTGTCACATCTCAATATACTGCCAGTCCTTAATTGGCTCAAAAAGTATAGACCTTTCTTTATTCCGGGGATGAGCAAGAATAGACTCGACAGTCACCTCAGGCAAGAGATCTTCACCTATACCTCGCCTTACGTAAATCGTGTTGAAACCGTAAAGATTGGCGCCGACAAGTCTATAGCCTTTTACATTTGCTAACTTAGCCATAGCTACGGGTGAAGCTCCGTGGTAGTCGGGGTGTTTCCCTGGAAAAAAGTAGTCCTTGTCATATGGTACGACAATGCTTCTTAGCCCGAATTCAATATGTGTCTCAATAATGACGACACGTGGTTGAATTACGGTTAATGCGTCCCAAATCCAGTAATCGTTGCCATCAAGATCAATCGAAACTAGATCGACTTCCCCGGCAAGCCCATGTTCTTCGATTATCAAGTTGATATTTTCTCTCTGAACAAAGGCGTGAACGAATTTAGGTGGAAATGCCCAAGTATCTGGATGTTTCTCATAGTAAGACCTGCCTTTGTCGATATTAGACTTATTCCCGTCAATGAAGATCCCATGCCAACCGAAGTTTATCGCAAGGTTTGCACAGTTATTTAATATTCCATCGCCTGACCCAATATCTACAAATAATTAATTGGTTGCTCCGATTGCAGCAAATATGTAAAGAAGTATACCGTCTTCTTCATATTCTGAGTAGTTACGGAAACCAGTATCAGAAAGGTTCCATAGCCTGCCGCTACTAATGTCATGTTGATACTTGTTAAACAATTGCTTTTGGGCTATTTTCATATGAGGGGAAGATTTGTCATCAAGACGATTTTGGACTGCACTAGCTAAAAACATGGACTTGAGTCGGTTTTTTAATCTGTTGATCATTCAGAATCTCCTTTTCAGTTCCCACTCGGGGTGACCGGCGCGAGGTCAAAGGGCCTTCGATGCAATACCTCGTAGCCGAACATGTAGCGCCACAGTATAATCCCAAGACGATGGGACATCCTCTATAGTATACTACTGCAGATCCTCCCGTTAGAGAAGGAACATAACTGGTCACAAAAGATTCCTTCATTAAGAATTAGACACCTCAGATACAACGTGTTGCAGCCTTATAAACATACGGTCATCCCATCGAAGGTATTAGCCTTAGCGTGTGAGCAGACATATTATATCGAAAAGGCAGTATTCAGGCCTGTTTGTTGAATCCTAACCAGGTAGTTGACTATGTGGGAGCCCGCCTTATATTAGCGATGACTATGTTCTCACCTCTTTTTGACCTGTCGTAGTAGTGACCAATTAGGGCCTTGTCCAGAGCTTCAGAACATCCAGGTCGGAATCGATCGTGCAGCTCGATGATCAAGTTTTTAACAGCATCTATCCAAGAATTATGATGATTCAAGACCTCTAACTCCGACCCTTCGATATCGATCTTGAGAACATCAATTTCCTTTACACCAAAGTCTGACATAATGTCTTCAACTCCAAGTGCCGGAATACCTATACCGGATGGGCTCTCCGATACACGGAAGCCCCATGATTTAACGTCTGAGTCCTGAATAAACAGGTGAGTCTTTCGATTCCAAAGTCCGGCCTGTATTGGTTTGATGTTCGTATAGCTTGCTGTGTTCATCAGGAGCATCTTGAAATTGGACGGCTCTGGTTCTATCGCGATAATGGTTGCTGCTGGATACTTATTGGCAAAAAACACTGAGACTAGTCCTATGTGCGCGCCAGCATCAATGATTATCCTAGGATTGATAAAATCAATATCATGCTCTTTTGAAATAAATACGTTATTATAGACATCCTGATCTATCGTTCCCGGGCGGAGGAAAACGTCACCTCGATATAGGATATTAGGAACTAGTCCTATCCCATTGTTAAGGAGAAGATAAAGGTATCCGCGAATAGCTGCCAGAAAGCCAAAATTATTTCGATACCAAGTCAGAAACAACCACTGATCCTCTCGAATAATTTTCTTCACTATCAATTGTACAATATCAGCACTGATAGTCTTTTTTACTATCGATTTAAGTATGTTCATACATTGCCTTGATCATATAGAGAATGATTACACCGTAAATTTAAAAGTGCAACTTTAGACTGTCTCCTGTCCCTCCTGTTCGTTCAAATAACACTTCTCATTTTGGGTTCTTTCGTTAACCGGACAGTTTACAACTAAGCGTCCCATTGCCACGGTGAGGGGAACGCAATTGAATCTGGGCTATTCCTCCCATCGGGTCAAGAAAATCGCCTTAGCTTGGGAACAGGCTCCACGTGGCATCAGTAGGGCACCAAATATCGGCGCACCTTTCTTCGTCCGGCAGTTAGGGTTTACTGCACTCGTGGAAGGTTGATTTCATTACCTTTATATATAACTCTCTATACATGCCATAAACCTCTTCCCAGGTAGGATATCGCTTTGCGGTGTTTAAAGATCCTGCAGAGAGATTTCTACGGTTGTCTGGGTCGGATACTATTCTCCAAAGTTTCTCGGCCAGATCGTCAACATTTTCCGGTTCGAAGAGATAGCCATTTTCGCCCTGGCTTATCAATTCCGCATTGCCCGAAATTGCTGAAGCAACAACAGGACAGCCTACCGACATTGCCTCCAGAATGGCCAACGGGAGCCCTTCACGACGGGAAGGAAGGACCATTACATCGGCATCCTTCATCGCCATGATTGCATCAGTCCGATCAAGAGCCCCCAGGTACTTTACACGACTGCCTATTCCCAGCTTGTTAACCAGGTCGTACAGAGCATCGCGCCCAACACCATCTCCTGCTATGTAAAGCAGATGTTCCGTCGTCTGAGGAAGCCTTGCAAAAGCACGAACCAAAAGCTCCACCGCTTTCCTGTGTATAAGATCGGCGGCAAATAGAATGTATCTTGGGCTCTGCCCTGATTTTTCATGGTTATCATGCACTTCCTTTGATGGCCTGCCGTTCCTAATACGAGTTGACTTACTGCTCAAACCAGGATGAGCGTTAAGGAGCTCAGCAAGAAGCCCTCCAGACACAGTAGTTACGTATGAGGCACGAGAGTTCAGCTTGTAGATAAGGTTGCCGGAGGGCCCATATTGCTGAAGCAAGTCACTGCCATGATAGGTCACAATCACCGGCAGATCCGAAGGAATGAGGCAATTGAATTTAGGCACTGGAAACTGAATATGAATGACATCGACTTTGCGCGAATTAAGCAAATCTACAAATTTTTTCCGAGCGCGCCTACGCAGCACCATACTCCTCAACAACTGCAACACATTGCCTTTTCGAGGCTGCAAATCTGGAACACACAATCTGATTACGTCGCCATTGGATTCTTCACTTATGGACCCAACAGGTGCGACGATACATGCAGAGTCACCTTTCATTAAAGCACACTGATATAATTCCCTGACAACATTGGACACACCTCCAGTAACTGGGAAATAAACAGGTGTCAAGTATATAATATTCATAATATCTACCTTATGTATTATGTTAATTAGCCACAAGTCGGTTCATACATTATATGTTGACTTCTTTGCATAAAGAACATATATTAAGCTGTTATGCATTTTATATTTTTCTTCTGTTAGCATATCTTCGATATATATTTTCAATTGGTACACTGGCACAATCAGGATTTTAAGTATTTTTCCTGGTCTGCCAATTGGATTAATGTACTTATCTACTATCCACTTACATCTCATTAATGTTCCATAGGCAAAATGGCTGACACATGGAATCATATCGACAACTTGAAATCCATTCTTTTCTATCTCATATTTTAGGCCAGACGAGGTCCATCTTCGGAGGTCAAGTGGGTGAGGGTGATATTGCCATGTGCCATGCGTAGTCACAATAAGTTCCCCTTCTGGCCCGAGTATACGGTATGCTTCTTTAAGATACCCATCAACATCTTGCACATGCTCCAACACCGAGAAAGACAAGACAATATCGCACGATTCATCATTAACACTAAGTTTTTCGCCTGACTCAAAAGATATATGGACATTGATATTGTCTTTAAGATCCGCCTTTAAATAATGGGCAGCATAAGGGCCGAATAAGGTCTCATAAGGCGCATCTCCGCAGCCATAATCCAGGAAAGTAAGACCTTCTCTGCCATTCAAGTATCTTTCGGTGAAGCGTAAAATCGCTTTTTTGACTGATTTCAAAACATAATAGTTAGGATCACTAATGAGTGGACATAATCGATCCAGTCCTGGATCTGAATACCCAACGTAACGGCGTAAAGAGTTCATTAAAGTTGCCAATATCATATATACCCCAATGGTCAAATGGCATCGGTCCAATGCTAGCAAATTTCATCAAGTTTCTATTACAATATCATAAATTATGAGAATGGCGATATTGACTAAAGAGATTTCGAATAAATAAGCGTATTTTCCCGAGTTCCGGCGCACTATCAGATAAAACAAGCGGAATATAGACAACCAAACCGACAGTCACCAGAATACACAACTTAAGCAGATTCTGGGATATCATCGTGTTCAACCAGTATTGTACAGCTATAACCGCAGCGACCATTATTAGACTGTATCGAAAAGCAGGAATCAGTGCACTCCAAAACCTGGTTGCCTTAAGTGCAAGAAGCCTGTTGGCAATTCCGTGCTGAATGCCCCACAGCAAGAAAATGACAACCGCATAGCAAAGAGCCACTCCCTCTATTCCCCAATGCGTGCCTGCAATAAAGGCAACCACCAGTAAAGGCGTAGTCGCGATGGCCCATTTTAGCTGGATGTCCGCACGGCCTTGTGACAGGAATACGTCGCCTACAGTGCTCCCGATAGACTGTATGGCGCCCACCAGGCATAATATGCGCAAAACGTTAATTGATGGGGCCCATTTGTCTCCAAGCACACCTTGAATGAACTCAGGAGCAACAACGGCAAGGCCCAGCAGCATGGGGAAGGTTATTAGGGATATGTAGACAACTACGGTTCGATAGGTCTCTCTCGCAAGAACCTTGTCATCCTGAAGTGACGCAAGGGCGGGAAATAATGGTTTTGTTAGCGTCTGCGACACGTTTGACAGAGGTTTGAGCATTATTTGGTAAGCCAGATCGTAATAACCAAGTGCGGTCACGCCAAGAAGCTTACCGATAATTATATTGTCAAGGTTTCGAGCAAAATAGTTGAGAAAATTGAACCCCATCATGTAACCGCCGAATGAAAACAAATCATTGAAGCAGCGCATGTTAAACCTGAACGCAGGAAGCCATCGATTCTGCATGAATAAAATTGGCATTCGGACCACCTGATATACCAGGCTGCCCAGGACAAGGCTCCAGACTCCAAAGCCTGTAAGTGCGGCACAAAGTGTGGTAATTTGAGAGGAAACTGATGCTACCATATCGGTTATCGCTAACTCGCGAAAGGCCATTCGACGCATGAGGAGACTGCTAAGGATAATGTTCAATGGACTGAGCAGGAACGCAATTGACGATATTCTTACGATGCTCACAAGTTGTTTCTCCCCGAAAAAGGAGGCAACCAGGGAGGCGAAGGAAACAGCACCAAGAAACAAAAGACAACTCACGCCCGCTGTTGCCCAAAAAGCGGTCGAGACATGCTCATCCTCTATTTCCTTTCGCTGGACCAGGGCCGGACCAAATCCCAGGTTCGAGAATAGGGATACAAAACCTATGAATACCGCCGACATGCTGACAAGGCCATAGTCTTGGGGACAGAGCAACCGGGCGACAAAGATACTGACCCCGAATTGGGCCAGTTGTATAGCCCACTGCGACCCAGCGGACCAGGCAGCCCCGGATGCGATTCCTTTCAGTACGCTCACGCGCTCTTTCTCCCGTTACCTGGTGCTCTCAGTATGCTCTGCATCATGTGCCTGACCTATTTTCTCTTCCAACTGGCCAATGTTCACGCCGCCAATTTTTCTGGCTATTGACGCTTCCTTCCGAGCACGATCATACTGCTTTGCCTGGCAGTAAAGAAGACCTAAGTGGTAGTGAAGAGTTGCGTCCTCAGGCAGAATTGCAACTGCCCTCTCAAGCAGGACTATTGCTTCGGGTAAACAGTTTATCCTGTTGAGGTAGGTAGCATAATATCCGTACAATGCAGGTACTTTTGGAAAGCTCCGGATAGCAAAGTCAAAAACATTCTTGGCCTGGAGCGTGTTCCCTGTATGGAATGCGGCCTCCGCCAGGCCGTTAGTCAAGCCGATAAGCAATCCCAAATCCCTGTTCGAATGCTCGGTGCTTATATTATGTGTGAGCGTATAGACAAATTCTTTCTCAGCGGCTTTACATAGCTCTGCTTTCTTGTGCTTGTCGGAGTTAAGGCGGGCCATGTAAAGATCGTCCCAGCCAAGCCCCAGATGGTCCACGTCACTTGGCCCGGCGCCAGGATCATACTCCCACCACTGCCTCGGGCGGTTCGACATCCCAAGACCAAAGCCAAGCGCCGCATCGGCCTGCATGAAAAATACAAGTCCTGATACAACAATCAGCCTGACAAAAGCAATCTTAGAGAAAAACCTCACAACATTTCTCCTACTAATATCGTTCCGTCTACACAGTGATCACTCGGTTGCCGGTTCGTCTGTCCGCCTGGTGAGTTTCAGGAGGGGCCCACCATATGGAATCCCCTGCCGGAGAGCACCATATCGTTTACTCCCGCAAGCATGTCACGGGCCCCAGCCAACATTAGCCCGGTACGGCCCACGCGGCCATGCTTCAGAATCCCACGCCGCACGAATTCCTCCTCGAGCAGACTCCTGCGCCTGTACTTCTCAACCTCCTCGCTCAAGACCAGCGTCAAGACCTCATGCCGCTGCCCATTCTTGTCAACTACAATTCCCGTCATGGGCTGAGGAGCGTATAGAGGACACGGGATGTTATCCTGAATAGAATGTTCGAGGTGGTGCTCGAAGGTCATGACATCAAAAGGCACATCTATGAGAAGAACCTTGCCGTCGGCCTCCGCCATGCGGGCAAAAGGGCTGTTGTCCCCAAAAGGGGAGAGATCGAGACCTTGCCCCGAAACCAACCAGTCCGCAAGTCTGCCCCATGCGGCAACGGAATGGGTCGGATGAACGCCCCTGGTCACATCAGGCCGCCGTCTGAACACTTCCGCCACAATTCCCGTCATTGCGACGCTGCGGCGCACATCGAAGGGCTTGCCGCGAAGCAGGTAATCATGGGAACGCATGTTCTGATAGGCCATGGACATCATCGCCAGGGTGCCGGTGGGTCCTATCGCGCCGATGAGAGCTTCGACCAACTCCTGAGGTCCGCCCTTGAATCCGTTGGTTGCCCTGAAACCGGAGTGGACCATGACTAAATCGCCTTCCCGCAAACGCATTCGCCGGAGTTCCTTCGTAAAGTCCCCGGCGTTGTAACTATAAAACGCACGGACGATTACAGGCTTGAACCTTTGCTTCAGACGCTCGATAGGTTTGGCTATCAATGAAAACACCCCGCCTTTCACATTCCCGCCACTATCTCCATGGGCTCGGGATGGCTTAGAAACCCCCTTGGGCTCGCGCTGAATCCATAAGCTCCCGAAGCGAAGATACCGATCAAATCCCCTTCCGCCGCCTCCGGCAGATCAACCCCGGCGCCCAGGATATCGAGGGGAGTGCACAAAGGTCCAACAATGTTGACGCGCTCAACGTCCGGCATTTCCAGTTTCTGAAGCAGGGCAATAGGATAGTTTCGTTGGATGACCTGACCGAAGTTGCCGGTAGCGGCCAAATGATGATGCAACCCTCCGTCCGTCACCAGGAACGTTTCACCTCGCGAAGTCTTCCTGTACCGCACGCGGGCGACGTAAACCCCAGCCTCGCCAATAAGGTATCGGCCGGATTCGACACTAAACCGGGCTTCGGGGAAAACAGGCCGGTACTGTGTCACAAGCTTTCGGAGCCCTTGTCCCACCAGTTCTATATCCAGTTCTTCATCTTTCGCCAGGTACGGGATGCCGAACCCACCCCCAAGGTTGATCAGCTTCGGCGCTTTCGGGCAATAATTCAAGAGTTCCTTGAGAAGCCCGAAAGACAGGGTGAAGAACTCGATGAGCGGTTCGGGTTTCAGGTTCTGAGAACCCGCAAACAGATGAAAACCGGCAAAATTAAGATGCTTCATTCCAGCGATCCTGGTCAGGACCCCTGGAATCTGCTCCTGGTCGATACCAAAGGCATGAGCCCCGCCGCCGATTCGCACACCTGCCCCCCTAAGGTGGAACGCAGGGTTTATGCGCAGGCTGACGTTGGCCTTTGTACCCAGTCGTTCGGCGATCTGGCCGGCCAATTCAAGCTCCCGATAAGACTCAACGTTCAGAGCGCCAATACCCAGTTCGATGGCGTATTCAAGCTCATTAATTCCCTTTCCCGGACCTGCGAAGCCGCACTGCTCAGAGTCAGCCCCAATGCTGACGACGGTTCGAAGCTCTCCCATTGATGCAACATCGAACCCGGCGCCCAGATCAAGGAAGAATTTAACTATTTCAGGATGCGGATTTGCCTTAATGGCGTAGTGGACCTCAATTTCAGGTGGGAGACTCGCCCTGAGGCGTTGGTACTTGGTCCTTGCCACACTCAAATCATACACATAAAGGGGCGTACCGTGCCTTTCCGCCAAGCGGGAAATGGGAGTCCCACCCACCAGGAGTTCACCGTTCCCGGTATCATAATACTTTAATATGCTCCGCAGCGCCTTAGATTCCATGTTGGGCATCCGAGGTAAACCGGCCCAGCACATCCTGGTAAATGGCGGTCCTGTCAATTTTCCCGTTCGAGTTTTTGGGAAGCTCGTGTCGGATCTCTATGGCCTTTGGCACCATAAAGGAAGGCATTTCCCTCGAGACAAGAGAAAGAAGTTCGCAGTCACCGATGGAGCCTGCCTCTCTCAACGATACTACTACACTTATAGTCTCGCCTAATGCGTCATCCGGCACCCCAACAGCAACGGCATCCCTTACCACCCCGGTGCTATAGAAATATTCCTCGATTTCCGTTGGGCTTACACGGAAGCCGGACGTCTTTATCATGTGATCTTTTCTTCCTATAAAATAGAGGTAGCCTTCGTCATCCGTTTTTGCGAGGTCTCCGGAAAAAGCCGCCAACTCCCGGACTTGTATCTCCGAGGCTTGGAGGGGGTTTGGACGGAAACGAATACCCGTTTGTTCTCGATCGTTCCAGTAGCCCAAGGAAACGTGGACCCCGCGATGGACCAACTCTCCGATTTCGCCGGGAGCGCATTGCATTCCCTGTTCGTTAAGAATCATCACTTCGGCATTTGGTATGGCCTTCCCGATGGACGTCGGACGAATGTCGACCTGTCTCGGATCGAGGTAGGTGGAGCGAAATGCTTCGGTAAGACCGTACATGAGATAGATTTGCACCCGTGGCAGACGCCGGCGATATTCTCTAACCTGGAACTCGGGAAAGCGGCCTCCCGAGTTGGTTATGTAACGCAGAGCGGGAAACCGCTCTGTGGACCATTCCAGTAGGAGAAGCTGTGACCAGATGGTTGGAATTCCAGCCAAACCCGTAATTTGTTCGCTTTCCAGGGCCTTGATTATGTCAGCAGGGCCCAGATAGTTCTGCAATACAAGCGTTGCCCCGCATAGGAGAGACGTCGTAAGCTGATTCAACCCATAGTCGAAACTGAAGGGGAGGATGCTAAGTATACGGTCTTGCGGTGAGTTGTGCAGATAAGCGGCAACACTCTCCGCGCCTGCCGTGAGATTGCGGTGCGACACGACAACCCCCTTGGGCATCCCTGTCGACCCGGACGTGTAAATGATCGCCGCTGGATCGCAGTCGATGCGGCAGACGGGGCCCACAAGCGGCATTGCTTTCTCGGCTTCACCATAATCGATCAATATCATCCCCGCTGGCAAGACGTCCTTGAGAGGGAGCCTACTGCCGCAGGCAAATATGGCCTCCAACTTGACGGCTTCCATGAGGGCGCTCGATATACTTTTGAGTCTCCGGTATGAAGTAATCAGAAATCGGGCGCCGCAGTCCCCGAGGATGTGCCCAACCTGTCGAGCCTTGAGCAATGTATTGGTATCTACAAAAATGCCTCCGCATCTGGAAATGGCCAGGATGGAGACAACTTCCTCGATAGACTTTTCAAGGTAGACCACGACGCGTTCGCCTGGTTTCAGGCCGGCTTCCCTCAGTAGTCCGGCCAATTTCGTAACGTGTTCGTCAACCTGTCCATAGGTGAGCATCTTTCCACGATATACCAGGCACTCTTTATCTGTAATTCGATTCGCCGAAGCGCTCAGGAGATCATACAGCAACCCTGCCATGTATCAGGCTCCTAGCTCAAATGAGTTTGAATCAGCTTAACTATGGAATTCAGCGTATCGAAGTTCTCTAAACTGATTTCCTCGGGACCTAACTGAACGTCCCATTGTTCTTCTATAAAACCGACCAGCTTGAGAATGCCGATGGAATCGATGATTCCTCCGGAAATCAGTGACTCGGTTGGATCGAGGCCTTCCAATTCGATCTGGAGGTCCGCTTCCTCCAACAGGAAGTCCGAAATCTTACCGATAAACAAGGTCGTATCCTGCAAGGGCATAATTCACCGTCTCCTTATGTGGCGTTTCGCAGTCGCGTCAGTATCATGATGGCGTCAGCGGCGAACTTGGCGGCCCAACTCGGGAACTGGGAAGGATGATACCCTCCCTTCAAGGGGTATGAACCTCCAATTGCTCCTCGGATACTGTCGTTATTCGTTCTTGTATCCTGGGTCCTCAGCACGAAACTGAGGAGTTTTTCAGCCCCCTCCCTGTAGAGGGTATTACCCGTCAGTTCATGCAGTCTGCAGGCATTTAGCGCCAACTGAGCGCTGCCGGTCAGACAACAATAGCGCACTGTCGGCTTCCACGCCCGGTCGAAGCGTCCCGCAAGGAAACCATCATTCCTGACGCGCACAAGGACAGGGTCGAGCAGTCTCTGGGCTGCTTCCAGGTATCGGCTTTCCCCCGCAAAGGCGTATCCTTCGATGAATCCTCTCATGGCGTAAGCAATGGTGTGCGTATAAGGTTGCCGGTTGTCCAACAGGCAGTTATTCTCCAGCCACCCGTTAGGTTGCTGCTGGGTAAGCGCCCAGTCCAAATTTCTCAAAGCCGAATCGCGGAATCTCGCATCATCGGTTACACGGTACAGATCAAGCAGGGACCACGCCACCCTGGTATTGTACGTGTTTAGCGCATAGCATGTAACGGGAGACCCGTATTTCCGCCAGGCGCCATCGCCATCCTGAACGGAAGTGAGCCATTCTCCCGCGCGCAAGGCCGAACTCAGGTACAGATCGTTTTTAGTCTCTTCGTAGGCCCTCACCCAGCCAAAAATCACCATACCGGTGTTGAATACCGTGGGTACTTTCTCGGTGGCGTCAACAGTTGAGGCCTGAACGGCTCCGTTTGGCAATTGAATTGCACTCTCCCATGCAGCCATGAGATCCGCGCGCGTAAAAAACTCGTCGCGTTTGGTCAGACGAGCATAATCAAAGAACGTCGGGATGATATACCCTGTCACCTCCGGATAGGATGCCGCCCACTTCTTCTTTGCAATGAAATACCCCTGGGATACTCCACCGTCATTGGTGGCGCCCTGAGCTCTAGCCAACCACGACACCAATGCGTCCAGTGAGCTTTCAAAAGATACGCGGTTCTGTCTATGAGGGAGTAAAATCCGGAGACGGTCGATCATCCAACTATTCCTTCGTTTAGTGGTATAGCCACCGAGCTATCTGCCCTCTCCCGATCGACAAGCAGCCTTACGATGGAAGTCACGCATATGAAATATAGCATGTAGTCAAAATACTGCCTCTCATAGAAACTCCCGCCGAACAGAAATGCCATGAGGCTTATTTTGAGCATTCTGAGCAACTGAGCAGCACTACTGTTGCAGCTAATTTTTCGATACCGGCCCATGGTGCGAAAAGCCGCCAGGAAGATAGAAAGATAGATCCCAAAACCGAGGAACCCCTGCTCGGCCATCGTACCAAAGTAGATGCTATGTGATACAATTGTTAGATTGGACCCATAGTCCGAGTAAACGCTCGGAGCCATAGCATCAAATCCCCCGCCCAGAAACGGGTGGTCAGAGGCAAATCTGAAGGCAAGTCCCCACGCTTCTATCCTGCTTGCAGCGGATTGGTCCTCATTGTATTCTTCAATGGTTTGCATCCTGTCAATCCAGGCCGACCCGACGTAGAAGCTGCCGACCAGCAATACAAGACCCGCAACCGTCAACATTATTGCTTTGCTATTGGTCTTGTAGAATATGAGGAACAGAACCAGTGAGAGCGTCAGGAATCCTCCACGGCTGTATGAAAAGATGATTGCGATTACAGAAAAGAAAAATAACCCCAGCCAGCAATTCTTCTCTCTCGATGTTTTGGCATCCTGCGCCAACCACCAAATCATTGGTAAAGTCATATTGAGAGCAAGAGCCAGTTCATTATTGTCTTCTATGAAAGTCCCATTAGGACCGTATATCCGGTAATTGCCGCCAGTGAGAAGGGAGAAAATTCCCCCTTTCAGGCCATAAAAACCGAGGCATAGCGTGGAAGCGCATATCACTTTCTTTAACTCATTGAAATCAGTAATCAGGTAAATCATGACCAAACAGAGGAGTATTGTCTTCGAGAACTGGATCCACTTAGGCCAGGCAAGATCGGTACGCAATGCGAAGCTGGTTGTGACCAAAGTAAAGAGCCAGAATAGTACGATGAGCCTGGTCTCAGTTGTGAATCTAAATCTGCCTTTCGGATTTACCATGATGCCTGCAAATGTTGCAGCAGTCATAAGCACACCGGGATGAAGTGAAGTCGCCAGCCCCCACCCCAGCTTGTGAATATTCCCGAAGCTCACCAGAAGCCAACCGTAGAGGCCGTAAAGGGGCGTCCTCAGCGCCCTCAAACCGCAAACTAAAAATATCGCTATTACGAGAATATCTCTCACGATTATCTCTTCAGTGCAAAGGCCATTCTGTCAGCATGGAGCCACATTGCGGGAAATTCCACAATTCACCTGCGTCAGTATGATGCAGCTTCAAAGACGCTCATGACACGCTGTGCTACACTGTTCCACGAATGCTCTCTGGCGTGATTCGTGATAACATCACGCTGCCAGGCCTTACTCAGCGCCAGTGTAATTTTCCCTGCAATATCATGTTCATTTTGCTCGACCAGGAAGCCAACCTCATCGGACGTTATAATTTCAGGGGTACCCCAGACAGACGTAGCTACAACCGGAGTGCCACAGGCAAGCGACTCCATAATGACATTGGGCCATCCTTCGCGGCTGCTTGCCAGGCAGAAAACGTCGGCCGCGTTGTACCAGCGGTACAATTCCTGGTGTGCAATGCTGCCGGTAAAAACCACACTCTCTTTGACGTTTAGTGAAGAAGCCAAATCTTCGAGCTGCTTTCGGTACGGCCCCTCTCCAGCAATAACCAGCAGAAGGTTACCTCTTTCGTCTTTCCTTGTGAGCAAGTGCATAGCCTTGATGAGAAGGTGGAAACCCTTCCTGGGAATCAGGCCACCAACAGAAAGTACAATTTTCTTCTCCATCGGCAGGCCCAGTTCCCTACGAGCATCCTTCCTGGGAATAGGGAGAAACTTTGCCGTATCTACTCCGTTCGAGATGACAGCTATCTTATCCTCGGCGATTCTTAAATCAACCATAGCATCTTTCAGTGCCTGGCATACGGCAATTACCCGTCTCGCCCTATTCAACGCGTAGCTGAGAAACCACCGAATCACCCGCATATCCCGGTAGAGGTTGATATCGCTGCCCCTGGCGGAGATTACAACCGGGATCCCTAAAGCTCGTCCCAACATCGCGGCTGCAAAACCATCCGGATACACGTAATGGGCATCAATTAAATCGAAGCCTTGTTCTCTGTAGATTCTTTTCACCATCGGCAACACGGAGAGGAACATCAGGAAACCATAGAATACCATGCCCACTCCGGGAGTCATAATATACCGGGGATGGTAAACCTCAATCCCGTCTTTGACCTCTTTACGCATGACCTGCGAAAACAGCCGTCGCCTGCCGAATTTGACCGGAGGGTAATAGGGGACCGGTGCAACAACCGTCACCCCGCATCCCGGGAGCCGGGCAAAATGCGTCATCCGTTCCTTTATAAAGACGCCGTGGTTGGGCCATACATTGTTTGGGTAAAGGGAGGTAAAAACCAGGACTTTCATATTCACAAGGAATCCTAAACTATTTTGGATTTCTATCTGGATAAAACCATCCAGAGCCCAAGGCAGGAAAGATCGGTATCGTTAAGGTAGCGAAATGGACTAGTACCATGTAACGTTGCTTTTTTCGTATAATTCGGTATAATCACGGCAAATTCCAGGGGGAGGGATTTGCCATGGCACCACGATACCGAGTAACCTTGACCGAACAAGAACGCCAGGAACTTGAGGCGCTGACGAAAACGGGCAAGACCAATGCGAAACGATTTCTCTTCGCACGCGCTTTGCTCCTGTGCGATGCAGGTCCTTTGGGGCCTGCGTGGGCTGTAGCGGATACGGCTGAGGCCATGGGGGTCACGCCTCGCACCATCGAGCACCTTAAGAAGCGCTTCGTAGAAGATGGATTAGCTGCTGCGTTGGAGCGCAGGCAACCCGAGCAGCCAGCGCGCGAGGTGATTTTCGATGGGGCTTTCGAGGCGCGAGTGATCGCCTTGGCGTGCTCAGAATCACCGGAGGGGCGACGGCGCTGGACTGTACGGCTTCTGGCTGAAAAAGCGGTTGAACTGCATCTGGCCCAAAGCGTTTCGCATATGACGATACAGCGCGTACTAAAAAAAACGAACTTAAGCCTCACCTCAGGAAGTATTGGAAGATCCCGCCGGAGGGGAGTGCCGCGTTCGTAGCCAATATGGAAGATGTCATCGCTGTCTATCATTTGCCCTACGACCCCGATTATCCTCAGGTCTGTATGGACGAAAGTTGTAAGCAGCTCATTGGGGAAGTGCACGAGGCAATAGCTTGTGCACCCGGCAGACCGAAACGGATGGATGCCGAATACGTCCGCAATGGTGTTGCGCAGATTTTCCTTGAAGTGGAACCATTGACGGGCAAGCGCCACGTGGAGGCCGCTCAGCATAGAACCAGGAAAGACTGGGCGTTGTGGATTAAGGGCATGCTCGTCAAACGATACCCAAAGGCAGAGAAAGTGCGCTTGGTTCTGGACAATCTGAATACACATTGTCTTGCCTCTCTTTACGAGACGTTTAAGCCTAAAGAGGCTCGTCGCTTGGCAGAACGCCTGGAAATCCATTACACACCCAAGCACGGAAGTTGGCTCAACATGGCGGAGATTGAGCTAAGCGCGCTAAACGGACAGAGCCTGGATCGGCGAATTGCCGATCTGGCAACACTGCGAAACCATATCGCCGCATGGGAAAACGACCGGAACAACCGGCAAGCAAAGATTCAATGGCAGTTCACGAATGCCAAGGCGCGCATAAAGCTGAAGCGCCTTTATCCGCAACTATGATTGTTACATGGTACTAGCCAGGGCTGGACGTATCGCTTCAACATCCTGCCTTTCCGCAATAGCGGTGGGCTGGATAAGAAGCACATTGAAACCCTTTTCGGCTGCGATGTCACGATATGTATTCAGTCGCCAGCGATTCACATATCCTTTATTGCAGTGCATAAGCCGCCACATAGATGGCGACCACGTTAAAAAATCGAGGGGATTTTGGCGGTGAAGTCCATGACTTCTCAAGTCCACTTTGTGTATTGCGATACCATCATCCCGCAGCGCGGACTTCATATCGACAAAGGTTGCTTGAAGATCATTCACATGCTCCAACACCGACCGGGATATGATTAGATCCACGGAGCCATGTAGCCCTGACAAGCCAGACGGACGTATTTTGTAGCGTAGGCGCTCTCTCACAAAACCAGATCCAGGGTCACCTCTCCGCACAAAAGCGTTCTCGGCCCGCCAACGGGAATTTCCGTCTAAACCGCTCATGATTAATTCCATCACTTCAACAGTCCTAGGCAAGTTTGTGTACATGGGGAACCGATCTACGCATGTCACACTTTCGGCGCCGTGGGCGAGCATTAACAGACCGACACCAGGCGTATCTCCAGGGCCATATTCCAGAACTCTCTTCCCCGCAAGATAATGCTCGATCTTATCTGTCCGAACACCAAGGATTTTGAAATATTCATCAAAACACAGTCTAAAATACTCGGCAATTTGCTGCGCCGACTCCCTTTGCGCGCCACGTCCGGTCTGACCGGTCAGCTTAATGTAAAGATGTGGGGAGCTGAGGGCCAAAAGATTTCCAATGACAGCTCGCATAACGCGCAATGTGTCATGTATATAGTTATTTTGATACATTGTTATTAAACCAGTTACAATGAATACCATTACAAACCTGGCAATCAAATCAATAACTTCTTACCTTCTCCAGCACGGTCAACAGATACTCGATTGTCAGCAACCTGCCCCATTGACTATCGTATGGGAAATTTTCCAGTTGCGAATTTGTCAGGAATCCACCCAGCACCTTTTCGTCCATCAACCCGTCGAGTTTTGTCTGAGCAGGCTGAAAAAGTTCCCGGACTTTCTCCTCGGACCAGAGCTGCAACCGCACCGGAACGGACTTTGGACTAGCTGCACCCGGCGACGGACTTCGGCCTGCCATGCGTTCAGCTCGTTGCACGACTTTTTCGCCGTAGTACCTCAGAATCGGCGCAAACCGCCAGAAGTTCCTGTAGGTGACAGGCATTGCCGGATAACCATGTTCCAGGGGAAATGCCGCCAGTTGCGGCTGGAACTCAGCAAGCGTTTGCCTCACCAACAGACTTCGACTGCGCTGGCACGATCTGGTTTGGAGCATTGCTTCCAGTACAGGGCGGAAAATGAATGGTGACAGGCAAGGCCATAGCTGATTGGTACTGCTTGCAATCTTCCCTTGCCATCGCTGCATCCGCATGGTGAGATAGGCGTTATCCATCTGCATCGTGTTCGGCAAATCGGAAAGCCCTGAGTTTGTTCTCTCGATGATGCCAGTGAAATGGGAGACAAGATCCAACCTGTTCTCGGATGGGAAGAGAGTGGAATCGTAGCTGTGGGCTGCGAATCGCAACCTGGCCAGCTTTTGCGCATCCATCTTCAGGCGTGCCCCGGCTCGGGGGAACAGCAGTTCCCACCAATAGCCGCGAGCGACCTCCCCAAAGGAGCCATTGAGGCTAATATCGAAACTCTTGGACAGCGCCTGATGAATCTGGTGGATTTGGGCATATTCCACAAGGTCGTATTCCCCATCGGTCAATGGGAAGGCCTTTTCGAGCTGATCGAATGTTATCCGTTCCGGCACCGTCAGATGCAAATGAGCCAACCCCATGTGCCGTGCCAGCCCTTGCGAAACGACCACGTCGGGATTTTGAGCGGAGCCTGACACCGTAGTCGAAAACTTTAAACCCGTTGCGAAACATGCCGCAGCCAGAAGCCTTGAATCATATCCGCCGGTCAGGTCGCAGACGGGCCGGGTGAAGTTATTCCCTATCTTTTGGGCGGATAGAGTTATTGCTTCCCACAAACCGCGCACCGCGCGTTCCCCTTCCAGTGATTCAGGAGCAAGATCGGTGATCTTCCAGTAGCGGCGTTCTTCTTTCAGTTTGCCGTCAGCAAAGCGGTAAATGCTCGCTGGTCCAAGCTTGCGCACCTCGCGGTACAGAGTTCGGTCTTCGTAGATGATACCAGTACAAAGGAATTCCTGGCAAGCGACTGGATCCAGGCTGCATTCACCGATACCAGCCAGAACAAGCGATGAGCCCGACAACGCCATGCCATGTTTCAATGCTCGGGCAAAGCAATGGCAGCTACCTGCGAGATCTGTAATGACAATTGTTTCCCGCGTCCGTGCATCTGCAATAACGATCGCGAAGAACCCGTCCAGCTCCTGGGCCAAACGTGATGGTCCTGTCTCCAGATAGCGGTGCAACAAGCGGGCTTCTGTGCCGGAACCGTTTCCTTCGGCATGAAACCAGGTACCAAGAGCGATTAAACAGCTTCCGGTGACAGGGTCAGTAACAACCGGCGTGCCCGAACCATTCTGTCTGGGAAAAGACGCTGCATGAACCCAGTCCAATTCAATGGTTCGGCTTGGAACCTGAGATTTTAGCCCGCGAGCGACTTTCAATCCGGACTGAAATACCTGATTAGCTTCGCCGCGGAACTCTCCCGAAGAAGCGATGACCAAGAAGTTCCCCAAGATATACTTCCCTCTCTGGAGACTACAGCCCCGTCCTTCCTGGAAGCAGGAATAAGGTCGGCAAAATGCCGGGAATTACTCCCTTCACCAGGGTCAACGGTTGCCCGGAATGCCTTTCTTGCTCAGGACCTTTCCAACGAAGGCACGGCCCTGCGAAGCCAAAGTTCAAGTATCAAGTAAACCCACAACGAATCACCGTAATATGCTGTGGTATCCTTTGCAAAAGCGTATTTCAATTTTGTGATAAACTCCGGGAGAACGTAGCGGCAGATCCGTGGCGTTCGATCAAAGAGTGTATCGTGAAGCAGTTCTGAAAGTTTCGCATCCTTCTTGAACCAGGTCGAGATCGGAAGTCCCATACCGTGCTTTTTCTTTTTGATGATTTCAGGTGGCAGGAAGCCCTCCATTGCCCTCTTAAATATATACCGGTTTCTACCGGGCTTGACCTTGAGTCCAGGCGGGATCGATGTGGTAAAGTCAACCAGATCCCTATCCAGCAGAGGATAGCGTACCCTGACCCCAACTGCTTCGGCTGTGTGGGTGACTTTTCGCAAGTCATTGTCGGTGATGGTCAATTTCATGTCGATATACATGAGGCGGTCCGTATCGTGAGCGGGCGCAGCCAATCCGTAGAGCGATTTCGCAAGGTCCAAAAAACAGTTGAGATCGACCTGGGCTAGAAATTCGGGCTGAAAAACGGATGCGGGGTTCTCTTCCGCAAGCAGGTTATAGGAGAAAAAACGCATGGGATTGCGAAGATTGGCCCTGCGTATATATCGCTGCGCTTTACGAAAAGGACCCACGGCGGGAGACATGCGCAGAAGCGGTTCCAGAATAGAAGTCCTCAGGATGCCCGGGATGAGAAAATACTTTTCAAACACCAGGCTTTTAACATAGCGCTCGTTACCCCCGAAGATTTCATCTCCCCCGTCTCCGCCAAGCAGCACTTCCACTCCGGCCTCTTTGGCCATTTTGGCGCAATAATAGGATGGAACGACCGAGGCATTCCCGAAGGGTTCATCGTAGATCTCCGGCAATTTATCTATGAGAGAGAGGACATCACCGGGCGTGACGATATATTCGCTATGCTCCGCCCCAAAATGCCGGACTGCCAGGCGGGCAAAATCGAGTTCGTTGTATTTGGGGTCTTCGAATCCGATTGAAAATGTTTTTGCCGGGCTTCCAACAATCTCCGAGTAGAAGCCGACCACGGAACTGGAATCCGTTCCCCCGGAAAGAAAACATCCCGTCTTCGACAGATTCGACAGCGGCGCACAGGATGCAACTGCACGCCGGATAGCCTTTGGAATAGCCTCTACCCAGTGGGATTCGCCTTTCGACATCTCCGGATGGTAACCGATATCATAATAGGTTATCTTTTCAGGCGAGCTTCCCTTGAGAAGGATGGCCTTGCCGGGCTCGAGCTTCCGGATGTCCTTGTAAATGGTTAACGGAGTGCAGATGGCGCTGAAGAACAGATAGTGATAGATGGCCTCCGGATCGACATCGCTTGAGACCCCTTCACCCAGGAAAATGTGACTGATTCGTGAAGCCGCGGTAAATATGCCGTTTTTGCTGGAATAGACGACCGGCCTTATCCCGTAGTTATCCGTAGCGGTTATGATCGTGCCCAAGCTGCCATCCCAAATGCACAGTCCGAACGCACCTCTCAACTTGTCGAGAAAACCGTGGCCGAATTTTTGGTGAAGCGATAAAAGAAGCCGCCCCTGGTCATAATGGCCTACCTCTCTTTGCCCAACCATGCTCTTCAGCTCTGTTTCGTTGGTCAGATCAACATCATAAGCGATCGCAGCATTGCCGTATGAGCAAAGACCCTGGCCGGGGAACTCGTTCCATGCCGCCAATACCAGCTTATTGCCTGATGGCAGCAAAACTTGGGCGCCGGTTTCCGATAATCTGCGGGCAAGCAGAGATGGATCACGTGCATTATGGCTGATGAAAAAACCGCCTCTCTGAACAGGAACTCTCACTTACTTAGCGCTCCAAAAGCTCTTGAATAAATTGAATCATAGACAGACGTGGTCCTTTCCCAAGTATGGTGCTCCCGCACCCACCTGGCGCCTTCTGTCTGCAATTGCTTTTGTAATCGATCATCGAGAAGAAGTTGGCTAATTGAGCTGGCAAGAGCTTCTTTCTGACCGGAGGGAAAGAGCAGCCCCGTCAGGTTGTGCGTGATCAGCTCTTTGTGTCCCCCCACATCGCTCGCAATGAGTGCCTTGCCCATGGCCATCGCTTCGAGGGGCTTGAGAGGCGTTACAAGTTCTGTGAGCCGCATGGAGTGGCGTGGGTATACCAGGATATCGATATTGGCGTACACACCGGGTATTGTCTCATGCGGAAGCCGCCCTGGCAATAAGACCTGTCTGCCAATGCCTCTCCGATGAGCAAGATGCTTAAGTTCTTCTTGAACCTCACCGCCTCCCACCAAAAGCAGTACGATATCAGACCTTGTTGCAGCCAGGCGCGCAAACGCATCGACCAAAAGATCCAGGCCCTCATATCGATAAAAGGACCCAATGAAACCGATCACCGTTTTGCCTTCAAGCTGCCACTTTTTGATAAATTGCAAGTCGGGTTCGCACGGTTTGAAATCATCTACATTGACACCATTGAAAACGACGGTGATTTTCTCTCGAGAGATTCCCCTGCTCACCAGGTCGTTCTTGAGACCATTGCATAGAATGGCCACCTGATCGGCCTTACGGCATACCCAGGTTTCAAGAGACCTTATCAACTTGTATTTCAGGGAGTCCTGCGTGCAGGTGCCATGGTCAACGGCTGCATCTTCCCAGAATGCCCTGATTTCATAGACTACCGGTATACCCAGCTTGCGGCCCGCATATAATGCAGGGATTACATTAAGGATCGGCGAGTGAGCGTGCAAAATATCCGGCCGTTCGGATTCGGCCACATCGAGGATGCGTTTGGCCAGGTTCTTCATTAACCGAATCTCTGCTTCCAAAGGGCAACCGTTATGAGCTAGCGCCCCTGTTCTATAATGGATCAGGCCTTCTATTTCTTCGCGCTCGGGGGAATACTCCCTCCAGCTCTCCTCATGCTTGGGTGACGTAATAACCAGGGGCCTCCATCCCCTCTTTACCTGAGCACGCAGAATGTTCAGGCTGCGGAATGAATAGCCGCTATGAAGAGGCAGGCTGTGATCGAGGATATGGAGGATCTTCATGGTGTGATGCTTTTTCCAGCCGGTTGGTGACGATTGATAGGTTGTTTCTCTTTTAAACCGAAAAGACTTTTGGCCAGGATGTTTACGATCCGTGCTCCTGCCTGGCCATCCCAGAGAGGGGGCGATAAAGGCTTTGGGGCAGCCATTGGACTTTCGAGGTTGTCCAGCAGGGGTGAAGCCAGCAGGATAATCTTTTCCTTTTGGACTCCAGCCAGGCGATTTGTTCCACAGGTCAGAGTGCAGGGCCTTTCGGTATTCTCGCGCAAAGTTATGCATGGGATTCCCAGGATTGTTGCTTCTTCCTGCATTCCCCCTGAGTCGGTCAGAATGAGCCTGGCATTTGACATGAGCTGCATGAAATCGATATAGCCCAGCGGTTCAATTAGATATATGCCATCGGAGACTTCCGAAGAGTGGTCTTTCTCAAGCTTGAAATGACTTTCGAAACCGAATTCCCTGATCCGGCTCAAGGTCCTGGGATGTACAGGGAAGATGAGAGGCAGCCTTTCCGCAACTTCGGAGAGTGCTTCGACAATTCCTCCAAAGGTCTGCGGGTCGTCAACATTGCTGGGACGGTGCAGTGTAACTACACCGTAGGGCCTTACGGCTGCGTTCGCAGGTTCCTCGGGTTTATTATGGAAAAGACCAAGCTTCTCAAGAATGGGAGATTTCCGGCATTTTGCGCGATGCTTTAGAAGCGTGTCGATCATCGTGTTTCCGACAAAAAAGACTTTGTTCTTATCAACGCCCTCACGGTCGAGGTTCTCCTGGGCGCTTTCTTCACTCGTGAAGAGAAAATCGGATATGGCATCGGTGAGAATCCTGTTGATCTCCTCGGGCATCGACCTGTCAAATGAGCGCAGCCCCGCTTCAACATGGGCGATAAACGGCCATTTGGCGGGGTTAAGGCCAGGATCGCTTCCGTTGGTGCGCACTTCATAGCGGGTTTTGGACGCGACCAGAGAGCAGGCGATTGTTGAGTTCACGTCTCCTACCACCAGTACAACATCCGGCATTTCTTTCCGGAGCAGGGGCTCAAATCTTTTCATTATCTCGGCGGTCTGTTCTGCATGCGATCCGGAGCCCACTTCCAGGTTCACGTCCGGCTCAGGCAAACCCAGATCGTCAAAAAAACTCTGAGACATCTTTCCATCGTAGTGCTGCCCGGTGTGGACAAGCAGACGTTCGATCTTTTTGGCGTTGCCGGGAGCCGAGTTGTAATCATCAATTGCAGAGATAATGGAAGCTATCTTCATGAAATTGGGCCGTGCACCACACACCAGCATAATTTTCATATCTGATAGGGATGCTTGCTTCCCGAATAAAACTTGTTTTTTAATTTTTTGGCAACTTTGCTTCATCTTTGCACTGTCTCGCCTATAAGATTATCAAGGAGCCTCATCTTTGCGGACCATCGATAATTAGCGTTAACGTAATCTCGAGCTCGAGTGCCAAGCCTTCTCCGATGGTCTTCATCGCCTATCAGAGTCACTATCGCCTCTGCAAACTGCTCGGCACGATCACTCAGCAAAAAATGCTCTTCCGGTATGGCATCCATGCCATGTGCGGCATTGGATGTGGCTACGACCGCTTTCCCCATGGCCATGGCCTCCAACAATTTATTCTGAATGCCGCGCGAGATACGAAGAGGAATAACGCAAACATCAGCTTCACTGTAGTAAGGCCGTATATCCTCTACACAGCCGGTTACTCGAATGGAGTGGGCGTCATCGAGAGCCATGACCTTTTTAGACGGATTTCGGCCCACTATGAATAATTTGATTTCGGGAATCTCGGTTTTGATCCTCGGCAGGATTTGTTTGCAGAACCAGATTATGCCATCCTCATTTGCATAGTAATCCATCGCGCCAGTGAATACAAGAGTTGGGCGGCAGCCGTTTTTCCCTACTGAATTCGAAGCGGTGACGGACTCATTCGCAAAAGGATGTGAAAGTCGTGGATTAAAGTACTCGCTATCGACCCCATTTGGAATAACACTGATATTGTTGATAAGCGGATTCTTACTTTTGAAAAGCTCCGCTTCCTTTTCAGATACGAATACAGAATGGTCGAACCGGTCGGCGATGATTCGTTCGTATCCTGCCAACCTGAGGTTTTCAAGAGAATAGACTATTGATTTTGGAAACGATGACCGTCTTGCATACTGTGCCCATTTATCGGAATCAACATCACAAAAATCCATGATCAGGCGGGGCGTTTTGTTTTTACTCCGGGAGCCGTTGCCCGAGTCGAACAGCTCCGAGCGGAAAATATATTCGGCCATTGGGGAAGAGAAACATATTATGCCATCATAAAGCGTGCCGGCCAGCCATTGATCGACGATGCGCTGGAGAGATCGGGAGTAAAAATAGCCCACAGACAACGGTTTTCCCGTTGCTGTATGGAGCAGCCCCCTGATTATGGCCCGGATGGTGCTGAGGGGTTCCAAAAAGACTCTGCGGCAGTATTTTTGGAGGTCCTTCCCATAACGCATATCATCGGGATCATCGACGAGGCATGCAAGGTCAATCTCGTGAGATGCGGAAAGATACTTAATTTCGTTGAAAGACCGTATTTTATCCCCTTTATTTGGTGGATAGGGGATGCGATGCGCCAGGTACAAAATTTTCATTTTAGAATTTATTTCTGAGTAGAAAGATTTCTAGCAGCGCTCCAAATGACAAGTATGCCATTATTGATGGAAATGAGCGCTTACGGAATATACTTCACTACATGGGGGCCGACGCATTTGGTCACCCACAAAGGGAGCCTTTTCCATAATTCAATCCGCTGCCGGTATTTCGGGTTAGCCGGACTCACATCCGGAAGCGTACTGAGGTTGTGCAGATAATATTTGTAGGGGAGAAGGGTTGGTTCAAAGCCCCAGTGCCTCTTAAAATTGAATGGCCCGGTATCTTTCTTGCTCCTGCCGAAATCGAACACGCGGCAGCCCCTGTCGACGGCATCGCTCATAAGGGACCAGTAAAGAAAATCATTGGCCGCATAATCGCGTGATTCGGGATAGGCGCCTGAGTAATACGGGATTACCTCGTCCTTAAACAGGAAACTTAGAACCCCCGAGAGCGGTTTTCCCTCTTTTCGAACGATCAGGATATAAGAGGAGGCTGAAAACTCATCGAGCAGCTTTGCAAAATAATGTTTCGGGAAGACAGGGGTGCCAAGACTTCGAAAGTTATACGCAAGAAGCTCGTAAAATTCGCCGAGCAGTTCCTTGCCCCCGAAGACAGGCTGCAGGCCCTGGGAAATGCCCAGCCGGATCATGCGCCTGGCCTTTCGCGGAATGGCCTGCAGATTGGCTTCCTTGCCGGGCAGCAGTTCTTTTTTAAAGTTGTAGTAAAGGTCCTTTGAAGGCAGGGCAGGCAGGCCGTCACCGCAGGTTCGGATCTCCATGTAATCCAGATTTTTTGAACAGGTGAGTTCAACTGCTTTGTTAAAAAGAGCCTCCTCGGTTTTTTGATCGTTGGCCACTATCCCGCCGTAGGTAGCAAAAGGTATGGACACCAGAGACTTGCCGAAAAGAAAGCTCTTAATCAAAAAGAGCGGGAATACCCCACTGATCGCTTTGCTGCAGCAGGTTTCGGGGAACTCCGATTGCAGAGACTTGCTCTCTTCCCGTTCGGCAATCAAATAAAAATGGCTGTGGCCGAAAGCATTCTCGACGACCCGTTTCCATCCACTCAGGTGAAAAAACGTCCCCTGCGGATGGTTCAGAACAAAATCGTCCCAAGCTTTGCGGTCACTTTTTGTATAAAGCCTTACCTGCATCTTATGGCCCTGGATAACTTCCTAAAATAAAGATTTGGGTACTGGCGAAATGGATTGCGACGCATACACTGCCTGCCCATGGAGACAAAACTGTTCCGGCAACACCATGGATGGCGCAATGATTTCAGCCGGTTTCAATAATAGTTTGGGCGCTTAAGGCAGCGGGCGGGGTAGGACCACTGGTGGAAAGAGATTTTAGTTCCAGGTAAGATGAACCCGGTATCTTCGAAATATTTGAAAGGCGCGACTTTTGACCGCAGACACATGTTCTTTACTACAGCCTTTTGTATATGAACTCAGGGATGTAGTAGCGTCTCTTGTTCAGCACGACTCCCAAAATATTCCCGCCGACCTGTTTTATCTTGTTGATCGTTCCCTGGATCACCCTCCATCCCGTACTCTCCGCCTCGACAACGAGAACGATCCCGGTAGTTTTTGGAGCCATGGCAAGCCCATCGGGCGAACTTTTGAGGGGAGGGGAGTCGACCAGGACCAGGTCAAATCGCTCCCAAATCATCTCCTGGAAGCTTTGGAACTTTGGCGAATCGAATATCTCCGGGGTGAAGGAAGCACTGTTTGAAGATCGCCCAACGTACAGCAGCGACTGGTCGACCTGGTGGAAAACTTTTTCAGCCAGGTCTTTGTCCATGATCGCTTCCTGCCAGCCGTGGTCGGTTTCGAAATTGAAATATACATGATGGCTGGGATGAACCCGGTTTGCATCGAGTAACAGAACCGACTTGCCGATCAACGTGGCCGCCATTTTTGCGAATTCACGCACGATCGTGGAGGTCCCCTCTCCCTGGCGAGACCCGATAAACTGGATGATCCGCTTGTCGATATTGGGAAGCAGAGAGTCTATATTGTTGTACAGACACAGCATTTCCTCTTCCACGTTAATCTGTGGCTGGTCAGTGAAAATTTTGCTCATATGGGGCACGGTCACCAGTTTGTCGGAACCTGCCCTCGCGCGATAGGCCTGCTCAAGCGCTTCGTAAATCTTGCTCATGGTAGCCTCCCTGCTGTACCTGGTAATAGCCGGTCTGTACAGCCAAAATGGATGAACATAAAGGGTAACGCATATGATTAGTCCGCCTTATCTTCAGTCTTTCCAGGTACCTTCAGCGGTGGGAAGAGTATCTTTTCCCCGATTTCGATTTTATTGACATCGTGTATCTGTGGATTGAGCTGGCTGACTGAATCGATCAACCCTCTTTTGCACACTTCTTCGCTGCTGAGGTCATAAACCTCGGCGGCAATCCGTATGAGGCTGTCTCCTTTTCTCGCCGTGCGAACCACGGTTGCCTGCTGCAAAACCGGAGACTTTGCTTCTGGCGCTGGTTTCGGGAAATCGGCGGCGGGATCCGGGCCGGGGCTCACCGGTTGAAGCGCACGCGGCGAATCGACCGGCTGCGCGGAATGTGTATCGCGTGGAAAATCTTTACCTGCATCGACTCGTGCTTCAGGTTTAATTGCGACTGATTTATCTTTAGTATCGGCAGAAACACCGGGAGCAATGGCATCGACTCTGACATCAGGAGGTGGCGGCGCGGCTGGTCTTTCTTCAGGCACAACTTTGTCGATCTCTTTTTCCAGGCGAACCGTCGGCAAGGCTTGTGTATTCGACCCGGAAGCATGTCCTTCCGGAGGAACTGTTGGCTGCACAGGCACCTGACCTTTGAGGCCTACATCGGCGGTTCTTTTGGCTCTTGAAGCCAAGTCAGGTTTTGCCGTGTCTGCCGAAGGGGGCGGCTCTGTCCTGACCAGTTTTTCTATTTGTTGAATCGGCAACCTAGCGACAGTGAGGGCGTTATCGAGCAGGGTGTCCGGCCATAGCAGGGCTGCTGCGGCAAGAATCAGCACCATGGCGCCCAAAACGGCGAAAGCCCACCTGAACCTTGGCTTTGCCCTGGGCTCCAGGTCCAGGATCACTTCCCGTACTATCTTGGAGGTAACGGGTTTTCGCCGGGCGCCAAAGCCCGTTATGAGCGCGTTATCTGAGATGATGTTGATGGAGCGGGGTATCCCTTTGGCCGCCCTGATGATTTCCATAGCGGCGCCTTTTGTGAAAACGGGCGTCTTGACCCTGGTTGCCTGTGTCAGCCTGAACTTGATGTATTCAAGGCTTTCGGCCTCGGTGAGAGGCGAGATGGTCGAGTAGATGGCAATGCGCTGCTTCAACTGCCGCAGCTCATACTGATTCAGAATGCGTTCGAGCTCGGGCTGTCCGATTAGAACGATCTGCATCAGCTTGTCTTTGGACGTTTCCAGGTTGGAGAGCATCCGAAGATGTTCCAGTGTTTTCACGGGCATGTTCTGGGCTTCATCGATGATGAAAACCACGTTGCGGCCTTCCCTGTACTCCTCTATCAATTTGTGATGCAGGGCGTCGACCATTTCGAAGGTATCGGTCTTGGGATTATCGATCCCCAATTCCTGGGAAAGAAGCTTCAGAACACCCTCGAAGGAAAGATTCGGGTTGAACGTATAGATTATCTTAATCCTGTCTTTGTCGACAGACTCGAGATATGACCGAAGAATGGTAGTCTTCCCAACTCCCACCTCGCCGACAATGGCTATGAACCCTTTTTTCTCTTCCACCCCGTAGATGATGGCGCCGAGAGCCTGTTTATGGCTGGGGCTAAGGAAGAGAAACTCGGGATCGGGCGTGATGTGGAAAGGACATTTTTTAAGATGGTAGAATTCAGTGTACATGATTGGCAGTCATCTTTGCAGCAGAGTGCCCTTCGCAGGACCCATTATATAATCTTATTAAGCTCTGCAAGGTATCGTAGCAAGTACCGGCAGGCCAAGGCGGGCCTCCACGCCTTCCGGGGTCCTTAGTCCCTGCGACAGGAACTCCAGCAGGTAAGCAATGCCCACACCGGCGGCTACCCCAAGTATACAGGCAATAGCGAAGTAAAGCAGGATATGGAAGTTTTGATTGACCGGTTTGGCCGGTGGTATGGCGGCCTGGAGCACAGTTACGCTGGGCATTTCCTGGCGGCCGATGTCTTCGGAGATCCGGAGCTCTTCCACTTTGCTCGCATAGACTTTGTAATATTGTTCGTCATGCTCCTTCTCCCGATATAACTCGTTTAGTTTCTTTTCCTGCGAGCCAAGATCGTTAATTTGCTTCTGACAGTTCGCCAATTCGTCTTTGAGGCTCACAATCTTCGCCTCTGCAGTGCGAATGTTTGTTTCCGTTACACTGTGCTCCTGTTCTAGGCCCAGACCAACAATGTCCTGAGGTTTCAGAGGAATTTTTTTAGGTTGCCCTAAATGTGCCTCTTCTTTCTTAATGAGTTCCTGGGCTGCTTGAATTTCTTTGCGGACATTCACAACGAACTGGTTGCGTTCCGTATATTTTCCAAGGATTTCCTGTTCCTTCTGGTGAAGAGTAACCAATTCGGCCCTTAATCGTTTTACTTCTTCACTATCCTGGACCGAGACACTTTCGTCAATCATGGATGGATAATTCACTTCGGGAGCTGATTTGAGTTGGTTACTCAGTATGGCAAATGTTTGTTTTAACGTCTGCGCTTCATCCTGGGTTGCGTTTATCGACTCCTCAATTTGTGACTTTTTCTTGAGGAGGAAATCCATCTGCTTATCAAAAGAATAGAAGCCGTAGTTGCGTCTGAAAGTCTCGAGCCTTTCTTCCGTCTCCCTGAGTTTTTGACGGTATTCCGCTAATTTCTTTTCAAGGAAAAAGACCGCTTTGGGATCACTGAGGACTTCGCGTCGTTTTTCCACATAGTAGTCAACGAGAAGATTTGTCACTTTGGCGGCAATTTCAGGGTCTTTATTACGGAATGACACTTCAATAAAATTTGAGTTGCGGACCTCGCTGACACCGAGATCTTTATCGAAGCTGATTATGCCAGCTTCCAGTGCAGGGAGGTCCTTCGATGAATTCGCCACAATACCAGGGTATATTTTTTCGATTCCTACCGTGGATATGATCCTCTCCTTCAAATCCCTGCTCCTGAGCATCACCATCTCGGAAGTAAAAATCTCCTGTCGCCCGAAAGAAATCGGGGTTTTTTTGGTGCCCAACTCAGGATCATTGTATTCCCTCCCGGATTTTAGCATCAGTACGGATTTTGCCTCGTAGAGGGACGGGCGAAACCGGGGAACTATATAATAGGCAAGGGGCGCCAGCATGATCGCAATGATGAAACAAACCAGTATCTTATACTTGTGTTTGAAAATGATCGCCAGGTGGTCCCGCAGATTGTGCTGTATACCGCCTTCCAGGATGGGCGATACGGACGCGTGGCTGAAAGGGGCCAGAGGCCCGGGGCCGGACATGTGGCTTTTGTACTGAATTACAGAATTTTCTTCCATAACTAGTCCTGAGTTTGCAAGATAATTGAAGGTTTATGTCAAAAAATCATTAGCGAAAGAGGCCATACCAGTACGCGAACGAAGCGAAGACCCCGACGGTTTTAGTGACATACTCATCCATCCATTTGTCGGTCATCGCAATGTTGGATTTTGGAACATAAACAATGTCATAAGGAGCCAGGCCAATGTCTTGATTGATATCCGTTCCACTGATTACGGCCTGGAGGTTTACCGGTATTGCCATCGGCTTTCCGTCCGGGCCTTTTCGAATTATCACGACCTCGTTGGGCCTGGCCGTTTCCTTGAGGCCTCCACTATTTGCAATGGCCTGCAAGACAGTCATCGACCCGACCAATCCTACCAGGCCGGGCTTGCCGACCTCGCCGTCAACAAATACTTTATGGGCATTAAATGAGCGAACGATTACGGTCACCTCAGGATTGGTCAGATCGGAGGAATATTTTTCCTTGAGCTCTTTGGTTAGCTCGGCAGGCGTGCGGCCGGCAGCCACCACCTCCTGCACCAGTTGCAGGGAGATTCGGCCATCAGGCCTCACATCTATTTCTTCATTTAGTTCGGGATTATAGAAGAACTTCAAATTGAGCTTGTCTCCCACATTGATGATGTATTCCTGATCGGTCTGAACCACTTGTGTCCCGGGAGCCCCTACAGGTGTGGGATTCAGCACGACCGGGCCGCTATAGCACGAACTCAGGAAAACCAGGATAATTATCACTGTTGCACGACGGATGCTGTTCTTCATTTTGCCACCTTCAAAGAGTCCGAACAATTAGGAAAATTACGCGCCGGGTATATTCCTCTATTCCTATTACTGCATATTGGTTTTAAGGCATGATGTCAACAAAGTAATTCGTGATTTGAGAGCAGCTTCTAACTCAAAGACCCTGGCGAAAACATCGGCATAGAGTTCGTTGATCAATTTCGATGTGGCATAGAGTGAACGGGACGATAACCGGTCGAGAAATTATCCAGACCAACCACTTGCTGAACCAACCCAAGCAGCGCCTCGAGAAGATTTGATCCGATGAACCCGGCAACACCTGTCAGGAGCCACTTCCTTGGTTTGATTCTCAGCTCGGTCTTGATTCGATCAATTTGAGCCATTCAACTACTCCGGAATAAACTTTGAAAGAACAGGATAAAAGGAGCGGATGAACTCCATCAGCTTCTCCAGGGCCTTATCGGGGTTCGATGATGCCGGTGCATTTACGCGAATCAAGGCTCCGTCGGTTCGGTTCCGCGTTATCGAATCCCACATGAGATAGGCTTTAACAATGTACTCGTTTGCAAGTTGTCTCCCCCTGCCTTGATACCAGAATAAAAAGAGCTCTTTTTCGTCCCCTTTTTCCATGAGGTATCTGTTTGCCGGAATTTGTCCGGAATTTGCGGCAGGGACATCCAGCATGAGAGATGTCGTTTCGATTGGAGACCAGCCTGCGCCGGGCAGGCACTGCCGGGGAGAATGATTTGTTTTCCCCTCTTTTTGAGTTTTGAAATATCCTATGTACAAAGAGATGGACTCGCCTTTGCTGTTGGCATAAGTGCGCACGGTGTAATCGTCCACCTGGAGAACAGCCATGGACTTGTCGTCGATCTTTTGCTCTTTCTGGAGCGTCCAGTCTCCGATCTTGGACGGGAACTCCTTGAGAGACGTACGGGTTAAAACCGGTTCAGGAGATGCAGGAAGATTGCCGGCGATAATGGCCAGGATCAGAATGAATATGGTTATGATGAATCGGCGCATGGACTGAAATTTCCCCAATGTTCTATTTTTGGGAAGGCGCCAGTTTGGAAAGCAGCAAACTGACCCCATAGAACAGGACTACAGCAAGCATGAAAAGGACATAGCCGGAGAACTCATGGAAAAATCCTTCTGCCGCCGCCGCCCCGTAATAGTGCGCAAGAACGCCGGTTAATGAAACGCGAAAAGCGTTCACCAGAATGGTTATGGGCAAACAGGCCAAGACCAGCAGGATTCTTTGCCAAAGAATCTTTTTAGTGAAGTAGGCAAATAAAACTCCCAACGTAAAAAGGGAAATCATGGAGCGAATCCCACTGCATGCCTCGGCCACTTCCAGTGAAGTGTTTGAAAGATGGATGATATTGCCTTCGCGTAGCACCGGGATTCCCAGCATTTCCAGAGAATTGGCAGCACAGACGGAGGCAAGGAACTGCATCGGACCGGTAAGCTTTTGAAGCAGAATGGATGGAAGGGGAATCATCAGGACAAGAAACGCGAGCGGAAAAGCAACCGTTCTCAGGTGATCACGTCCCAAAAGGAAGAGGACGATTCCCGCGATTACGACCAGAATCGAGAGACGCTGGGTGAAGTATTCTGCTGCAAGCCTTCCGAAAAAAAGAAGAGCCAATCCGAAGACCAGAAGGAGCAATCCCCAGTTAGCGGGACGGGGAGGGGTTGCCAAATCTTCTCTTTTTCCCCAGACGAGATAGAGGCTCACAAGGGGGACCAGAAAACCATGCGAGAAATCCGGAAGCTTTATCCAGTCTTGAACGAGCAATACTAATACCGGGTAATACAAAATCACCAGAAGAATAGAGCAAATTACCACACCTACCAAAGGTAAGCGGTTTGCAGAAGGGTGAATAGAATTTTGTGTTTCTGTATTTTGCATTGTATCCATAGAATATACTAGTTACTGTAATCTAATTGCATCTGCCGAATATAGCCGCCACAGGAGATAAACGATACATCCTTCAGCCTGTCAATCAGGAAGGACAGTTTGGATAACGTCATTGAGATATTCGTATAGTGCCGAAACCGCAAAAAGGCAGGAACCCCTTTTACTTTCGGCTGGCCAGGGTCGGCTTCCCACGGATGGAGGTAAAAAAGGTAGGCATTCTTGAGCTTGAGAACCGATTGGACGATCTTTTCAAAAACTCGCACGGGTATAAGCCTGAAATAGGCTCCGCCGCCCGTCGGCACAATGTATCTGCCTATTTGAAAATTGCTTATGGGAAGCTCGTATATGTTTCGGATTGTTTTACACACAATGCCTTTTCCATTCGGGGATATCCGGATATTTCCGTACCGTTTGTTGCCGGCGAAGGAATTGAAGCTCGAATCGTATGAGTATCCACACTCCTCAAGTATTCCCAGCACTTCCTCGTTTATCGAAAAACTGGGCGCGCGGTATCCCTCGACAGCACATCCCACAATATCTTCAAGGATTTTCTTGCTTTGCCAAAGGTCTTTTTTTAATTCCTCCGCTGAGCATCGATTGCTCAAATTATGATGGAAGCCGTGGGATGCCACCTCATGGCCTCGCGCCTGAATCTCCCTGACCAGCCCGGGAAACCTTTCGGCCACCCAGCCGAGCACAAAGAAAGTAGCCCTCAGAGGTCCGCCCGGCCTTTTGCCATTACCTGTCTCACTTCCGGCAATGTCCAGAAAATCCAAAAACAAGTGTGTATTCTTCTCCACTCTTGACTCACATGATGACCAGGAAGACAAAGGAATACTGCCTTTGAAATTTTCGACCTGAAACCAGTCTTCAACGTCGATTGTAAGCATGAAATATCGCGAGGAATCAACTGTGACTATCAATTTTGGCAATTCCCAAGAGTTCTCAAAACGGTGAATCCGGCGAAGGCAACAGGTGCTTCTACTCAGTTTTCAAGCAATCGGTCACCGCGCCCCCTGACCTAGGAGCACTACGCCGACGGTCTTTAGTAAAATCTTGAGATCCAATAATATGGACATATTCTTTATGTAATAAAGATCATATTCCAGTTTCCTCAAAGCATCATCTATCGAAGCGCCATAAGGATAATTGATTTGAGCCCACCCAGTGATTCCAGGGGTCACGGTATGTCGGACACTATAGTAAGGAATCTGAGAATCCAATACATCCACAAATTCGGGCCGTTCCGGCCGTGGGCCAACCAGACTCATATCCCCCGTAAATACATTCCATAGTTGAGGGATTTCATCAATGCGAGAGATGCGAATAAAACGCCCTACTCTCGTCACCCTCGGATCTTTCTTTTGAGCCCATATGGCTCCGTTCTCTTCGGCATTATAGGTCATGGACCTGAATTTATAAACGTAAAAGATCTTGCATCTTTTCCCAACCCTTTGTTGCTTATAAAAAATTGGACCCGGAGAATCGAGGCGAATGGCAATGGCCGTAATCACCATTAGCGGAGATGCAAAGAAAAGCATTAACCCCGAAAAAATGAAATCAAGAATACGTTTCATTCTTTGAACGTATCCTCGGGAGAGTAGATCAAATCCCTCGGAGAATAACAGCCACTGGTCCTCGATGTATTGAACGGGCACCTTGGTCGTAAGTCGCTGATAGAGTTCCGGCATATCCAAAATCTCTATGCCGAGAAGACGCGCTTCGAGTATCTTACGCGTTATGCGCGTTGAGCGAGACCTCGGAATTCCAAGCACGATAGTCCTAATCCCAAGTTTAGCGATTATTTCAGTCAATTTCCTTGTGGTGCCCAGTATCTCGGGTGTGCGGTCAGCCTTTGCGTCCAGGGTAGGCTCATCACTCACGAACCCTTTGAATTCAAATGGTGATGTCGGTAAACTCAGTAGTCTCCAGGCTGTTCTGGCGGTTTCGTCCGAGCCGATTACTAACGTGGGTGATTTTGCTCTTGCCAGATGGAATAATCGGAAATATACGGTTCTCCATAAGAGCAGGAAGACAGGCACCAGCATCATTTGCAGAGCAAGGACCTTGCGGCTGTACTGCCATTCAGGAACAAAAAAGAAGAGAATCGTGCAAAGGGCAAAAACGCAGAACGAGGATGCTAACAAGCGAAATGCCGTTTGTCGTGGCTTAAAAAGCCTTTCCACATTATACAGATCAAAAATATAAAGTGTCAGAACAAATTGCACAGTTGAAAAAACAACGGCAGGTAAATACGAAATAAGAAAACCCGTCCCCGTCCAAAGAATTGCCCAGACGCCCAGAAGATGAGCTATCGATATAAACAGGAGATCGCCAAAAAATAAGAACCCGGTTTGCCTGAGGGCAAACTGCATCAATGTAAATGCATTAAGATTAGAAACATTATCGGGTTCCTCCGTAACGGGTTCTACTCTTAAGTGTCCATGTCCATTTCTGTGCCACGGAATCGCGGAGGAGAAAGACTCAATACTGATTCCGGTAGCCCCGAACTGTTGCTCATTGAGAATTTCTCTTAATCCTTCCCGAACTTTTTTCAGAATCTTGCCCTCTGCTTCAACCAACTCTGAGTCACCCAGTTCGGCAAAAATCACTCCAATAATGGAACCATGTTTATACCAACCTTTAATATCCGTTTCACGGATGATCGATCCAAGAAGAAAATCGATCGAGCCCGAAATTGTACCCTTTTCAATCCCAGCAAGATCGTGAATATCAACCTTGAGCAGCAAAAATGTATTCCCCGAGCGCTCGGCTCGCTTTCTTTCAAGTGCCAGCGCCTGGTGGAAATGGCTTTCCCCGAGAAATGACGCAGGGTTCAACCTTAAGACTTGTTCACGAGGGGGTTTGGAGTTCTTTCGCATTGGCATTATTGATATAGTAGGTTTCATTTTTCTCCGGCCTCTGATACATGTAGGTGGTCCTACAAGTAACCGCGAAATGGCATCTCTGCCGAACAACTCACATTGGGCCTAATGACAAGTTACGCCGTTTCAAATGGCGCACCTGTTTGCGGTCTGTTGTTTATTCTGCCGAGGCTTGGATCATAAAAACAAAAGAGTAAAATTTCTCAAACATGCCTGTTTTAATTGCGCTCGGAAAAAGTTCAGCAAAAAAGAGAGATTATTCCGAGGTCTTTTCCTGGTATTAGCGCCGCTCACGAATTCTCTGTCTATTTTCTTTTTCCCACTGCCAGGGAGGAATCGGATTGGAGTCCATCCAAAGCCCAATTGCTTTTTCGTGCGCAAGATTTTCCAGCGCCCTCCATTCGGCACATATATTAGCGCTGCACTCATTTGGCTTAACCCATGCAAACCCATAATAAATAAGCTGGAGATTCAGATAGTCTTTTAAACCGTCAACCCTGACCAGAGCGTTTTCTAATCCGTTAGGCCCCCTGTATAAAGGGGTTACTTCCACAATCTTTTGCAGCACCAAATGTGATGCGAGCTTGCGCGACTCTTGCCAATAGGGCTGGCCTTTCTTAGGGCATTCAATCCCGTATAACTTAACTTTATCTGTTTGACTTTCATGGGAAATGAGGAATAGGTCAGCATCCAGCATGCCGACTACTTTCCCCTGCCACGCTCGACAATGCGAATGAAAAAGGAAGATGAAAGCAAAAACCAGAACGAAAGCACATATACTTCTTATTTTTTGGGACATAGTGAGGTGCCCAGTGCGTGAATTCCTTTTTGAACTCCATCAGCAGTCAGGACAGCATACAGCTCCGCCAACTCGATTACATGCTCTTCCCCAAAGAATCGTATAAATGAGCACTCCTATACCTTATCGGAGAATTGGCCGAGAAAGTGAAGCAATAATTAAAACATTTGGACAAAGGTTGTAAAGCGGGATTTAGGGGGGGACAAAGTAGGTAGCAGACGTACCCATACGAGGGGAAAAATCAACGGATTTAAGATGTTACTCTTTCGATCCAGAGACTGAATAACTTTGGGCATACCTATCCTTCGGGCGCCAAGAAGAAGAGCTGCCGTTGCTCACCTTCATTATCCGGAAATCAGGGTCGGTAAAATCTCTCCGGCCATTCCGCAGAGTCTACCTCGAGATGACCGAGTGCTCGGACCCTATATTCTGGCAAACCTTTTTTGACAGCTTTTTGTGTGGTCTCGGATCGGTTTGAGTTTCTTCCGAAATACCGAGGCCGATTGACGACCGCTTCTGTTTAAACCATAGCAAATTACCGATACGTGGGTCTAACATGCATCGCCGCCACACTCAAAACCCAGCTTGTCTTTATTCAAAAGACGACGGCGTATTTCCCGCGTCAAAAGGCTGAAGTGGGCATTTTCTAACTGGTCTTTTCGACTTCTCACTGACCGGCGCCAGTACCCTGCGATTAACCCCGGTATGTTTGCCTCCTGAACGCGTCTCCATCAATTCTTGCAGTTTGGTTTTACCTTTTAAGCCAAATCGGCCGAACTTGATCCCGCAACGCCTCACCGAGGGAATGCTCCATGATTCCTCAGCTACTTCCATATCATAGATCACCGTGGACTGTATTCGCTCCATGTGTTGTGAACTCATGCCGAATATATTGATACTGGCCTTCCCTGTTCTAAGTTTCCTGGTCGCTAAATACTTAATACCAGCTCCACCCGGACTTAAATCCAAGATTTTGCCCACTATAATCGGCTCGTTTGGCATTACAAACGCCGCAAAAATCTCGCTTTCAGCTTTGAGTCGTTTATGCTTTCTGTGGTCTGAGCACACAAGGAGATCCCCCAATCAAGAGCAAAGCCGCGGCACCGAAAAAATCGGACGTCGATGCTTCACCTTGCAATTTGCGTGCATGTTCATAGATATGGGGGTAAGTAGCGGATTATTTTACGATATTAATAATCCGACCAGCTAGGTCGCTAAGCCTGAGTGTAAACAATTCCGACAGTGATAATTAAGGATAATGTCGCAAAACCGCACTGGTTGTCATTCTAGCATGTGTAAAGATTTCCGACGCATAAATGAAAGGTAAAAAGCTCACGAGTTCCTGAGGCGCGCGGCCGTCCGAAACGGATGATGCTGTAAAAACCGGGGGTTCGACGCGGGGTCGCAGAGAGTAACTGGCACTGCGCTGATTTGTATCCATCTATAATAAGCGATCCCTTTTGACTATTCTGGTTCAGTTACTCCACATCCCTCCTGTGCCTGAATCATGGTATTAATGCCTTTACGACATTGTTTGTTTTGTTTGTCTCCGCGATGCCTCCATCAGGATCAATTACAGCCACCACATACATTCCATAATGGAGGGAAGGCGACCTTGCAGTAAAATATACGCTCTGACTTTGACCGGCTGCTAGAGGCCCTGCTGTCCGGCTTCCGAGAAGACTGGCCAAGTGTACCCCGTCATTTGAGAGGTAAAAGTTTATCCCGAAAGTCTTGGTCGTATTTTGATTCCCGGCATTGTGGACCGATAATGCCTGTGGAAATGTTCCATCATAATAACTCATAGAACTTGAATCGGACCACGTTCCGGTGAGATCGGGACCGTTATATTTCACCGTTACAACTTGAGTCACTCTGGATCTCTGACCATCATTTCCTTCTACGGTCAAACTGAACGACAGCGGATTTCCATCGGCCGCCACGCCCGGTGGAGTAAAGGTGGGTTTTGCCGATGTCGGATCGGACAGACTTACCGGCGCACCCCCTGTCTGGCGCCACCGAAATGAGGCGATGCCGCTACCCTGGTCTGTTGAACTTGATCCGTCAAGCGTTACGACGCTGCCGGCCTTCTCCGTCCTGTTTGGTCCCGCAATGGCATGAGGAGCGGCCCAGGTAACATTAACAAAGCAGGTATCGGTAGATTTCAGGCCCTGCTCATCTGTTACCGTAAGCCTGAAGGCCAGGGATGTGCCGCCTGATCCAACTTGAGGCGCCACAAAAGTTGGTCGAGGCGATGTCGGATCAGAAAGCGTTACGGCGGACCCAGCAATCTGTTCCCAAAGGTAGGAAGAAATACCATCACCTGGATCTGCAGATTTCGACCCGTTCAGTGTGACGGTCGTCAACGCATCAACTGTTTGATCGGAGCCGGCCTTAGCCCTGGGTGGCATATTAATCGACACCACATTGACGATGCAGGTGGCGGTCGCCTGCAGGCCGGTCGTATCGGTTACGGTCAGCATAAAGGTTAGGGCTGCACAGCCTCCCGGCCCGACCGATGGAGCTGTAAAAGACGACTGCACCGCAGCAGGATTGGAGAGAACTACCGGCGTTCCGCTAATCTGGGTCCACAAATATGATGCTATTCCGGGACCCCCTGTATCGGTGGAATTTGAGCCGCTGAGCGTCACGTTAGTCCCCCCGGCGACAATTTGATTAGGCCCGGCGTCGGCGACGGGCAGTGGGTTGACGCTCCCAAAGCTCGCCGAGATGGTGTGGTTGGCCGTGACACTTGCAAAGGTATAGGTGGTGAGCGCGCCTACCGGGACTCCGTCTACCTGCACACCGGCTATTTTGCAGCCAGCAACCGGAGTGATAGCAAAGGTTTGGCTTGCCCCCTTCTCGACCCTAACAGCAGTGGAAGGTGAAATCGTCCCATTGGCCCAGGCATCAGGTATGATGGTGAAAGTGTTTAAAGGAGAAAAGCTTGCCGAGATAGTATGATTGGCGGTGACATTTAAAAACGTCCGGCTGATGACCGGGCCAACCGGGACTCCATCAACTTCCACATTGGCTACCCTGTAGCCGGCAGCAGGAGTAATGGTAAAGGTTTGGCTTGCCCCGTACTCGACTGTAACAGCAGTGGAAGGGGAGATCTTCCCATCGGCCCCTGCAGTAGGTGTGATGGTGAAAGTGTTTGAAGAAAAAAAGCTTGCCGAGATGGTATGATTGGCGGTGACATCTAAAAACGTGTGGCTTTCGACCGCGCCAATCGAGACTCCATCAACTTCCACATTGGCCACCCTGTAGCCGGCGGCAGGAGTAATGGTAAAGGTTTGGCTTGCCCCGTACCCGACCGTAACGGGAGTGGAAGGGGAGATCTTCCCATCGCCCCCGGCTGCAGGCGTGATGGTGAACGTATCTAAGGCAAACGTTGCCGCAATGGTATGATTAGCTTTTACATTTGTGAATGTGTAGCTTGAAACCGCTCCCACCGATACGTTATCGACTTGGACATCGGAAATTCGGTAATTGGCGGCAGGGGTGATAGTGAACGCTTGGTTTGACCTTGCAGGTACGCTCACCGTCCCTGATGGGGAAATCGATCCGCTGCCCTGGGTACTGGCGGAAATAGTATAATTTGCCGTCTGATAAGCGAAATTGGCCGAAATGGTGTGGCAGGCATTCACATTAGAAAATGTATACTGTGAGGCCGCACCAACAGATACACCGTCGATCAAAACTTCGGAAATCTGATACCCTGCGTTGGGGACTATCGAAAATGTCTGTGAACTCCCGCTGGCCGAAGCACTGGCGCCGGCTGGCGTAATCTGTCCATTGGCAGGTGTTGCGGCCGTAATAAAATAACAGATCAACTCCGGTGAAAAACCACTTTCAGCATTTGCGGTGTATGCTGTGAGGGCGACATAGTAGGCCTTTGAGGCAGAAAGCCCGGTAATCGTGTAGCTGAGGTTGGCGCCGGCATTGATAACCCAGGGGTAATTCCTGCTCTGGTTGCCGTAGTACACCTTGTAACCTATGACTGCAGGATCAGTCGACCGGCTCCATGCTATCGTTAGCTGAGCGGAGTATGCGGTTGCGCTGAGGAAAAACACCGAGATCAGGGCCAGAACAATAGCAACCCTGAGTTTAAAACAATATCTTTCGGACCTTTCACACGCCCCAATGTGAAAGACTGATGCCATCGGGATTTCTCCTTCTTCCGGAGTGCATCTCCTCCGGATTCCCACCAAGGATCCAAAGGTCACTCAATCTTGGGCCAAGACAATAATCTTTTAGGGTCGAGGTGTAAATATATTTTACCCAACCGCTGGGTTCTTTGGTTGGTCAGCCGATTTTCGTGCTCCTAGTGGAAGGCAAATAGTATGCCAATAGACGAATGTTAAGGAAAAACAGATGACTGATGCAGGCCTGCAAACGGTCCTGGATTGACTTGACCAGGATGAGACTGAATCGATTTTGACATTCTGACATAACATCGGGGATGCCAGATTTAACTTTTGCGTAGTTATTTAACTACACTACTGCAGTTCAATGCATACATCAGATAGAATAGTCAGTATGTATTTGCACAGGGGATGAAAAATACGATTTGCCCTCAGATGATGTGCTGATCGTATCAAGTAATTGAAAATATTATCTCATTGGTGATATTAGGTACGCAGTTTACTCAATTCATACCACATAAAATCCCCCTTGTTAATCTCGAAGTGCCGACTTAGAGTCTCAGAATGCAAGGGTGGTCCTCGTCTTTCCCTTGGAGTTCAATACACCGAGTTGCTATCCTTACCATTAACCGAAAGGACGGGAAAATGGTTTATGAACACGATCCGGAATTGCCTTTTATGAAGATCGTGGTTAAGAATGGTTCCTCCATTGTTGGCGTTATCCGGAGGAACTTGAAAACCGGCAATTATCATTTCTACGAAAACCAGCGTGATGCACTGAATTGCCTGCTCCAGGAAACCCGGCTTGACAGAATTAAAATGAGGATAGAAGAGTTGCACAATCTTCGGAAAGTAGTCTAGAGATGCCCAAGCCTCTGAACATCACGCACCTTTCGGGTGAACTCTGAGCGGCCGCCTTCACCGGTTTATCCACGAGTCCTTTATAAATAGGCGCCTCTATCAGGTGATTTCTTTTATACAGTGTATGGGGCCTGGCTTTCCCTTTTCACAAATTATGTCGGCGAAAATGGAACACATCGGGCTTTGTCATATACATCGCGATTATCTCCTCGAAGTGCTTCGAAGGCATTCCAGGGCCATCTCGGTCGTCGCCTGTTGACCACAACTTAATCGAGATGAACGAGGGCTGTCCCTCATCGCTTTAATGCGGCGCAGGTTAGTCCCACCCTGCATCCTCTCCCCTCGTGCCCTTTGTGGTTAGGCTCACGTTTTTGCCAAATAGGCACATATGGCACTAATTTTACTAGTACCCCCTAGATTCCATGCGGGTTTGCAGCCCCCCAAGCTTTCCAAAAGTTCAAAACGCGTAGGCACACGACATATCTTTTTTAAATTGACACACCTTTGTAGTATATGCTAATTAGGTAGGCATGTACTTACGAACAACAAAACGCAAAAATAGAGATGGATCGGTGGTCGAGTACTACCAGCTTGCCCACAACGTCCGGCATTGCGAGACGGGTAATCCGGTCGCCGAGATTATCCACAATTTCGGGCGGGCAGATGAACTCGACCGGGATGATCTGGTCAGGCTCTGCCGCTCGATTGCCAGGGTCTGCGGCGTGGAGATCCGTGATCCACTGGAT
>Ga0187862_10000406_pt1 | contig 50606 bp, 51 predicted proteins | sample June2016WEW_10_1_FD_133003 | JGI IMG/M metagenome (GOLD analysis project Ga0187862, IMG submission 133003) | Peatland microbial communities from SPRUCE experiment site at the Marcell Experimental Forest, Minnesota, USA - June2016WEW_10_150 | ecosystem: Environmental > Terrestrial > Soil >... | reverse complement strand
TCCACTCGGCGAAATCCGGCCCGGCAAAGTATCCTATGTTGCCCAGACGGGCAATTTTGCCACCCATACCATGAAGCACATCCTGACGGCCGAGCATTTTGGCGTATCCAGGGTTATCGGCCTGGGAAACAAGATCGATATCGACGAGAGCGACGCTCTGGAGTATCTGGCCGAAGATCCGCACACGAGCGCGGTTATCATGTACCTCGAAAGCATCAAGCGGCCGGGACGCTTCCTGGAGATTGCCGGAGAAGTTACCAGACTCAAGCCCGTTATAATCTTGAAAAGCGGCGCCACTGAAGCGGGAAGGCGCGCCGCCGTCGCTCACACCGCCGCTATGGCCGCCGAGGACCGCCTCGTCGACGGCCTGCTCCGTCAGGCAGGCATTGTCCGGATATGGAATTATACCCACCTGATCCTTGCAGCGAAGGCCCTTTCGATGTCGCCTCTGCCGAAGGGCAAAAGGATTAGTTTCCTCGCCCCGTCCGGCGCTATGCTGGTCACCCTGGCGGACCTTTGCGTCCGCTTGGGGCTTGAAATACCCGACCTGACGCCGCAGGCCCGGACAAGGCTGCAAGAAATCAGCCCCCCATTCATCCGGATGAGGAATCCCGTCGATATCTGGGCCGCCGCTTCGGTAAGCGGGGTCGAATTCGGTTACAGGGAGGGCATGGAAGCGGTCCTCAAAGACCCGAACATCGATGCGGTCGTCGCAGTGCTCATGCTTACGCAGGACACCGGCATACCGCCGTTCGACTTTATAGTGGACCTTGCCAAGAGATATCCTGAAAAACCGGTCCTTGTAACCTTTAGCGGCGACAAGCACTTCGAGGATGAATGCAAGGCGTATATCGAACCCCTCGGAGTCCCTTCTTTCACCTATATCGAGCAGCCTTTCGAAGTGCTCTCGATCCTGTCGCGCTGCGTGCAGGCTATGAACCGTTAAGAGCGGGGAGCGAGAAGCAAGAAGCAGGAAGATTTTAGCAGGATTGACAGGATTCAAAAAGAATAAATATCATCTTATACGTAACTCTGAATTAATATAACAGGTTTCTTATAACCATCGTTTTACCTTAGGAAACACCACTCTAAGCCATGAAAACGGGCTTCTTTGGCGAGTTTATGGTGAGATTCCAATACGATAACTTGGTACGACCCCTTGACGAAAAGAGGACCTATACCCCTGGTAATTTACTTGACCAGGCTATTAACGCGAATAACGTTAAACGTAATCAGTGATGGAGTAGATAAGCGTTATGAATATGCGAAAATTAATCATCTATCTAGGACTTCCGTGCCTAATGTTCTTATCTTGCTTCACTTGGCCATTTAAGGATTGGTTCACGGTTATTTTTAAGCAAGGTCCTGGAATGCGCCTACCTTATTGCGCATCTTTCTTTTTTATTCTTATGGTTGAGCTTGTGACTATGATGCGCGTCTTACACGCTAAGTCGTTTTTCATTACAGTTCTTGTAGGAGCCATTGCCAGCCAGATGAACGCCACAGTATCAATATGTATCAGCATCCTTTTCATAAACGGAGTTCACAAATTAGTCAATGCGATCCACTTCTTTGGGGTCATAAATAATATTTTTGTGTTCTATAGTGCTATAGCCTTTTTGTTAGGGGGATGGATTTTTGGAACTATAAGCTTCGCCATTGCTAAACTGTTACTTCGTGAGCGAAATAGCCAAGTAGAACCAAATAGCCAAGTAGAAGGGTAGAAACTTCGAATCGGGTCGTACCAAGTCAAGTGAGTGGATTTACAAATGATAACATAAGGAAGGCGGTATTATTCGAGCTTAGAATGAGTATTTCGCCGGATAAATGGTCGATCTAAGCGAGGGGAAAAGGAAACATGCCAAGAGCGAGCAGGCATTATATTCCGGGCCATGTGTGGCATATAACGTACCGTTGCCACAAAAAGGAGTTTCTGCTGAAGTTTGCCAAGGATCGGCAGGCTTGGCTCGACTGGCTTTTCGAGGCCAGGAAGCGCTTTGGGATTGTCATCCTCAATTACGCCGCTACTTCCAACCACGTGCATCTTCTCATTTATGACAAGGATGGCGGTGAGGTCGTCCCGAAAAATATTCAGCTTTCGGCGGGTCGTACCGCTCAGCAATTCAATCGGAGAAAATCCAGAAAAGGTGCATTCTGGGAGGACCGCTATCATGCAACGGCGATCCAAACGAATCGGCATCTGGTTCAGTGTATCGTCTACATGGATTTGAATATGGTCAGGGCAGGAGTGTGAAGCACCCGTCGGAATGGCCCCATGGCGGCTATGGAGAGATTCAAAACGCGCCGCGGCGATACAGGCTTATTGACAGGAAGGCATTAATGCAGTTGCTGGGAATCGGTGATAGTGATCGATTGGGCCTGTCCCATCTCGGCTGGGTCGAAGAAGCCCTCAAAATCAAAAGGAAGATTCGGGAAAGCAGGTGGTCTGAAAGCGTCGCGGTGGGCGACTTGTCGTTCGTCAAGAACGTCAAAATTGAATTGGGCGCAAGGGCGTTCGGCAGGAACATCATTTCGAGCCAAGGAGGCCATGAACTAAGGGAGCACCACGTTCCTTATAACGATCATTTCACCTTAGAAAACACCACTCTAAGCCATGAAAACAGGCTTCTTTGGCGAGTTTATGATGAGATTTCAATATGATAACTTGGTACGACCCAATGACGCCTTGCAAATAGGAGTGCCAAGGTAGTGCCAAGGTCGATATCTATACCCGTAACCATTCGTAATGGCTGAATAAGTTTTTATGCACTGTTAAACTTCAGTCAAGAGTGTAGGTGTGACCCTTCTTTTTTCTCTTTCCTCTTACTTTCACTTAGCTAGCTGGATTCGCAGTCATGAGCAATTTCTCACCAGGTTTTAATTGTTCATCGCAAATTAGAATCTCCGCCTCAGAGTTGTATTCTTTGACAAATGTCAACAAACTCCACATACCATTCATGTCTCTGCCAGTCTCAAAATAAAGAGAGTAGTCTCCATCTGGTACCTGAATTTTGAAGCCGTCGGAAATACTGGCAATCTCGGTAATCCCCTTTACAGTAAAGGGAACGCGGATTGCTCTGATCGTCTTCTCATTGATTGTGTCGAAAGTTTCCCTAATGTCGATAGCTACTCGTAAATCACCATCTTCCTCTAAAGCCTTGAATGATACCGACTGAGGGCGCCATGCAAATCCTTGTAAGACGTGGACGCGTGACCAATCATTGAACGGGCGTTCCAAATCGGCCTGAAAGATTGCAATTTGGGAATACAATATGTAGATCGATTGTTCTGTCTTCATTATGGTCCAACCTCAATAATTATTTCCGTTCCATCAGGATAGTTTCTCAGTTGATTTCCCATTGATGCACCAGCTCCCATATTATCAGATGGATCAACGGGGCTAACCGAGGCTCCGCTCCCTCCTTCTTTGAACATTGCCGGTGGATATTCATCAAGGTGTTTGCCGGGAACCTTCTGGTAACTTTCTGTAGCGGCGGCTCGATTCGCCTTTGCTCCTGCTCGATCAATGGTAAGTTTTCTTGGATAGCCGGCCTCTTGCGCATCTAGGATGTGCTGACTAGTCTGAGGATATTCACCTCTACTAATTCTGATAGTTGGTTCTTCTATCGGAAGTGGTAACATCATTTCACCAGCAACAAAGAATAGCGCCTCAGTTAAAGCAAAGTTTAGAGACTGCATAAAGGTACGTCTTGGCGGGAGGAGATCATCAGGTACTGATGCAAGGCTCAACCCAAATGGATCAGCGAAACTGACGGGATTATTTCCGGCATAAGCATATGCATTAAGTCTCTGTGGCGCGCTCAGAACTGTACTGCTAATTTTTCCGGTATTTGAGTCAACCGGGCCGACCGGGTCAGAAGCCATAAACCTTCCAAGCGTAACATCCAGATACCTGGCACTAAAATAATTAAGCCCTGTTTCGCTGTCCTTCTTGTTACCTGCAAATCGTATATCATTACTGATCGTTCCCTGAGTATTGTACTCGTTTCCAAACGGTTCATAGAATCCTGTCCATACCACATTATGCTTATTGTCGGTCATGGCAAGGGGCATTCCGACTGGATCGACATGATAATAGTAGATCCCGGACGAAACAGGTTGAACCATCTTACCAACAAGCATTTTCCCAAGATATATATAGTCGCAGACCGGGTTGCCGTTAGCATCCGATTCCGAGAGAAGTTCTCCTTCCCTGTCATAGTGGTAAAACGTTGTCACACCCCCCGCCACTTTGGAAATCCTTTTCCCGTCGCCGGCATGACGGCTTACTTACGCCGTCTACTATGGGAAGTGTAATTTTACACGAATGCGGCGATGTCGGTTGGTCTTGGGATTTGAGCTGAATCTCTAAAAGTGCGAGCCTGGCTCGTCACCGGGGGAGCAGGGAGCACCTTGGGGCCGGTTGAACGGGGAAGGCCGGGCCAGGATTCTTGCCACCTAAAGACGCTAAAAGGCAAAAAGAGGTTGGCCCACGAAAGGCCCCTATCGCTCTCATGGAGAGCGAAATCGCAAATTCTGGATCAAGCGGCGGCAGGAGAAGAGATCGCATCCTTTATCCTCTGCCCCGACAAAGCCAGGGCAGGTTTGTTCCCTGAGCACTCGCGCTCAAGGATTCTCACGGTAGATGAGATTCGAGGGCTACTTGGAGTCACGCTGCGCAACCCAATGCCATTGTTCGGGAAGAGGCTGCGGCCCCGGCTTGATTCCGGCGATATCCGGGTCTTCACTGCCGGTGAACGGTTCACGTTCGGCCTTGACCTTCCTGGCTTCCGTGCGGCGAGCTTCCTTATCCCTTTGTTTCTGTTGTTTCTCTTTTTCCCTTTCACGTTTCTGAAAGGTGGCTTTCGATCTTTGAGCCATTATTCAACTCCATAGAACCCGGCTTTCCGCCAGGTTGTTATATATATAAAAAGTGCAGCAAACACTAATATCGTGACCCAAACCCACGTTTCGGCCTTTTGGCAGGTGGTTTTGCCTGACTCAGCTTTATAAGCTGGTCTTTTAACCTGGTCCCGTTCAGGGCTTTCATAGCTTTGTCCGCTTCCGAATTGTTCAGCATTTCCACGAATCCAAATCCTTTTGACTGCCCTGAGGACCTTTCCTTTATAATGTTCACAGCAGATACTTCTCCAAAATCGGAGAATATGGACCTTAAATCATCCTCGGTGACATTAAAGGCCAGATTGCCTACATGAATATTCATATTCGCTCTCCTCTGTTTCCGCTTTGAGCAGCTTCCTCTTATAAAGATAAAAGCCGGAGATTTACTCCGGCTCTTTCTTCCATCGTAGATTAGACGAAAATTTCTCTACTGAGGCTAAAGCTTTTTCACTTTCGTCGCCTGGGGGCCCTTTGTACCTTGTTCCTCGACAAAGCTCACCAGATCGCCTTCGGTCAGGGACTTGAATCCGCTGCCTTCAATCGCGGAGAAATGAACAAATAAGTCACTCCCGCCTTCCCTTTCAATAAATCCAAACCCCTTGCTCTCATTGAACCACTTTACTTTGCCTTCTGCCATCTTTGATCCTTTTCTGATTTTTTTTGGTGCGGCCTTAGGAGCTACTTAAGAATCGTTCTATTAAGGCGAAAGTCCGACTCCCCAAACAACTCAATTCAACGGCACTTGTTCATATTTATTGGACATCGTAGCGCCTCTTGGCCAAAAAAGCAAGGCACGGCACACTTTTTTCTCTCAACCGCCACACTTTCCGTTCGGTGACCAGGCTGCGAACCGAAGAAAGGCAGATTGAGGGCTTGGCCGTGAATAAGCCTCTCAGGGATTGCGGATGCGAGCGCAAAGGTTTTATTTACGGACAAGCCCTAAATACCGGTCAGTCCCAAGACCGCCCAGCTCTCGACTATGGCGTCACCAACGGGGTTCTCCACCCCATCGGCTTTCCTCTGCTTAGCATTGGGTTCAGCCAGTTTGAACATCTTAATTATATTCACGAGCAGCTTTACAACAAGTTCGGCAGATTCCAACCTTTGGCGATTCGCCAAAGACTTGGGTTTATCGGACTGATTTTGAAGAACTGCCTTGCCTGTTTGGTCAATTTCAGATTGAGCTACTTTCTTTAGTCCGAAAATGGAATCCACTACTTCATAATCACCCGGATCTGACAAATGCTTGATTGTGAGCCTCAAGATTCTGCTTCTATCAGGCTTGCCGGACCTGTCGTAGGATTCGGAGAGTTTGACAAGGTATGGAATTGCCAAATCGGCGCAATAAGTTGTAACGGGTATTTCAGGACCTTGAGAATAATTCTTCAGTTCTTCAAAAAAGTACCCCGTGGAACGCAAATCTTTCACCAAGGCGTGCGGAATCTCCATAATAAATCTCCCGTGTATGCAGCTTACGGTATCCGGATGAACCTTGCGGGCGCCAAAATATATTGGCGCTATTTTGTTTCCGTCCGGAAAGGGTCCTTTCCCCCCCTGGCGGCGTCAATCTTTGGGCTTGTTTGTGCGGCGTACCCGTGTACGCCTCCGCGCAACCCCTCGATTTCCTTGCCAGGACGAAAAATGCCTCCTTTCCGAATCGAAAACTGCTAGTGTCTCATCCGGGGTATCCGGATGGACGCTATTTTGGAAGTTTGATGGAGGTGAGCCGCTCCCATACTTTTGCAAGCTGGTTCTCCAGATCGATTAAATACATGTCCCCCGAGATCTCCACCACGGTCCCGACCCCGTTGGGTATCTGCACTCGATCGTTGAGCTTGGGTCTCCAGACCTCAATGGAACTCTTCTTGACCGTTCGAGGCAATGCACCCACCTGCCTCACAGATTTGCGAAATGAATTGAAGCCGCCTCGAGGGGGATTTGTCATGATTTTGCATCTTTCCAGGCGGTGGGCCGCCTACCGACTTTGCCACTGCCTTCGGCCGTGGATCAGGCAGGATCCGGACTCCAGTCTATGTTCGCTACAAAACCGGAAACAGCCCTTGTGGGGCTATCAGAAGCGCCTCACCTATCCTCACGCTCTCGAACAACTCCTCAGGAATCTTATTCCCGGGACACTGGAACAAGTATTTTTGTATTGTCGCCTGAAGATGCCGGATTGTCAATCGATATGGTTGGGCCTGAGTGACGGGGAAATCCCACCTGGTGATAGACAGGTCATGGAGAGACGAAAAGACCCACCACAGAGACACAGAGGACTCAGAGACTGGCCGTGGACATGTCACGGAGAGAAAACGGCAATTTGCAGATAAAACCTTACACAAAGAACAAGAATTCAACTTGCGGGCCGCACAACCGGCCGGGATCAGTTATGATCCTGCGGTGTCAAGTCGCCGGGCATTTTGGAGAGGACTTCTTCCAGTCTAAGCGCCTCCTCCAGAATTGCCTTGGCATATTTGCCCGATTCGGAACCGGGGTCCAGGGAAACGGCCAATCGCCTGGCGAAGCCGCCTACAGCCGTGAGGGGATTTCGTATCTCGTGCGCAACCGCCTGCAGGGTGTCGGTCACCATTTTTTCCTTCTGGTCGATGGAGGCGAAAGAAGGCAGGTTCTCCCGAACATGGTCTGCGGAGAATTGCGAAATCTTCCGGGAAATCCGCACCAGTGCAAGGTTAGCTTTTTCCATGACATCCATGAGGTCCTTTTCTTTGTCTATCTCCAGCTTGAGGGCCCAGGCGATGGCCTCAACCTCTGCGAATGTTTCGACGACAATTTCATGGATGTCTTCATAGCTGAGCAGGAGGATTCTCCCAGCCTCAGCGTAAAAGGCGCCAAATGCACCCGGCCTCTTGAGAAGAATCTTCGAAAAGAGTCTCGCCAAATCGCACAGGGCGCACAAAACCGAATTGCCCGGAAGGCGTGCAGCCTCTCCGTAAAGCCGCTGGCATGCAACGATGTGACCGGGGAACCTCCAGAACCTCAATGCGGCCGCACCAACCTGCCGGTGGTCAATGCCATAGGCGGCCCTCTCGTTTGCCAGGAGTTCACCGAGCGGCTCCAGGTTCAGTTCAAACGGGCCAGACCGGCCCTTGATGAACAGATCGAAGAGAATGGGCAGCCCTATTTCCAGGATCATGGCACTCAGAAAGGCCTCTTCGGGGTCAACAGCCCCGGAGCGCCGGGCAAGCGCTCTGGCGATCAGTCCGCGGTACAGGGAGACGCGCCAGAACATTTCATAGTCGAACTGCTCGACCCGGCCCATGGGGAAGGCCCCTCGAAGCGAAATGGACAGGGCCATTAGTTTTACCTGGTTGGAGCCCAGCCTCATAACGGCATTGGACAGTGTGGCTACAGGACGGGCGGCCGCAAAGGATGAGCTGTTTGCAAGATTCAAGAGGCGAACGGTCAGCGACGGGTCTTTTTCGATCAGCATAACCATCTGGTCGATCGAGGCGTCCTCATCGGATGCAAGCTCCAGGAGCTTGACCGCGAGCGCCGACAATGGCGGCAGCGCGTAGCCCGATTCGAGCTGGCGGATGATTTTTTGTTCAGTGTCTTCCATGCTCATAAGACCGAATTCGCACAGTTCTGCAGGCGCCCGGCCGGAGGCCCGTCATGCACGCATCCTTTGCTGGCATCTCTAATGGCGATACCGGGAATCGGCACGAAATAGCTTATCATGCCATATCGAATACATCGGCATATAGCAGTTTTCCCGTTAATTTAAAGAAAAGGGAGCGGGGGCCAAAAAGCAGGAAGCAAGGAGCAAGAAGCGGGGAGCGGGGAGATGTCCTGTTCGTACCATATTTCAATAGCCCATCATGCCGCAGCAGCGCGAACACACGGGCATCGGTCCTTCTGCGGAAATACTGCGCCGGAATTCGCGGTATTTCGCAGAGTTCCACAATTCAGTGACAGTCGCCTCTTTGATGTTGCCCACCACATAGTCATGATAGTCCCTGCAGGGCGACAGGTTGCCGTTGCTGTCCACCTCAACGGCCTGAAAGATCGATACGCACCGGTCGAACCCAAATCTATTCGAGTGATCCGTGTAATAACTCTTAAGGTTATGGACCCCCGTGATGTTGGGAATAAAGACGACGGGAGGATTATCCCGGGAGCCGGCTCCCGTCTTCAAGGTCTCAATTTGAGCATTCAAGGCCTCATAATCGTCAGGTTTCCAGTTGGCTATCCAGCCTCGATGCAAAGTGGGAGTGAACCCGAAGCGGCGCATGAAGTCACGCTCGTGGGCCTGTGCGCCGGCAGGGTCTATCCACCAGGAGAGATAAAAGACAAACAGATCCACCCTGTCCTTGAATGCCTGATAGATATCAGACAGAGAATGTGCATTTTCACGGGAGATGGTGGTAAGAGATACGATCAGCGGCAGATTGCTTCTCCCCGCACTGCGCTCCCGGTGCACTGCGGCGAGGCCGGACTCGATCTGCGCGAAGTTGTCTATTCCTCCCACAGCGGGACGAATGGCGTTGTGCACCTCCGCGCAGTGGCCGTCAATCGAAATCTGAAGAAGAAAGAGCGGCGCCCCGACCAGTTGGGAAGCCGCCGAAGCGATGGACGTGCCGTTAGTGGCGATAGAAACCGGCAGTCCCATTCCTGCGGCTTTTTCAATTAAAGGAAGGCTCCCCTGGTACAACATGGGCTCGCCTCCCCATAGGTAAACCAAAGGACGATGTCCATGTTTGACCAGGTCGGTGAGGATCTCCACGTAGCGGGAAAGAGGGACTTCGCGCCTTTTGAGTTCCTTCAGATCTTTGTCGCGCAAAAAGCCGCCTTTTCCCCATTGGCCGCACGTAGTGCAGCGCAGGTTGCACAAATCGGTTATCCGAAAGCTGAGCTGGCGTATTTTTTTGGCATTCCCGTCCCGGTCTCCGGGACTGAATACGCTGAAAAGCCCCTTTTCGTATTGAAGACCTGCGAGTTTGGTCCATATCCAGGGATGAGGGGCAAGCCTGTGGAAGCACTTTATGACCGCTCCGATCCCAACAGCATTTCTTTTTGTCATGCCAGCACCTCAAGCCGGTCCCTGTAATACCGAGTTGCGTTCAAGATTGAACTAAAAAAAGAGCGGGGGACTTTCCCCCGCGCCCCCGGGATTTCTGCGCACAGCTTATCGACAACGAAATATCCTAACCTATCGGGGCCAAATCGCAAGGTGCTTTTGATAACCTTAACCGACCGAGCATCGCTATCATCGTGAATTGAGCAAGAGAAAGGTGAGTTACGCACTTTAAGGTGAGGAGCAATTGTTTTTGAGAAGATTCCGGATTGCCATCGCCTGATTCCGGGTGAGAAAGGGGTGCACCTCGTCGGTGCAGAACTTGACGTCATCCCCGCCGGTGGACTCGGGCGAAGTCACTCCGGCGTCCAGTTCCTGATAGCACCTGAGCGCCGTCGCGGCTCTATTCCTGAAATGATGTTCAGAAAGAAGGATGTTCAAGCCTTGCCCGGCAAACAGGACAACCAGAAAAAGCACTGGAAGCACCCGGTTAAGCAACTCTGACCGGTTGTGCCTTGCGACGATGCGCCATGCCGTGACCATAAGGATAATGGCTCCCACCAGCGTGAAAATCCCGTATCTCGGGTTCCCTGCCTGGATGAGGGAGATTTTGTATCGGGCAAGGCTTACCAGAATGAAGGGCAGGGCATTGAAAAAAAGGGACCACAGCGCCAGGCGCTTTTCCTCTGGCTCCCCTCTGAAGAAAATGAGAAACAGCGATGCGGCGAGCAAGATAGCGCCAACGACCGCAGTGGCGACAGGTCCAAGCCCCCCTCCAAACAGATAGCAGATTGGATAAAGGAAAGATCCGTAAAACCAGTACATCAGGAAGGCAGGCCCAGGAAGGTTGGACAGGATTTCATGGTTCTGGCTGGAAGCGGCTGCCTTCCCTGCGTAGGTGAGATATCCAATGGTGAACAGCAGGTAAATAAGCCCTGTGGCGAGCGCCAGTTGCCAAAATTCCCGCCGGTTGCGTTCTCCGCCCTCAAGGAGCGCATAGAGCGGTATGGTCCCCACGCTCATGAGTGCGAAGTTATGTGCAGTTATGGAAAACCATTCACACAGACCGATCCCCACCAGCAGAAGAAAAGACGGCGACCGGATGTAGCGGTCCGTCAGCACCAGTGCGCCGAGGAAAAACCCCAGGCTGATTTCGTAGTTGATCAAATACGCCATCCAAGCGGACTGTTTGTGAACGGAGGCCATTGCATACAGGAGGCTGAAAATGAGAGATGTCCCGTCCGGCCAACGGCGCCTTAAAAAGAGGAAAATCAGGAAGGCATTGATACCGGCGGCCATGCAACCAAGGAGAAGCATGAGGCTGTAACTCTCGCCAAAAACCTTTACCATGGAAAAATACACGAGCCGGAAAGTTGGGAACCATTGCTCGCCATCAGTCCGGGTCACATAATTCCAGAACGTGTCGTGCGACAGTTGCAACAATGCCGTCCAGTCATCCCAAATGTAAAAAAAGCCTGGACGCAGGAAGACGGCGACGGGCACTGCAAGCAAAACAGCAAATATCCATATCAGGTAAGGTTGAAATGAGCCCGGGCGTTCCAGTCCCTCTACATTGGCTTGCTTCATTTCAGCCCTCGACCAAATTGCAACTTCTTCAAGAACATCGTGATTAGCTCCTTCTGACGGATTTGAGCCATATCAGATGGTTAAGATGAATGCACTATAATTTTCAGGGCATGCTCACGCACAATCCAGGGTCATAGGCTCGAAGCGCGAAACGGCCAGGCAAAGCCGATAAACTAATGTTAAACGAGTTGAGGTGTTGATATACTGGAGCCATTTCCAACTGGAATCTTCCCAGGGCAAAATCTTTTCCGCTCAAGACGGCTCCAGCCGGAGGCAAATTCCATTTGAAACTGGTGATAAGCATAGACGTTGAAGAAGAGGGGCTTTTTTGCGGGCAGTATGCCCGCAAACCTTCGGGGCTCAAGAATGTCGCTCATCTACGCCGCATCGAATTCATAAGCAAACACTTCGGGTTCCCTCTCACTCTGCTGGCCACCTATCCCGTAGCGTGCGACCCTTCCTGCCGGGATGTCCTTCTGTCCTGGCGCAATGACCTGCGCGCGGAGATAGGCGCCCACCTTCACCCCTGGAACACTCCACCGCTCGAGGACATGCCCTTTCTCGAACCGGTCCCATCCGACTTGATTCCGATGCCTCTGCTCCGGGCCAAATTGGGCAGCTTGACGGCGGCCCTGCAGGAAAACCTGGGGGTTGTTCCCAGAGCTTTTCGCATGGGGCGATTCGATTTTGGTGAGCAGATCGCAAGCCTTCTCCCCCATCATGGATTTCTGGTCGACAGCAGCATCGTCCCTCTGCGCAGGGAGGCGGGAGGACCGGATCGCTTCCTCGCACCTCCCGACCCTCACTGGCTGGGGTATGGACCCGAGCCTTCAACGATTCTCGAGACGCCGCTTACAATGGTCCCCGTCCTGAAACTCTCCGGGCAGTTTATCCATCGCCTCGCTCAAACGTTGCCCCGCAGGAAGGCCGATCTCCTGCTCACCGTGTTTCGATACACCACCGTGCTGGGCATCCACCCGGCATGGTATCCCCTTGCTTCAATGAAATGGGCGGCCCGCCTTCACCGGCAACGTGGAGGGAAGGTGCTCAATATGTTTTTTCACTCATCAGAGATTGCACCCGGTGCAACCCCTCAATATCGAACCGAAGCGGCCGTGCAGCGGCTGGTGAAAAAGATCGGCATATTTCTGGAGTGGCTGGCCCGCACGGGTCCGGTCCATGGCGTTACGTTATCCGAGCTTTATCCCGCCAAAGTGGTCATACGAAAGTGACATTGCAATCCCCATGAGCAAACCCAGCAGACCCGCTATCATCAACACTGCGCCGCTTGCCGTAAGCCGCCTGGCAAAATAGCCCCCGGCGGCAAGTTCCCTTGGCCAGGTAAAAGCCAGCCAACTCTCGCCGTCATCTGCGGCCCGCACCGTGAAACTTCCCTCGGGCGCCGGGACCACCACCTGGCGCCATCCGCTGCTCTTTTTGTCTACGGGCACATGCACGGCTGGTTTTCCCGAGGCCGGCGTCAGTTCCATCGAGGTTCCAGGCCCTCCGCCGGCTAAATCCAAGACGAGCCACGAAAACCGGCTCGCGATAGGCCGACTCACGAAGACAGCGCGGGCCCCGCCCCGATTCGCCTGCCACGAACCGACCACCACACGGTGCGGCAGGGCGGGAAGGCCGGGCGGAATCGATGCGGGGGCAAACCCGTATCCTTCGGCCTGATCGAGAACAATGGGCGCGCGTATGCCCGCCGGAAGCACCTGGCGAATGAGGGGGTCCTCCAAAACGGATATCAGCCTCGTGGCGTCCGGATAGGGTATGTGCAGGGTGGGTTTATCCGCCAGGGAAGAAGTGTCGCCGGTAAGAACATAGCGGGCGGTGTTCTCCTCCTCGATGCCCATAAATATATGCCTGTCCCGAAGGGCAAACGGCAGTTTGCAGTAAAATGCCGCCGAGCCGACACAGGCAACCACGGCCAAGGCTCCGAGCACAATCGCGGCGCGGCGCTGGACGCCGTTATAAAGAGGCCGGAGAACCAGGAGAAGGGCGGCGATATTCGCCACGGACCCCATGGCCATGATGTCCTCATAGCGAGGGGCCATCCCACCGCGCGCATATGCGAATGCGGCGGTCTGGAGAAGCGTCCATATTCCAAGGGCCATGAGAAATTGCTCGAACAGGCCGCTTACCTTTCGGGATCTTATCTGACGCCAGGCCAGAATCATGACGGGCAACCAGAGAATCAAGCCAAACAGCCGATTTTTGACAGGCCATGCAGCGAATTTCCCGAATTTTTGGAAGAAGTCGAGGAAACTCCTGGCCTGCAGGGCCTCGTGACCAGCGATATGCGGGACCCATGCATATTCCAGGGCGAAGAGCGAGATCAGAAAGATGAAAGCCGGGACGGACTCTCTCCAACGACGGGGCTCTGTCAAACAACCAAACAACAGAAGGGAAGCGACAGCGGCCGGAACAAAAAGTCCGGCGGCCAAAGAGAAGTAAGCGCACACCGACGCCGCCACGCCGAGAAGCCAGGAAAAAGAAAATGGACGCGACCCGAGCAACAGGAGCATTGCAAGAATTGAAAAGCCGATCACGAAATAGAAGTTCGACTCGAAGCCCATAAGGGTGTTTTGCCATGCAAACGGCAGCACGCCGATGAACGCGAGTGCGATGCAGAACCCGGCGAGGTGTTTTCGCCCTGCAAGGCGCCAGAGGAACATGCAGAGGCACGTCAATATCAGGGCATGTATAAATGCGTTGACGACCATCTCGAGCAGCGGGTCCCATTGGCCGTTGAGGCCGAAGAGGTTGCAGACGAGCAGCCGCGTGAAGAAAAACCGGTGCTCGTTCTCGGTCCCTACGAGGCTGGAAGGGTCCAGTGCTCCTTTTATAAGCAGGGAGAAGAAGGGCGCCTCTCCATCCCACTGGTCAAAAAACGGGACATCCGAACCGAAAGCATTGATAAGGTGCAGCTTGGCGCCGAGTATGACCGTGAAAAGGCCAGCCAGACAAAGAAACGGCGCGAGCCGGCCACCCCGGAGTGGCCCCGCCGCATCCAGGGTGAGGCGGTTTGCAGCGCGAAGAATAAAACCTGTTATAATCAGACAGACGAGGGAGAGCCCGGCGACCTCGAGGCCGGACCACTCCATGCGAGCGCAGCCGCAGACGGCGGCGCACAGAAGCAAAACGAGAATGACGCGCGAGCGCGCGGGTTTCTGCATCTCAGCACTTTGGACCGGTGAATGACTTGTTTCGAATAAAACCGTCAAAAAAGCGAAAGACCATCCGACGCGACCTGTTTCCGGACATCGGGAGGATGCGCGTCCGAATCGTTCATCTTCCTGCCGCATGATGAGACGATTAATTTAGAGCATAATAACAATTTAGTTGAGGCCAATGTAGCGTGATTTTCACGCATGGTCACGCATAATCCAGGGTGTGAGCTACCGGCATGAGCCATTGACGATCCCGGCGAGTTGTGTTAGGCAAACACACGCTAAAACCAGTTTTTATCAACTCATCACTCTTCGCGGGTAGCTTTGGATGCCGCAAAAAAGATTTCTCCCTTTCAACCTTGACCCCGTTCTTGTTGCGATTCTTATCATCGCTGCCTTTTTGCTCTTATACAGACTGGACCATCGTCCTTTTTGGCAGGATGAGGCTGAAACCGCCTGTCTGGCGCGCAATGTTCTGAAGTATGGAATACCGATAGGCTTTGACGGTGTTAACCTGGTATCGCAGGAAGAAGGCCGTGAATACAGGACCGACTATGTTTGGCGGTGGTCCCCGTGGGCCCAGATTTATGTGGCTGCCGCAGCTTTTAAGGTTGGAGGCCTTGGCACGACGGCGGGGCGGTTCCCCTTCGCACTGATAGGGCTTGTTTCAATCTGGCTTGTCTATTTTTTGGTCATGCGCCGTTTTGATGACATTGGCTGGGCACGTCTGTCCGCCCTATTTCTCACCTTTATGGTTCCTTTCCTCCTCTTTTCAAGGCAGTGCCGCTATTACAGCCTGGGAGGCTTTCTAACCCTGGTTTTCATTTTTGCCTTTAGAGGAAAGTGGCAGTCCAGGCTGGGTCCGGCTGCAGCGCTGGTTGCTTGCATGGTGCTGCTTTTCTATACCAATTACTTATTGCTTTTCAGTTTTGCAGCCTCCTTCGCGGTATCGGCGCTCCTGCTCTATCGCGAAGAACTACCCGTGTGGCGTATCGTATGGATGGTAATTGCGGCGGCGGCCCTGATTATCCCGGGGCTGGGTTTCTACCAGCTCGGGCAGCAAAGCGGCCTGATGGACCTGACTCTCTATCCCTACCAATTTGGGCGATACCTCGAAGAGGTTTGCCGATACGTGGTGCCCCTGCCCCTGGGTGTGGCGCTGCTATGGCGGTGGCGGCGCCTTTTGGATGCAAAACGCCATCCCGATTCACCGGCAGAGAAATTCGTAATTTTCCTGAGCATAATCATCTTTGTAAGTATCACCATCCTGGCCCTTGTGCCGCAATACAGCTTCCGCTACCTTGTCCATCTACTTCCTCTTTGCGCGATCATCCTTGCATGGATAACTCTTCAAGTGTGGCAATTCAGCAGATTTTCAGCGGTATTCCTGGCTTTGCTTCTTATCTGTACGAACTGGCTCCACGTCATACCGATGGATTTGCTGGGGATGGAGCGCCCCCCGCTAAACGACTTCAATATGCTTTCGACGCCAAACATTCCTTTGAGACTCTTCCTGCTTGAGATCAACAGTGATGAGCAGGACTCGGACCAGGGTATCGCAAATTTTCTCAATGCGCATGCTCAGCCAGGCGATACCGTTATGACGACGTATGGGGACCTGCCCCTTCAATTCTATACCTCCTGCAGGGTGCTCGGAAGTCTGCAGGGCAAGGTGCCCGAGCTGGCTAGACTTCCGGATTGGGTGATCGTGCGGCACCATCCCGGGAGAAACCGGGACGCACTGTTATTTGATTCGGAGGAGTACGTCCGCTGGCGGCTCAGGCTGGATGAGGGCTACAAGGCCGTGGCCTTGCCTTGCCTGGATGAACGATACGGCAATATACCCAATCCTCACGTCCACTGGTTTTTGCCTCTATCCGAGCCCTTCGTGAATGTCGTCATTCATCGCAGGCAAAGCGAAACCGCCAATGATTAGACGCTTTAAAGCAGATTCATTCAAGAAGCCGGCCCTTGTCGGAGGGCTTCTACTGGTGCTAGTCCTCGGGTTGGCGAACTTTCCCGATTTCGCATTACGGTTCTACCCCGATTTGTTTTTGAACGGCCAGTTGCGCGGCATCAGGCGGAATACGATTCGGATGCAGGCGCGCTGCGACTGTGATGAAGCCACTTTGTCGGCGTTGGATGACGTGCGGGAACACGGACTGCCTCACTTCTACGAAGGTTTGAGTTACCCTTCGAAGACTGGTGTAAAGCAGGCAACCAGGCGTGTAAAAGCCCAGCAGACAGAGGATTATGCCGACCTTACCGAGCTGGATTACTTACGGCAAAGGATGGAGAGGCTCAGGAATAGTGAATAGTGAATAGTGAGGGGTGAAGAGTGAAGGGTGAAGATGATGGATGGTCGCTCTAAAGGCTCGCCGTTGCGCAGATTAGTGATTCGGGTGTGCGCAGGAGCAATTCTTTGCCTCTTGAGCGCCTCCGCGCTGTTTACTTTCTTTGTTTATCCGTTCCATGGTCTCAAAGGATTTGGCCGTGAGCAATATGAAGCGGCCATAATGAAAGCAGCCAAAGACTTTGCCCCCTCTGAGTCTTTGGCCGTGTCTTCTATTGTTAAAAGCAGGTTCGAGGCTATGGGCGAAAATGAGGACGCATATGCATGGGGGAGCGTCTCACTTCGCGCCCCTTGCGGGGACCAGGTGTACCTTTGGGTTTCCCTCAAATGGTACGGTTCGTGGCACCGGTGGCGCCGAGACAGCATTTTCATAATGGCCGACCCACGCAACCGGCTCTTTTATGCAGAGAGCGTGCTGGCCCTCGGAAGCTTTAAGAAAACGATTTACGCCATACAAAACGCAAAGTGCGAGACGTTAAGGAATATCCGAGAGATTTGGCTCGATCTGAACCCAGGTTGAGCGAACTGCGATATGAGTCGGGGGAGGCCGCAAGCGGGCCGTTGATGCGTCACCCCGGATGTCCAGGGCTGGAGCGGGCGCTGCGCATAGCGACACGTATGGCCCTGGCGAAAACGGCAAAGACAAGCAGCAGTGCTGCGCAAGCGGCGGCAAGAGCCCACTTGAACCCCAGCGGCTCATACTGGAATTCGATCCGGGAAGCCCCAGCCGGCAAATCGACGGTCTGGAACGTCCCATCCTCGGACAGCCCAACGGGCACTGTCTTGCCGTTGACCGTCGCCGACCATCCCCGCATGTATATTTCGAGACGGTCCAGCTTGCTCGAACGGGCGCATGACGCATCGACACGGTCATGCGACACCGGCCTCAGCTCACAGGCGTCAGCCGAGAAGTAATCGCGAGTATCGGGCATGGCATAAACGATCATCGAACGGCTTAGAAACACGGGCTTCAGGTCTGAACCGAACATGAATCGCAGGTATGGAAGATAATTGTCCCTTACCGGGACGGGGGCCCCAACAATTTTTGCCGCTGTATCCGTGGAAGCCAACGGATACATCCAGATGGCGACATCCTTATCGCCGTCCAGCTTTTCGATGCGGATGGTGTATCCTTTTCCGGCCTCAACCTCTACAGGACGGTCAAGCGCAATCACCAACGGCCCGTTGTCAATTGCCCGGCCGAGATCGGCAAGACCTTCGGCGCAGGAGGACTGCGCGCAGAGTGTCACTTTCAAATGACCCGACGAGATATCGCCATAGGTCGCCACCATCAGAGAAACAGCCGTGACGGGGGACAGGTTGTCCGGTTCCCTTTGACCGGAAATCTCGATCCGCTGTCCGGCGGCAAGCGCATAGGGGTAGTTGCCACCGGGCAAAAAATGGAAGGCAGGGTTGGAATTGAAGCCCGGTCCGGCCAGCACGTATTTCACACCGGTCCGGGCGTAACGGGAAAGCCTTTCCCAGAAGATTTTCTGCCGGTCAGCCTGTTGTTCCGGCGAGAAATCCCCGGACCAGGGTACAAAAATGATAGGATCAGCATATGGGTCGAGATTCTCTTTGATATAATCTACAGTTCTTTTCGGAATCGGATTATCCTCATAATTCAGGAGGGGAATGCCGAAGTAGGAACCGTAATCGGGAAGCAGCCCGCCTCTGCTCGCGTCGACAACCCGCTGGTATCCGATGTTTGCCTGCAGAAAGGCAATCACGTCATTATCGACCTTTCCCTGGCGCGGATAGGCAAGGTAAGGAATAGTAAACCACAGCATCGCTTCGGCGACAAGAATACAGGAAAGAGCCGTGGCCGCCCACCGGGCGCCGGCGCAACGGCCGGCGCCCGGGATACAGAATGACAGCACGGCGACACACAGCAGCGCGCCCGCAATAAAAGTCCGGCTGGCAGGGAAATTCGTCCATAAGTCGGCGATCAGCGGCCGCGCCCCGACTGCCGCCGCCGCGATTAAAATCAGGCCGGAAACCACAGCCCAACACAATATCCGCCGCAGCGCCGGCTGCGGCAACGTGGGAATGCTGTCGATGAACAGAGCGGCCAGGAAAATGATACAGAAGATCCAACTGGCATTGAGGTAACGAAAGCAAACCGTCGCCTTGGTTAAAGGCAACGCCATGAATGCCTGGTAAATCCCCGGCAAGCCTTGGGTGACACCCAGGGCGACGACAACCCATCCCAGCAGAAAAACTTTGACAGCGCGCCGTTGAGGGATGAAAAGTCCGGCGAGCGCAATGACGACAGGCACAAAACCGATGTATCCGCCGATGCTTCCCCATATGCGGCTGAGGACCTGACTGGGCAACGAGAAAATAGGCCCGTATATATTACGGCATAATGTACTGGATAATTGCGCCGCGGTTCATCACGCGTCCATGGAAGCCCGTGCCTGAATGCCCTCCGACTGCCGCATCGGCCATAAAATCGGCGAAAGCGACGAGAAGAGGTGCGCTCAAAGCAAGAGCGACCAGACCGGTTAGCAACAGGTCGGTGAGGAAGATGACATTCTGCCGGCCGGATAACCCGGCCATGCGGAACGCTACCCAGGCGATCAACAGAAGGGCGTAAAGATACACTGTCTCCGGGAAACCGGCATATAGCGCCAGGGCCGCCATTCCAGCGCCCACGCAGATCATGGGCATCCGCCGCGGAAGGGTCCGGCCGGCAAGGGCAGAGGCCCGGAAGCTTTCCACCGCGAAGAAAAGCCAGGGCAGGAATGCAACCGGGTTGAACGTGGCGCTGCGCAACCATGCGAACACGCCGTTGATTTCAAACAACAGGCTTCCGGCCAGCGCCGCCGTGACGCCCAACCCGAATTTTCTGAAGAACAGAAAGGCGCCGATGCCGGCCAAAAGCTGCAGCGAAGCCTGCTCCAACACCTGCCCATGGGGCAAGGCAAGCAACAAAGTGAATGGGAAAAGGGCGGCCGATTGCATCTCACCGAGAAGGGGGCTGCCCAGTCCCTCATAGTGGTTCCAAAGAGGCAGGCGGCCGGACAGCAGATCCGATGCCGCCCTCGCGCCCAACGCAAATGACGTGTCCCCGAAATTCGGATCAATACTTGGCTTCCCAAACAGAGCATTTGACCCGACGTCGATGGCGACACCGCTGTAGAGATAGACGGTATCGGTCAGGAACGGGCCGAAGATGCTAAATAGAGCAATGGATACAGGAATTGCGCAAAGAGCGCAGGCATTGACGTAGTTCGGCTCGCACAGCTTGGACATCACAATGCGCCGGCGAGCCACGATCGTGCTTGCAGCCAAAACGAGCAGGAAACAGACGGGCAAGAGAAAGGCGACGCGCCAAATCACAGCTTCTACTGTTAATCTTATCGTCATCCATGTTACCCGAGGAAACCGCAAGGGTCCGTCCAACCGAACGGCGATGGTTGGGTAATCTGCCCGGGGGGTCGTCTTTAGAACAATCTTATCATCATCCGCCTTTATGTCTTCTATCTGCTGCAGAGCCGAAATATCGAAAGTGTTGAAAGATTTTACTACATTCCCGGCAGGGTCCACGATCCGAACCGCGCTGACGGTCACGGACGCCTCCCGATCGACGGGAACCAGCCACAACTGCCGGTATTCGAAAGAAACAAACCCCAACCCCGGGTAAGTCCCGGGGTATAAAGGGAAGCGAAGAAGTTGCGGTGCATGGTTTTTTAATACCGGAATTCGAGTGGAACCCCCTTCTCGAATACCCCGGCCCCTATCAAAGAAGAGCAGGGCGGTTCCCTTTGCAGACGATTGCAGCATCGCTTCAAAGTAATAGGTTTCGTATTTGGCGGCTTTATTCAGGGCGTAGGGGTAGGAGAGCAGCCCGGTCAATATCAAACTTAAGAGCACGGGTCTTAACAACTTCACTATTCGATCACCCCCGTTCGTTCAACCAATAAAGATACATTCATAGCTAAAAGTGTCAACATAATTCCATTTCTGAGATATGAAACCAAACATAAAAATCAGAAGGATCAGGAATGTGATCAGCCAGTACTCTTACCATATGCCACAAGATTAGAGGGTATCCCCAGGAGTCGAATCTTTACGAGATTGGCAACAACATACGGTAAAAACAGTCTACGCAAGTTTTCAATATCTAGTAGATTCAAATTCTTCTCGTAAGACCAATACCTAAATTTTGTCTTAGCAAGGATGGCCCTGTAGCAGTCCACTGGTAAATAATGCAATAATGGCAGCCCCGTGTGCATTTCCACCGGGAACCATCGGTTGGGAGTTGTGAGAAAGAAATGCTGACTAACCCTTAGCATTTCTCGAACAAAAACTTGTTGTTCTTTGCGATTACCTGTATGTTCGATGACCGCACTGCAAAACGATATGTCGAATTGTTTATCTGAAAAGGGCAGAGGTTGTCCAGCCTGTAAAGGGACAAACACTACTCCTGGATACTGATGTTGCAAATGACTGCCATCTTCGATCCCGGCACAAACTATATTCTTTTTATATGGGTAAAACTGTTCAAAATAGTTCGATTCTTGCTGGGTCCTGTCGCAGGTTACGCCGATGTCTAAGATGGAAGTGGCTTCGGTAGGGCGCATGATCTCCATGAAGAAGCGAAACATTTGTTTTCGAACGTAAAAAGACACTCTCGACGCTAAAAGAAGCTTGGAACTATGCATATAATAAGCTGAGTATCCATTCTGATGATGCAATGTCATGTTCCGTTCCCTCGTCTTGCATTTCGTATGCTTGCTATAACTGGACATTGGATTGTTTTCATTTCATAGACTATATCCCGATGAAACCGCATCATTACGAAACATCTTTACGGTATCGAGGGAGAACTCCTCCAGGTCCTTGCCCACCAGAGTCAGTTTCCTGAGAATATCGTTTGTAACCGTGATGATATGGCAACCGATCTCATCGGCCTGGAATATATTGAGAAGTTCCCTGGGGCTTGCCCAAATCAGCTCGACGTTGGGCGCCAGACCACACAGTTCGACGGCTGCCGCCATAAGCGGGACCGGGTCGCGGCCGGAATCGGCAACGCGCCCGGCAAAAAGCGATACATAGGCCGGCGGCCCCCCAGCCAGTGCTTCAATCATGTCTCGCACCTGCCCGAGGGTCATCATGGCCGTAACGTTGACTTTCACGCCGCCCTTGGCCAGGTCGTGCACAACTCCGAGAGAATGCTCGCCCCTGGTATTCATGACGGGTATCTTCACATAGACGTTTTCACCCCAATTTGCGATCTTCTTTGCCTGGCGCCGCATTTCGTCCAGGTCGTCGGAGAAGACCTCAAACGAGATGGGCCGGTCCGGTATCGCCTCCAGCACGTCACGTGCGAAGCTCTCGTAGTCCGTTATCCCGGCCTTTCGCATCAGGGTTGGATTGGTAGTGAAACCCTGTATGTAGGGCTTCGCGTACATTTCAAGCATGCCGCTTTTGTCCGCCCCGTCAGCAAAAATCTTTACCTTCATTTCCGAAACCGGCTTCATCATTGCCTCCATTACATAAGTTATGTTTACTGATCCAAAATCCAATCGACGGCTTCGGCAAGCGAGCGCACTATCAAATCGGGGAGATGTTCGGGAGATTTTTCGGCATAGCCGCATTCGATAAAAACTGTCCTGCAACCGGCATTTCGTCCTGCCTCGACGTCCCGCCAACGATCACCCACCATGAAACTCGATCCTGCATCGACGTTATACCTGGCGGCAGCCGCAAGCAAAAGACCCGGCCGGGGTTTCCTGCACCAGCAATCATCGGGGTCGTCATGATAGCAGGTTAATATTTCATCCAACGGCAGATCCCTGAGCAGGGACGCATGTATCGCCTCGACCACTTCGCGGCGCTGGGCCCCGCGCGCCACATCCGGTTGATTGGTGACCCCTATGAGAAAGAAACCGGCGGACTTCAACCTGGCCAACGCTCCGGGAACATCGGGCGGGATTTCAAGTTCTTCGACCGTTGCGGGCGGGTAAGGTTTTCCGTTTCGGATTACCGGGCGATTGATGACTCCGTCCCGGTCGAGGAAAACGGCCCGGTTGCGATTTTCACTCACTTCACTGACTCCCATTTCGTTTGGCCCCTCTTCAGGCGCGGATGGGAAACGAGAAGATGCCATACGACAGCCTGGAAGGCTTCCGTGTGGGGAGTCACCCGGGTCTGCTCCACGACCGGTATGATCACGCACGCGTCGGCAGCCTTGGCGGTAAACCCGCCATCCCGGCCGACGACGCCGCATACCTTCGCACCGATCTCCCCGGCGTATTGCAAGGCGGAAACCAGATTCGGACTCACATTCTTCTCCTGGTCGCCTCCCCCGACGGAAAACACAAAAAGCAAATCGTTTTTCCTGAGATTGCTGGTCTTGAGCCATTCAACGAACACACTCGCCCAGCCGTCATCATTGGTGCGGGCGGTGAGTTCCGCAACGTTATCCGTAGGAGCGTAGGCTTCGATTCCGACGATTTTGCGAAAATCGTTAACGGCATGGGATGCGTTGGCCGCCCCGCCGCCTACTCCCAGAATGAAGAGCCTCCCCGCGCTTTTCCTCGTGTCCTCGATCAGTTCCGCCATCTTTTCCACAGCATCGCAATCGATCCGATCGAGGACCTGTCTTGCTTCTTTCAGGTATTCCTGCGCGAAACCCATTCAATCTCCTTTTCTGCATTGGTCCCGGATGCTTCGAATGAGAACACGCAGCTCTTCGAGCCCGCCGGGCGAACCAACCTCATAGAAGCGCTCCGCAGTTTCGAATGCAGCAAGCCGCCCCTCCCGGGCCAGTCGGCTGTAAAGGTCGCCCAGGTCCGTGGGTTCCCCCTCCGGGACCGCGTCGAACGCGGACGCCCTGAATATCCCGAGGCCATAATCGATGTAGTGCATTCGGGGCGTCAAGTTCTTCTTGTCGTAGGCAAGAATCCGGCCGTCGGCAAACTCTACGTTGCTTGTATCCCATAGGCCCTTGTTTAAATAAACGGTCATGAGCGCTTCCTTGCCGCTCGCTTTAAAAGCCGTTTGTACGGCCCGGTAGTCGCATGGCAGGTAGGAGTCTCCATAGAGAACGAAGAAGGCGTCTCCCAGCAGCGGCAGGGCTTTCCTGATTGCGCCCCCGGTTCCGAGGAGTCTGTCGCCGTCAAATGAGAAAAGGACTTCCAGCCCGAGGCGGCTCCCGTCACCTACGAATTCGCGTATCATTTCCCCCAGGTATCCGGCGCAGATGACAACCAGCTCTATCCCGCCCGTATTGCGCAAGAGCCGCAACTGATGAGCTACGAACGGCTCTCCGTCAATGTCCACCAGTGCCTTGGGGATGGTCTCGGTTAATGGACGCAGGCGGGTCGCAAGGCCTCCCGCAAGGATTGCAACCGGAAGCATCCGCGTCTTCATGACTGCACGACTACCTTGGTCCCCTCGAAATCGATCCGGAAGCGGACTTCCCTGAGCCCCGCCGCCCTCATGACCTTGCGAAGCCTTACCTTATCCTCCGCATAGAACATGAGGAACCCCCCGCCGCCGGCGCCGACCAGTTTGCCTCCAACCGCCCCGTTTGCACGAGCAAGCTCATACCAATCGTTGATGGGGCCGTTGCTCATGCTGTTGGAACGCTTCTTCTTATGCTCCCAGTGGACATTCATCAAATCGGCGAACCGATGGAGGTCCGCTCCCTCGAGGGCAGCCTGGCTCTCCTTCCCCAGTTCCTTCACGAAGTGGAGATTTTCGATCATATCTTTGTCGCTCTTCTTGCTCTTATCATCCTGTTCCTTCAGGATCTCCGAGGCTGAACGCGCATAGCCCGTGAAGAACAGGAGGAGATTATCCTCCAGGCTGTAAAGGGTGTCTTGTTGGATTTTTAGGGGCCATGCATCGACGTGGCCGTCAGGCAGGAATCGAAAGCATGTAATCCCTCCATAGGAGGCTATGTACTGGTCCTGTTTGCCCACCGGTTCCCCGAGGATCTCCAGTTCGACGTGGCACGCCTGTTCCGCAAGTTCCCGGGGATGAACGATATTCTTCTTCAAGCTGTGTAATGCCTTGAGTAAAGCGGTAGTAAAGCTTCCGGACGAACCCAGACCGGTGCCCGCCGGGATGTCGGCCATGCTCGTTATTTCGAGGCGAGGGGCTTCGACGCCGGTGAGCCGCAGGCATGCCCGGAGAATCGGGTGTTGCACCTCCTCTATGGATTTGACCCGCTCCATCTTGGAGTACTTGATGATCAGTTCATCTACGAATGTTTGATGGATGGTGATATAGACATACTTGTCAATAGCCGCGGCGATCAAAAAACCACCATGGTCTTTGTAATAAGAGGGGAGATCGGTGCCTCCGCCGCCAAGTGAAATCCTTAACGGACTGCGTGTTATGATCATAGCCGTGACTCCTCGTAAATCCGCTCGACAATCTCGAGTGCTGCCAGGGCGTCGTTGAGCCCGGCGGCGGGCTGTCGCCCCAGGCGTATATCTTCGACGAACTCTTCGAACTCGACATCCCAGGACCGATCCGGCATGGGGTATTCCCAAATCACGGTTTCGGGCGGTCCCATCCGGGGAAGCATTTTGTAGTAAGCGAGCCGCTCAACGCCATAGCTCCCACCCAAACCCGAGATGTCCAGTTTTCCATGCCGTCCAAATATTTCAAAAGAAAAGGTGTTCTTCCACTCGGTCCAACTGGTGTGCAGGAAGGCCACCTGCTGTTTGGGGGTTTTGAGCAGCATGAAGCCATTATCCTCGACGTCCATGTCCCAAAAGTACGTGTGGGCATACCCGTGGACCTCGGTAAAGTCGCCAAGGAAGGTGCGCGCGAGATCAATGAGATGGACGCCCTGATCGATAAGCTCCCCCCCTCCCGAAAGTTCCTTTACGGCTCTCCATTCCTTCTCGTAACCGATGCGGCCGCCATGCCCGTAGCGCCCGCGGATGAACATAAGGTCTCCCAGTTGGCCGGATGCAGCAATTTCCCCGGCCCTGATGAAAGAGGGGTGGTAGCGGTGATTGAAGCCGACCCTGACGATGATGTTTTTTCCCCTGACGGATTCAATGACCGGCCGAAGTTCGGACGGATTTCGCGCAGCCGGTTTTTCCACCAGGACGTGTTTGCCGGCTTGCACTGCGGCAAGAGTCACCTCGGCGAGGGCATCATGGGTCGTGGCCGCCAGGACGATGTCAACATCCGGCCGCTCCACTGCGGAACGCCAATCATGCACTGCCTCAACACCCGGTCTGCTTCTTGCGAAAGCAGCGGCGCGTTCCACGATAACGTCGGCGCAGGCTACCAGGCGGCAGCCGGCCAGGGCCCGGGCCCGTTTATCTCCAATAAAGCCGCACCCTATAATGGCGACGTTCATTCTAACCCCAATCTTTACCGCGCTCACCGGGCGTGATTCTGCGAAGCGTATAGACGTCGGTCAGGTTCAGGTCGTCCAAATGTCTATGAAACTCTTGCCATGGGTCCCAGACGGCGCTTATTAGTTTTCCGGTAATTCCGTCACTTTGGGACGACGCCAGAAAGACGCACAGGGATGCGCCTACTCCAAGCGGCGTGCCGCCTTGCGCCTTCACTTTGACCATTTGATCGTAAAAATCCCGCCCGACCCTTGCCGGGCCGGCCTCCAGCACCTCATCCAAAAGACGGGTGTTGAGCGCTCCAGGCGCTACAGCATTGACATCGATGTGATACTTGCGGACCTCTTCGGCCAGGGTTTCAGCAAACCTCACAACGGCCGCCTTGGATGTCGCATAGGCGCTCAGAAAAGGCATTGGCTTCGTGGCGCCCCCGCCGGACATGATTATGATTTTCCCGTGTAGTTGTTGCTTCAGGTAAGGCAAGGCTTCCCGGCATGGAAGTACGGTGCCGCATAGATTGATCTCTATCGCTCTAGCCCACTCTTTCCAGTCGATATCCTCGATCGGTCCTTTGGGGCCGTAGATTCCAGCGTTACAGACAAGGATATCCAGTCCGCCGAATTCACCAACGACCGTTTCAATGAGCTTGCGTACGTCATCCTGCATTGAAACATCAGCAGGAACGGCCAGTACTCTTGATTTTCCCCCAGCCCTCGCCGTAAGCTCCTCAAGAGCCACGGATAGGTGCTCTTCATTTCGCGCGCACAGCGCCACATCGGCGCCCTGATCCACAAAAGCGCGGGCCGCCTCAAGTCCAAAACCTTGACTGGAGCCGGTAATTATGGCTCTTTTCCCGACTATTTTCATGAGAGATTTCCTACAGTGAGATAGCGAATGCGTTTATCGTTTCCGATTGAAGGCCCAAGGAAACGACCAGGATCGAGCACGACAGGATGATCCATTTGCTGCAGGATATCCTCGGCTGTAACGGCACGGAACTCGGGCCACTCCGTGGCTATAATAACGGCATGAGCATTGCTCAAAGCCACCGTGATCGAAGGAGCAAGAAGAATAAACTCTGCGATTGCGCCGGGCAAGGTTTTGACAGTGGGATCAAAGGCTGAAACAAAGGCGCCCTGTTCGTTAAGCCACTTGCATGTCTCTACTGATTCGGATCGACGCAGCGTGTCCGTTCCGGGCTTGTAGGTAAGGCCCAGAACGGCAACCTTCATGCCTCGAATATCGCCGAGGACTTCGGAAAGTTTATTTCGAGACCAGAGTCTGTGCGCATTGTTGCTTTGCATTACCCCGGAAATAAGGTGAGTTGGCAATTGTTTCCGTCTCCCGAGAGACAGAAGGAAGTTGATGTCTCTTACAAGGGTGCCGCCGGCGAAGGGGTTTCCCGGCTTCAAATACGCACCGGGACCGATACGGACATCAGTTTTCAAGCCCTTTTCGACCTCGCTTGCGTCCGCGCCATATCTCTCGCATATCGCAGCAAGCTCGTTGGCGAAGGCGACGGATGTGGCAAGAAAGGCATTCAGAGCATGCTTGGTCATCTCAGCGGATTCAACACTCATCCAAACAATGCTGCTGGTAAAAGGCCTCAAGAGGAACTCGATCCGATCACGATCCTCCTTGCAACGAACACCCGCCACTACGCGGTCGGGGTTCATAAAAACGGAGATGGCTTTTCCGAGGCGCAAGTTCTCTGGTAGACAGGCGAAAGAGACTGGGCGGCCGGGGAAGTTTCGCCTGTAATTTTGCTCCAAAGCGCTTACTGAGCCTATTGGCAGTTGGGATGAAACGATGACAAGCGCACCGGGTTTAATGTGAGGAAAGAGTGAGCAAGTATGATGGATAACAAAATCCACATCTGCCTGATCTTCATCGTCTACCGGCGTATCATAGGCCACCCAAACGATATCCGACCCGGTAACATCTTCGGGAGAACTGGAAAAGCGGAGGAGACCTTTTCCCATTCCGCTTCGAACCAGCTCTTCGAGGCCCGGTTCGTTCACGGGCGGCTTCCCGTCCTTCAGAGCGCGGATAGTCTCCTCATTTTGGTCGAATGCGATCACCGAATAGTTTGCAGAGGCAAGGCAACCGGCAACTACCGTGCCCAGGTGCCACATGCCAAGGACGGCAATATTCATCAGCGGCTCTCCAGCAACCAGCGATTCTCCTGCAGGTATTGCAAGGTCTTGATTACCCCTTCATTTATCTTAAGCTTAGGCTTCCAACCCAAATCCCTGATTCGAGAACAGTCAAGAAATATGAACGGGCTATCTCCAATCCATCCGCGTTCTCCACCAGTGTAGGCGAGTTCCGGCTTAAGTCCGAGATGTTCGCAGATCCAACCGATCGAGTCATTGACCTCGCAGTATTCATCCGTACCCAAATTTAAAATGGAGACCTTCTCCGTCGCCTTGGCAATAGCTACAAGCATGGCGTCGATGCAATCCTGAACATAGAGATATGACTTGCGCTGCCTGCCGTTGCCAAGAATGTGCAAGTGGTTGGGGTCCGCCAGGAGTCTCTGATAGAAATCAAAAACATGTCCGTGAGAATATCTCTCGCCAAGGATTGAAACAAAACGGAATATCCAGCCCCTGAACCCGAATCCCTCACAGTATGCCTGAATGAGGCCCTCTCCAGCCAACTTGGATGCTCCGTAAAGGGACGTTTGGACAGGGAAGGGAGCATGCTCGGGAGTCGGAAAGACGTCGGGTTCGCCGTAAATAGACCCGGTAGAGGAAAATGCTATCTGCCTTATTCCATTAGAACGCATGGCCTCCAGAACGTTGAATGTGCCAATGGTATTCTGTTCCAGATCCTTTCCCGGGTGCTGGGTCCCAAAGCGAACATCTGCATTGGCGGCCAAATGAAATACGAAGTCACTACCCGCCATAGCTTTGGTCAAAGCATTCAGGTCAAGAACGTCCCCGTGGATGAAACTGAAGCGAGACGACTTGAAGGCTTCATGCAAGAACTCATACTGACCGGTAGAAAGATTATCGTAACCAACAACCGAAAGTCCGTCGGCCAATAATCGATCTGTGAGATTGCTGGCTATAAAACCAGCGCACCCGGTAACGAAGCATGTTGCAGGTGCAAAAACGTCAGAACGCGAGAAAAGTGGCGTCGTCATCCTTCCATGTCCATACGATTGTCATCTAGAGCCCGACATTCCTTAACTATTGCCGGAGATATCAACCCTCGCTCAAGCACAATCACGTTTCTTGTACAAACGAGAGAAGCGGAACCTGGCTAATGCACGCAACCACGTGAATGGATCACGTGTTATGCTAACTTTCTTGCCCTCCCGCAAAGAACGGGCCTGGTAATTTACAGGCAACTCAAGCGGCCTGTACCCTTTCCTCAAAAGTTTGATGACAATCTCAAAGTCAAAGTCAAAACGGTTGCACTCAAAGGATAGACCATAAAGGCATTCTCTCCTGAACACCTTGAACATGCTGAATGGGTCCTTTAGTGATTGTCTATAGAGGAAATTAAAAATACTCAAGAAAAGAAGGTGGCCAAAATTAAAAATCCAGGACACAACGGGCGCTTTGTTAAACTCCCGAACCTTCCAGACTTGCTTCTCGCGCACATGGCGAGAGCCAATCACAAAACATTGTTGGTGACGCAGCAAGGGCTCAACCAATGCATCATAGTCGTTGATATCGTACTCCAGATCCGCATCCTGAATCAGGATAATGTCACCGGTGGCATGGTTGAGTCCCGCGCGCACCGCATGCCCCTTACCTTTGGGCTTTTCTTCCAGTAGCACTTTAACCCTGGGATGTGTCTGATATTTAACGACGTCTTCGCGGGAGCCGTCCGTTGAGTTACTTTCTACGATAATAACCTCTATCTCTATATCAGGGATCTCTTTTGCCAGCAAGGTTTCAATTAATTGTGAAAAGGTCTGCTTCTCATTAAAAACCGGCACGATAACCGTGAGCTTAGCATTACCCTGGTTCATTTTGGGTCGGGAAATCACAATCTTCCGGCTATCCCAAAATCGAAAAGGAAAATCCCAGATTATCGTCGGCGCCAAATATAACAATGCAGCCAGTGACGTACGCCAAAGCCCCTTTCGCATGCTCTTGAGCTTCGCCTTAGCATAATTTAAAGATACATTTCTATAGTCAGGGAAGATGAGAGGATCTTCGTATCCAACCTTGAGCAAAAGATTTTGCATAGTGGTTATGTCAAAGTAAAACAGATTTTCCTTGCGAAATTCCCACCATTTAGAGCGGAAAAGGCGTGCGGACCAACTGTCGATAGAGGGATAAATCACCATCAAGCTTCCATTGGCGGTTAATAGACCTTTTATGTTGTTTAAGGCCATTTCCGGATCAGCGCATTTCTCCAATACAGACATTAAAATGCAAGCATCATAGCGGTGTCTCCTATCACTATGAGGTAAAGATTGGTAAAAGTAGTCAAAGGTCATTTGATCGACATCAAACCCTCGTTGTCTCGCCTCATCCACTATATAAGTGCCATTATCAGCTACCAGCAACAGTCTTTCTATTCCACTGGCGGAATATTCTATAAGCCGGTTAAGGTAGGAGACGGCGTTGCGCTTGTGGCATTTGGCCCAATCGCTATCAGCTCTAAGTTCTGAAGGAAAAGGAGCATCTTGATTATAAGGCTGAATATGCGGCTGCGGATTGATAAACATCAAACTACACCCTTTGCACTGGCAGATAGGATGTTTATCTACAATGAACTCATATTGCAGTTCAGTCGTTCCGCACACAGGGCAATCCCTATGCAGCCTGACGGATTTGTTAACACTTTGTTCACCTAACATTCTTGATTGCCACACCTCTTCTTGTGTAACACCAGATAAGTGTTAATTGCTGGCAATTGCTAGCATTTCTCCTATATTTACTGTCAACAGTGATTGACGAAGTCGGATTGGAATCAATGAGTCAGCGATCGTATAAACTCGAAACACTAGAGGAATATATTCTCTGATCTGCTGGATTAAATAGTCCATGCTTATCGTTTTGTAGGCTGTGGTAATATGAATGTCCCTGAATCCGGCGTGCTCTAACGCTATCCTCAATGATTTTCTCGAAAACAGCACGGTATGTTGCATTGGTTGCAGCATGGGCCAATGCTTCCCTAACATATAGCGCAGAAAATGCCCCGTATCGGGCGTGCTGAGCACTAACCCTCCTCCGGGCCTAAGTAATGCTTTTACCTGTCGCAGGAAATCGGCAGGGTTGTCTGTATGCTCGATGATATCAAATGCTGTCACCAAATCGAAACTTCCTGGCCGCTGAGATTGCAAGACGTTAACACTTTCCCGCGTAATCCTCGGACCGATTGCCGGATCAGCAGCCGCAATCGCTGTTTCCGACAGCTCAACTCCATACGCATCATAGCCATATTCCAGAGCGACCTCCAAGAAATATCCGCATGAACACCCGACATCCAAGAGCCTCCCCGATGGAAAATATTGCTGGAATTGGTTTAACCTCTTCCGAAAGTGGGAATGTTTGATCTGTCTTGCATCAACATATCTGCGATAATTGTCGGATTGATACTGCTTATCGGCATATTCCGCCATATGCCGGGATTCTGGTAGAGGATACTGAAAGATGGAATGACACGATTTACAAATATAGTAAGACGCTGATTCCTTCACACAATACAGCTTCGCATTATCGTTTATGCATATTCTACATGGTACGGATTTGAGCGCAGCGTTTGTCATCTGGTTTGTTCCAGCTCCTTAGACCGATGGTCCTTGGATGCATAAAGAGTCTCTATTCGAGATCTCATCAACCGCTGAAAGCCTGCTCTAACCGGCCAAGGAAAAACATTTGCCAGCCAAGCCAAGATACCTAGAGTCCACGGTATGAAGGTGAGAAATCTATCATGTCTGATTGCTGACACAATCGCTTTGGAAACTGATTCAATAGGGACAGTGAATTCTGTTTCCTTCCTTGGTGCACGCGTCTTGAATGTCTCGTGTTGAAAGAATTCAGTTTCTACACGTCCTGGACAAATGACATGGATACCTATGCCGAACCTTGCAAGCTCTGCCTTCAAGGCTTCAGACCATGCTATCATACCATGTTTTGCAGCACAGTAGATCGCATTTGGAGTGATAATTATCTTGCCGGCAATTGAAGCGACATTCACAATGTGTCCGGCTCTTTTCTCGATCATTGCAGGCAGTATTTCACGGGTACAGTACATAGCGCCCAGCAGATTGACTCCCAACAAGCGTCCTATCTCCTCGGAGGGGCTCTCTTCAAACGTACGATAAACGGCAAAGCCCGCATTATTGACCAGAAAATCAGGACACCCGTGGTCCGACTTATATTTACTTGTCATTTCGCGCACTTGATTAAGATCGGATATATCGCACGAAATAGAATCCACAGTATGACGAGTGTCGCTTAGCTCCAGTTCCGCCCTCTTTAAGCGCTCGCGATCATTGCTAACTATAGTGACAATGGCGCCGGTGCCAAGCAGATCTCTCGCCAGTTGCCTCCCAATTCCACTACTGCCCCCCGTAATAAGAAATTTCTTGCCTTCAAACATAACAACCTCATCCTTAATGCCAAGTCTAACTTCACGACCTTCGAGAGATTCCCTGCCAAAACAGATAGCTGGATGCTCTAATTCCTCTGCCGAATGTCAGAAATTTCTGTGCTGGGAACCCCCAGCTCATATTTATAAGAACCGTCATAGCTTTGGACCAAAGAATAGGAATGCCTACATAATTAGTGAAGAGGTGTATAAATATGATGGTTGAAAGAAAGTTGACGACTGTAACGGCTATGTACGTCCTTAATTGAGCCCTCACACTTCGATCAAAACTCTTGAAGTTGTAATATTTATTAAGAGTAAAATGAATAATTAATGCGACTAGAAAAGCAATGGCTGCAGCTAATGCAGTGTTCCAATGCCGGCATACTGCCAGAAGGTACAAGGTAGCAAAATCTACGAGCGCGGTCAGCGCGCCGATTACCAGATAACGAATTATCTGCTCAACGGTGGTGCTCGTAAGCTCTATTGAATCGATACCGAATTGCACATCTCTCACAAATTATTTTCGCCTCCCTGCTATCCAGATTTGCACTTCTGAAAATACCTTGGCAATGGCTGTAAAGCCATAAGCTCCTTCACTTTATGAAAGTAATATGAATAGACGAGCCTATAAAACAGCACGGTCACGATTCAAAATAAATCGTTGAAAGGCCAGGGCATGGTCCATCGAGCGGTCTCGGCAGCGTTGCCTTCGACCGGACGCATGTACTTCCTAATATCCGCAGCATGCTTCGACGCAGCTCTAATGGACCCACCAGAGCGAATGCCTTAATCATTCAGGCGATGTCCCTCATTTGGTCCCAGTTATCACTTTAAAAACAACAAGGGCAAGCCCCGCAATCATGGCGAGAAGAGACACTACCGCCCCCGCCGCAAAAGAAAAGGGCCTGTAGATAAATTCCACGGTGCTGTTCCCCCGAGGCAAAATGACACCGCGGAACAAATAATCCACGTTCATCATTGATTCACGTCGACCGTTTACATAGACTTGCCACCCTGGATAGTTGGCGTCATTGAGCATGAGCAGAGACGGTTCCTCCGCTGAAGCCTCTATAACAACCCTCTGGGACTTGTAGGAGATAATGTGTGCTGGGACCGCCTCTCGGACGCGAGCTGATCCAATTTCCTGCAAGCGTTTACGATCGTAGTCGGAAAGCGGTCGTCCCCACACTAGAGTGTTTCTCCAAATATCAAAAGAGGAATCCTTCAGACGCCTCAAGATGCAGTCTTCGTCCTCCATCAACTCGATCCCGTAATAGACGGTCGATCGAGGCAAAACATGCGGAAATTCGAATATGCTTGCTTCTTCGTTATATATCTCCTTGAATGCGGAGGCTGGTTCATCCTCAACGGCCGCGGTGAATCGCACAGCCCCCCACCCTCCCCAGCACACGTGGGTCGTGAGAACGGGGTCCGTTGAAAAAAGGAGATCTACCTCCCGGCCGGCGTATTTGCTGAGATCGATACGCTGGTAGAGTGGTTCCCGATCTGCTAGACGGGCCTTGGGTGTCAGGGATGCTGAGAAAAGCTCCTCGATCCCGGCGTCGCTGCGAAGCTCCAAAAGAAATGCGATACCATCGGTTTTGTCCTGGGCTTCCGGCTTGATGAGTACACAGAATTCAAGTACAGGCATCTTCTCGTCGATTTTGACATGATAGGACACGCGGTGGGAAGGCGGGTGCTGGAAAAGGAAGGGGATGCCTTTATGCCCCATCCGAGCGTAATCCACCCCAAAACCCCAGAGGCGTTCGTCTTTATGTTGAGAGAATATGTCCTTAACTAGTGTGGGTGTTGCGCCATATTCCACCTCGGTCACCAGGTATCGAACAGAGGAAAGCTCCAGGAAGCGCCTTTCCGCGTCGCTCTCAAAATCGTATGAATAGTCGGGATCTGCGCCTGTAAAACGGTCGGCCAAATCACCGCTTGTACGGCTCTCGCTTCCCGGCTTCAGAAGAAAAGCCCGAATAAAATTAAAATATCGTTTATAATACATTCCGTCCAGGCAACGCACATCGTCCAGATCAAAAACGCCCGCCCAGTTCGGATAGAGCAAGTAGTTTCTCCCGAACACCCGCGCACGGTCCGTATTAATGCTATTAAGAAATCTCAGGTAAGGCGCGCCATCATAAGGGTTTTGATTTAGAGGGGGAAGCGTATTGTACACGTAGAAACAAGGGACCAGATAGTTCAAGGACATCTCCAGCGCCAACAGTGCCACTGCCCCGCATTGGACGAGCCCGGAAAAGCCTTTTCCTTCCTTGAAGAAAATCGAATAGGAACGGGAAACGACGAACAGGAGAATAATCGCTACAATGAGACTAATGAAAAAAATCCACGTGAACATTCCACATTGCCCAACTGTCCGGACAGACAAGATAGAAAGGACCAATACCGTCCCCAAAACGCATCCGAAGTTAAGCAAAAAAATGGAAGGTCTAATCTTCCCCGCCATGACCACACTGAAACCAATTCCCGCCAAAGCAGCCCAAGAGAACGCCAGGAGTGGTTCCAGATATTTTGGAAAAACAATCATGTCGAACAACGGGAGGCCGCCCACCCAATTGACAGCCGGGCTGCCATATCGCTTCAACAGCATAAAAAGAATCGCCGTTTCGAAAAACAAGGAGAGTTGAACAAGGGGCTGCCCTAACGATTTCCGGCTCTTGGGAAAATACCCTTCCAGTGCAAAAAGGGCGAATAACACGGGCATCAAGCCCCAGTAGCTTATAAAAGCTCGAAGGCCGGGGAAAAATGAGCCGATGAGGGAGCGGGGGTCTCCGTCGTACTCAAGTCCGGCTTTAAGGCCATTGACATTGGCGGGTTGGTGTAGGTCGTGACTAATTCTCATGAATTCCAAAAAAGGGAACAGGAGAAAAGCCGCTAAAGCGAAGCCAAAGAGATTCACCAAAACAAAGTTCCTGACATGTACAATCATCTCTCGACCGGACTTCGCATTCAAAAACATCCTCACAAAAAAATAGATGTATCCGAAGATAAGTATAAGGAACGTTGATTCAGGCATGCCCCCAAGAATTGACATCGTCACTATCACAGCCGCTTCCGCCGAAGCAAGTAAGGATTTTCGACGGAGCACTCCTTCGAAGGCCCAAAAAACAGCAGGCAGCAACACCTCCACACTGAGATGGGAAATGTTGAGAAAACCAATGAAATACCCCGTTAACATAAAGCCTACTGCAGAGAAAATTGACGGAAAAAAAGGCACAAACCACCGCATAAACAGGAACATAAACACGCCGGCCACGAACAACCGCGCCAACAAGAATAAGGTGTAGGTGTAGGGTGTGGGATGCAAGGTCAACAGCATGGTCAATGGGTAGAATGGCTGGGGTATCATGCCGGCCGCCAGCGGAATGCCAAAGCCGCTGTGTGGGTCCCAAAGCGGAAGGTTACCTTCCTTTTCATATTGCTGCGATTCAATTTTAAACCATGGTTCCGTCTGCCACGCGCATGCTCCAGGGTCCGCAGTGCGGTAGATGTGCCACTCAGGGGGAGTTTCACAGTAGGCCCCGTATTGCATGACGCTGGGAGCATCCCATGCGGCAACCATCAAGCTTTTTGTGCCTACTACCGCAGGAAAGAAACAAATAACCAGAAGCAGCGTCAACACCCAGCAGGCTTTTATTGAATTCTTTTGGAGGATTTTGAAAAGGCGGTCTACCAATACTATCAATCCCTTTAATCTTTCCCGAATACAAACCAAATTAAGAAAGAGGCCCGAGAAAGGCGACTTGAACGGACGCTGAATCTGAGAAAGATCGAGTTGTTGTCATCCGTGGAAAAGTTATCGTATCCGACGACCTGACAGCCGTCGCCCAGCAGACGATCAACGAGATCGCTGCCTATAAAACCGGCACAGCCGGTGAGGAAATAGCGTATTTTGAGTTCCTGACCCTATGACTCGCTTTCAGATAGTTTTGGTAAAACCGGCGGCTCTTCCCGGATTCGAAAACGAAGGTTCCGGAAGGACAGCCCGAAAAGGGATAAGCCGACAAGTCCAAGAAGGCAAGTAACAATGTAATACGCGAGGTGAGCCGTCAGAATTACTGCCAACGCGCTTGTAAGATCATATCTGGCCCCGAAGGGCAGCACGAGCGCCTGCTGGCCAACCCACTGCACAACCCCGATGCCCCCCGGGCTGAAAGGGATTGTAACAGCCAGACATATTGCAACGACCATGAAGGTGGCTTCAACCACGGTGGCGTCAGCCCTGAAACCTTTCAACACGCACCAATACATCCCCACCGTCAGTGCCCATGTCCACAACGACCATAAAATGGCGCAAAGCACGATCCTGCCGTTTCCGAAAACTGCGATCCCGTCAAAGAGGTGGCGAGAGGAAGTCAGCAATCTTTCCGCCAACGAAGCGGGCAACCGTTTGGATAGAGAAAGCACGAGCCGCTCGCCCCGGCTTCGAAATCTCAACAGCAGGATCAAAGAAAGGAAGACCAGCACCACGAGCAATCCAAAGATCTCCCCCGCCCTTTTCGCCTGCGTGGGAACGTTCATCCACGGGATGAGCGCCAAAAGCGCAAGAGTAATCGTTCCAAGATCCAATACCCGCTCCATGCAAGCCGATGCGGCCACCTGGACGATCGGCAGCTTACTGCGCCGGGACAACGCAAAGATTCTGGCCGGGTCACCCATTCTGAGGGGCAAAATGTTCGTAAAAAGATACCCTATGGCCTCGGACCAGAAGGTATCCACAGTGCGGGCTTTGTAGTCCAGAAGGGCTGCCCAGAGCTTGGCGCGGGCGAACACCGCCAGCAACTGGCAGAACAAGGCGAGCAACAACCAGGAATAGCGAGCACCGGAGAGTGTTGCCGCCAGTTGGTCAAACGGCACATGGCGGATGGCCAGCCAGAAGCACAAGACGCTCGCACCAATTCCTGCAAATGATAATAGATACTTCATTTTTTATCTTTGCTCTCCCTGGTTCGAATCACAGCCTCGCCCTTCAGGCCGTCCCGGATAGAAAGCCCCGGATTGGCCACTGTCAGTTCGATCTCATAGTAGGTCGGCTGTTCCAGGGCTGGTGTTTTGGGTGACCATGAAATCCGGCTGATGGCGCCTTCAACTTTCGTGTCAGGCATGGATTCGATCGAGATCTCAGCCCTGTCTCCCAAAGACAGGCGCACGGCTTCTATCTCGTGAATCTGTGCCCTCATGAGCATTGGATTCATCACCCCGATGACAAAGCCCGGCGTTCCGGGCCCGATTTCGGCTCCCCCCTTAAGATCGGGGTTAACCCAGATCACATTTCCGGCAATGGGAGCAACCAGCGCACCGGAAACGGGGACCTGATCCGCCTCGACCCGCACCGCCAGTTGATGTTTTAAAAGAGCAATGTCCTCTTTGGCATACACCCTTTCCTGCCGCAAGCGCTCCTGGACGGTTGCCCGCTCCTTTTCCAGCAGACTTATATCCTGTTCCACCTGGGCAAGGCTTTGAGCCGAAGCCATTTTCTCTGCAGCCAGTTGCTCGACCTCGCGCTGTTTACTCCCAGTTGTAGCAAGGGCTTTGTCAATTGCGGCCAAATGCATTTCCAGATCGGCGATCTGGGGTGGAGACAGCCGTCGTCGAATCTGGGCGACGTTTTCTTTGGCCAACTGGTATCTGGCAAGGACCGCCCCTTCCGCCACAGACTGCCCGCACATGACTTTCAGTTCCTGGATGGTCCCCAGAAAAGGCATGACCACATGGCGAGTGAGGGAACAATACAGTTTTCCCTGGAAAACGATTTCCGTTGCCCCGGTTTTCTGCTCACCCGAGGAGGCTTCCGCATGAAGCAGGTTTGCCCACAGACAAACCAAGACAACCAACAAAGTCCCCAAGACCAAAGCCGTCCGGAAAGCTTTGCCGGGGATTCGATTTACGTTCATTTTCATCACAAACATCCTAAAATGAGTCCGGCGCCACAAAGCGGCGGGACAGCTCGCCCGAAAGAGCATACAACGCAAGGTCCGCCTCGAGATATTCGAGTTCCTTCTGGTCCGAATTCCGCTTAACGTCGATGGATCTTTTGCTTGCAGACAAGTACTGCGAATGGGTCTGCCTACCCTCTTCATAGGAGATTTCAATTTGCTTGTTTTGGAGTCTCGCAAGCTCTTCCTGGGAGCGCGCCATATTGAGGGCGGCGTCCGCTTCCACCAGCCTCCTGCGGGCATTGGTCCAAGCGGTGTTCAGATCGATCTCCTTGGTCCGTTCTTCGGCATTATACTGACTTAATACGTCCTTCTGGCGCGTGACGTTATGGACACGCTTGAGTCCGTCCCAAATGGGCATATCCGCGTTAATGTAGGCGTAGTATGCTCCCGTAGCGCCTGCGTTGAGCGGATCTCCGCTCTGCACCACCAAATTCACCGTGGGAAGGAACCGCGCATAAGCCAGAGTGACATTGAGTCCCTGCAGTTCTTTTTTGAGACTCTGAATCTTGAGATCGTATGAGTTGGACCGTACCTGCTCCAAGGTAGCCGAAGCGGGGTCAAAGGCATTCAGTACCTGCTGTCTCACTCCACCAAGGTCCAGTTCCAACCTGTCCTCCGCTTTGAGACCAATGACGGTTTTTACCTCGTCCATATGAGCGGCCTGCGCCGCAGTGATTCTCTCCTTTTCAAGCTGCGCCAGTTGAAGCTCCTGCTCTGCCATGCGGACGTCCAGAGGGCTTGCCGACTCGCTCTTGACCCGGTTTTTGGCATAGGCAAGGTCTTTTTGATTTATTGCTATAATCTCATCCTGGAAGGCGGCCGTCCTGCCGAGAGAGTCCAGTTCCAGGAACAGGTTGCCCATACGCAGGATTGCTCCCGAGATGACCTGAAGATGCCCATATATCGCCATTCTCGTAATCAGCTTGCTGGCCTTGAGAGTAAAGTAAGACTCAATAGGGTTATAGGGATTGGTATAGAAGCCAATACTGAAGGGTTGATTCTCACCGACCAGGACGCTGGCGTTATTAAGGAAGTAGCTTGTGTGAAGTGAAAGGGTTGGATACAGCGAATACCTGGCGTCCGATTCATCCAGGCGCTTCACTGATATGTCTAGGGAGCTGTTCGTGAAGTAAGGGGACCGCTCCAGCGCTACCCGCATACACCGGTTGAAATCCATCTGTCCACGTATCGGCGTCAAGTCAGCATTTTCCGTTGAGGGGATATCCGCAGCCCAGGCCCCAATCGAGGCAAACAGCAGCGCAAGGATAACAAGACAAAGGGTCAGGAATATGTTCTGCGGGCATGAATGTCCGATGGCACGTACTCCTTTCAAATCAAAAAGGCGAATTGAATACCTCGAGGAAGAAAAGGCCGCGACTATGTGCACGACACTATAACGCCGTCATCCAGACGGTAGACCCTTGTGCACTGGGCCGCCACTTCGGGATCGTGCGTCACAATCATTATGGCGCCGGTTCCATCTGCAACAAAATTCCGAAAATGGTCCAACACCATCCGGCTGTTGTCGCGATCCAGTTGCCCGGTGGGTTCATCGGCCAGAATGATTTTCGGGTTATTCACCAGGGCTCGCGCCACCGCCACACGCTGTTGCTCCCCGCCCGAAAGAAAATTGGCCGGATGATTAATTCGATGGGAAAGGCCCACTTGAGCCAGGGCATCTTCAATCCTGTCCTGGCGCTCCCTCCGCCTCACCCCCGCATAGATCAGAGGCATTTCGAGGTTTTGGTGAACGGTCGAGTTTTCGATCAGGTTGCAGCTCTGGAAAACGAATCCCACGTGCTTCCTGCGAAAGACCGCCTGCGCGTGCCTGTCCAGACTGAGAACATCCTCACCCATCGCTCGATAAGTCCCCTGCGAGGGGGCAAGGAACAGGCCCAGTATGAAGAGCAGGGTTGATTTCCCCGATCCCGAAGGACCCATGATCGCGACCATCTCACCGGAAAAGAGGCTAAGATCAACCCCATGAAGCACCGAAACAGGGCCGGTTCCGTTTCGATACTGTTTGGTCAGCCCGGAGACATTGATCATGGTTCCGTTGCGCGCGTGAAAAATCGTCGAATCACTCATAGCGCAATGCCGAAACAACCTCCATGCGGCTGGCAAGCATCGAGGGGGCAAACCCGGCTCCAAGTCCCAGGAGCAGGGAAAAGATTACACTCAACCCCACGGACAGGACAAAGAGATCTTCCGATGGGGAACTCTTCAGAATACGGCTAACGATCTGGATGGCTCCGCTGCCCAAGGCAATTCCGATTATTGCAGATCCCAGACTCAGAAACAGGGCTTCTCCCAAAAACTGAACCAGGATGTCACTGTCTTCGGCCCCTATTGCCTTTTTCAGACCTATTTCACGCGTCCGAGCCTGGACGGTGGCCATCATGCCGTTCCATATCCCCATCCCGCCCAAAACCAGGGTCGCGACAATGGCTAAATAGATGAAAATTTCCATCCACCATGCGACCTTTTGCACTCGCTTAAGCATTTCCCAGGCAACCAGCAGGCGAACATTGTCACCACGTTGCAGCGACTGAAAAATCTTCGGGATGGCTGCCGCCACGGGGGCGACATCCTCCCAGGTGCGGCAGCGAACGTGCATTTGATCCGGGAATACAAATCCTTTAATGCGGTCCTGGGCCGTTGTGAACGGAATAAACGCACTTTGGGTCCAATCGCCCACGCCGATGCCTCCAAGAACTCCCGTTACATAGTAGAGGTCGCCGTCGATGGGTAAAGTGCGCCCCACAACATCCTCGCTTCCAAAAATCGTCTTGGCAAGCTCCGATCCCAGCACGCAGACCCGAAGCCGCTTATTTACCGCATCTACGCCAAAGAATTCGCCGTGGTGGGGCAAGAAGCTGTTGACACTCCAGAATTCTCCATCAACACCATTAAGCATGAACAAGTGCGCGCGATCTTTAACATTGGAGACGGACGGGCCTGATTTCATTAAAATCACACTGACGTCGAGCACTCCGGGAATGTTGCGAACGGCGTCAATGGTTTGCCGGCGGAACCATCGAGGTGTTGGAATCCGGCTGTTGCCGGGTTCGGGCTCGAAAGACACCCTCATGCGGGTAGCTCCTCCGAGCAGTTCGAGGTCCTGGTTAAGATTCAGCTTCACGTCCCGGCCTACGGTGAGAACCAGGATTAACCCACAGGTGCCGAAGGCGATCGCTAAAATAACTCCCAAATAGCGCCTGCGGTGGCGCAATACCTGGAGAGTGCTTACCCGCAACAGGTCCAAGAATCTTAGTATCTCAGCCATACCCTAACTCTAACCCACCTGGTTGAAAAGCTCATCCCAATTCCGTTAAATGCCTCATGCCAAACTGTGAAAAGAACGACCTGTCAGGCAAATACCGTAATGTCTCACAACTCCGTCTGCGGGCACACCAGGGGGAATTTCATTGAAGGGGCAAGCGGTATTTCCAACAGATCCGGCCCGGCATAACCGGCAAGCATCGCTTAATTAGGCTCTCCGCAAGAAAAGGCCAGGCATATTGAACGCAAAGATCAGCGCCTCATTCAAGCCTCTAATGCCTCCCCCCCACGGTTCCTCAACGAGGTGAACGGTCGAGGCTCGGGTACATTTTTATTCTCTAATCGTAAATAGTGCAAGTGAAAGTTTGGTTACGAACCGGTGGGCGGTGGAGACCCGGAACGTCTTGCTCCGGTGGAATCGAGGCTGGCCAATCCGGTCTTGGCGGCCCCGGGATTGGCCATCATGTGATCATATCCCGAGCCGGCAAAACCAGATTCCCCGGATACTTGAAATCAACGGCCGGCAAAAAGGCCGATGACTTCATGAAATCCTTTCTCAAGCCCTTATATAATTTGATGCTCCACCACGTTAAGTGCTGCTTCTCAACGATGTCCGCCGCCGCCATGGAAGCCTCCGCCGCCATAGCTGTGGCCGCCGCCGGTAGAGAAGTGCGTTGACGGAGAGCTGAACCTGTCCATATCTCGCGTAGCCCTGCCCGGGTCTCGCATGCTTCTATCAGCGTCCCGCGACACCGACGTGTTGGCCGTGTTTGCGGTGTTTGCAATTGCACTTGCGCCGGCACGCGTAGTCGCATTGATCCTGCTTAGCGTGCCATTTGCGTTTGTCACATGATTGGTAATGTGGTGATGGTGATGGTGCCTGTCGAAATCAACGAGGATGAAGAAGCCTCCGAACCCGAATCCGTCCCACAAGAATGGGTCTGGGACCCAGTCATAGAGATAGGCGTATTCCGAGGGAGGTGGATAGTAAGTCACGACAGGAGGCTCGTTATCGTAATAGTAATCCTCAACAACATAGGGTTCCACATATTCGGAATCCTCCGGAAGAGGAGCGACGGCGGGTGACTGGTATTCGGAACCGGACTCATAACTGTATTTTTCGCCGGCATATTTGACGGGAAGATTCATTGCGATGCTGACTTTATCCACGATGCCGGCGGCATTGGTTTCTGAAACCTGCAACTTCCCCGAAGACGCCGATCTTGCGGTGCTGTCCCTAACCTCGGCAATGATATCGGGCGTCATTGGATAGTCGGAAATCCACCCATTTCGAGGCGAGATGCCGATCGAAACCAGGTAGTGTTCTGCAGCCGCTTCATCGTGCGACGAGGTTAAATTAAGGGCGGTCGCCAATTCTACGGCAAATTCGCCTTCCCGAACCAGGGGTTGTTCAATAGGAGGAGGTCCGGAAGGTGAACTCTTTGCGTTCGCCGCTGCAGTATATGGGACCGCAACCAGACTTGCGGCAAGAAATATTGCCAGTATTGTTTTCATCCAGGGTACTCCTTTCCGACGGACTGAACTCACTACGGATCGTTCATCAGAAATATAATCATTCTACGCATCTGAGGCGTTTACCATAAAGACGTGCTAACAATAATATCAGTCTACAAGATCGTAAGCTATTCAAATACCAGCCAGTTTCTGATCGGCCAGACTCGTCCGCAGCTCTGCTTCCACGGAAGGAGCGATAGACTCTTAAAAGCGATGAATTTTCAGATCCAGGCCGGTGGCTTAGGCAGGCGCTTGTCGTGCAAGGTGAGATCGTCCGCTGACGCCGCTATCGTTGAAACTCCGGGCGTTGAGCGCGAGGGTTTTATGCCTTATCCTGTTCCACTATCAGCTTCAAGCAGGCGGATGGGCTCACATTAGGAATTCCACGGAAGGCTTTCAGGTCACTGAGGTGATGGTCACCGGAAACGATGAAGTCGGCGCTGCCTTCTATACGGCACACGCCAGATAAATGTTGTCGGAGGGGTCATCTACGATAGCGGAAACTCTCAGTATCCCCGGGGTCAAGACTGCAATTTTCTCCAACTTCCAAAAAAACCGCTCGATTTCTTCCGGGGCACGGCGGTGGAGCTTCTTGATCCTGGGATAGGCCAGCACCCGCTGCAGCTCATCCAGAATGGCAGGAGAGACCAATAAAACGAGGTCTCCTTCGTAAACCAACCGTACAATTTCAGCGGGGTTGGAATGTGGCTTTAAGAGCGCACTCACGTATTGGTTCGCGTCGAGGACGACTCTTATCATTTGGTTTGTCGGGCTTTAAGTTTTTTAGCGGTCACTTTCTTGGCCGTTAAAACTGCTTCTTCGATGGCCGCGTCCAGTTCTTTGTGGTCCACATCCTTGACGCTCTGCTGAAAGATTTTTACTTCTTCCCGGAATGCGTTCAGGTCATCTTGAAGCTTTCTATATTTTTCCAGAGGAATGATGGCCACCAAGGGCTTACCAGCCCGCTCCACAACGTAGTCATCGCCCCGGATGGCCACTTCATTCATCACTTGGCCCAGATTCTGCCGGACTTTCATGGCCGAGATTTTCTTAATCATTTTCGCATCCTTATGACCCATCCAATTATTATAACATGTATAACCATTATAGTGTGCACGGTTATTCTGTCAAGATTATCTCGTGTGTGTTTCCGGGCAGAACAGAAAAACCGAGTTTCACCAACCCGGCTGTATAATGATTTTTTTATGAGGGCCTCCAGGATTAACGAAAGTTCTGCAGACCAGGCTTTTTTTACGATTGAGGATCACCAAAGCCCAGCATGGCCGTTCCGGAGCGTCTCGACCCCCTCGATACGGGCTTGCGGTATTTGATTTCGGCCTGCGAGTGATCGGGCAGAGAAACGGTTTTAACCCAATATGCGCAAAGACGCTCCATGGTCTTGATCATGTCCTTGTAGACAGCAGGCTTTGTGATAAAAGCGCTGCCTCCCAGTCGATAAATACGAAGCATGAGGTCTCTGTCTCTCGAGGTGGTGAGAACCACAACGGGTATAGTGCGGATTTCCGGATTGTTTCTGATCTCCTGCAGCGTCTGCATCCCGTCTTTTTTAGGCATATTGAGATCGAGAAGTATGAGACTCGGACGCGGTGAGAGATCGGGGTCCTGATATCGGCCACGCCCGATAAGATAGTCCATCGCCTCATCTCCATCTTCCACATAACGAAAGTCAGCCTCGCACCTGCAATCCTTGAGAGCGTCCCTGACAAGCATAACATCATCGATATCATCGTCGGCCATTAGAACGACGAATGGGTCCCGCGCGTTTTTAGTCATGATCACCCTGCCCCCCGGTTTCACCCCAACTGTCAAAAAAAGATCTTTAATAAAAATGTAGTTGGTCCGGGTACGTTGGACAAGTGCTCATGCATCCAGGACTCTAAACGGGTCTTCGAGTCTTTGGATTTACAGTGAGGACCGGGACCGGAGAGTTCTTGATTACTCTTTCGGCTACGCTGCCAAAAGGGAAAATGTCTTTCAATCCACGGGTAGCCATTATGACAAGACCCACGCCGATTGTTTCTATGGCTTTGAGAATTTCTTGCGCAGGCTCTCCCATCAAAATATGGATATGGTACATGGGGCACCCTGAAAGATGCTCCCGGCAGAGATCTTCCAGTCGCTTTTTCGCCGCCGCCATTTCGTGTTCTTGAAGCTCACGGGTATGTTTTGGGTCCGGTCCGGTTCCCCAGTAATGCTCAAATCGTGACAGGTCCTCCGCCACATAAATCAGATGGATCTCGGCCTGGAGTACCTGGCTCAAAAACGAAACGTATTGTTGTGCCTCCGCCGCTGTCTTCGAAAGATCGGTTGGCCAGAGTATTTTTTTAATTTCCATAAAGAGACCTCCCCTTGGGCCTTTTTAAACAAATATAAGAAGGATCGACGCCTCCGGCCCGATCTGCTGTATTTCGGGCAATCATGACGAAATCCGGCTTGACTGTGGTAGCTCTTCCGATTAGTATATACGTGAAGTATATACTTTGAGGAGATGCGCCATGAACAGGGCGAAGATTTTTAAAAGCGGGAACAGCCAGGCGGTCCGTCTTCCAAAGGAGTTTCAATTTAGCGGGGATGAAGTCTACATAAAAAAGGCTGGACGCGGTGTGATCCTTATTCCGAAAGATGATCCCTGGGAGATGTTCGAGCAGAGCCTTGGCGAGTTCACCGAAGACTATATGGAAGGAAAGAGACTCCAGCCCCCCTTGGAAGACAGGGAGCAATGGTGATGCTCTTTATGTTGGATACGAACATTTGCATCTATATCATTAAGAATCATCCAGCTAAGGTGGTCCAAAAGGTGAAGGAGTTCAGCCCCTCCGATCTGGTGATTTCCGCCATGACGATCTGTGAACTGGAGTACGGAGCATCAAAAAGCAGCGATCCAAAGAAGAATCGGCAGACATTGATAAAATTTCTGGGCCCGTTTGAAATTTGCCCTTTCAATGAGCAGGCCGCTTCCCACTATGGTAACATCAGAGCGCATCTCGAGAAGGGTGGGAAGCCGATTGGAGCGATGGATCTGCTTATTGCCGCCCACGCACGGAGCCTGTCGCTAACGCTTGTCACGAATAATCTAAAGGAGTTCGATAGAATCCCGGGGCTTCGGACCGAGAATTGGGCGTGATCCGCCATGCGATTTTTTCCTGGTCTTCTCCGCTTCAAATGAATCCTCTGTGCAAACCAGTTGCTCACGCCCCTTCGGGGCACCCTGAAACCACGAAAAGAGCCGTAGGGTGGGCAAAAGGCCTAATCAAACTCAATATCCACGCTTCGCGAGATGAAGCGCAGCCCACCAAGTAGTAGTAGTAGGATGGGTGGAGCGGAGCGTAACCCATCAAACTTTTCTGCATCAGGTCTGGGCCAGACTCAGTCCGCGTCGGGGGCCATGTCAGAATCCACATCAAAGAAAGTGTAGTGGTCCTGCCGGCATGTAAGGGTCAGAGAATCGGCCGTGGTCTTCAGGTCCGTGTGCAATGGTTTCACGGACCCCACCCGCGCGACATCGGCGCCCCTTAGCGACATGCGGAGCGGGATGTGATAGTTGCCGTCTACGCATAGCGCCGCGTCGACACCGGGGACGAGGTACACAGTGCAACCATCCTGTGTTTCATTCTGAGCAGTGACAACGGTATTGCCGGGTAGATCTACGAGGGTTGTCATGCTGTTCCAGTTGAAGAAAAGGCCTATTTTGTAGAGGTTGGTTTGGGAGACCTTCAACACCGTTTTTTTGTTCCTGTGCATGATGTAATAGACGGGTGTATCTTCGCCTTTGATCCCGATGATGGTCACTCCATCACTATAGGTTTTGATGAATCTGTCCGGTGAGACATCGACTGAAAATCCCTTTTCCAGGTCCGAATGGTACGTCCCACTGATGGACAAATTGACCGGCGGCTTTATGATGTCCCTTATGCAGAGCGGCTCTGCCGATACATGGACTGCAGGGGCCAAGAAGGCGGACAAGCAGCACAGGGATACGGCAAAGATGGCGGAAATTGAGGTCTTCATTGTATACTCTCCCCGGCAGGATGGGCGCCTGCTGTATCCGAAGGGGTGGCATCTCCGCAACCCGGATGGCCATTCAAACCTTCGACAGCGGAACGGGATGATGGCGTTACTGCCGTAGCGCCTTTGCGTAATCGAAATAGGTTACACTCTTTCCGGTCGAGTCTTTGACGGTTGAGGTGACAAGCTCTGTTTTGAAGCTTGATTTTCCGTGGTCGCTCATGCACTGGGCGTTCATGATAGCCGTCGGTTTATAAAAGGTCAGGCCCTTTACGGACCCCGAGGTCAAAACGGAGCGCGGGTGAGTGACCCGGACTTTCGCGCGTGAATTTTTGATGGCCTCATACAGCACTCTGCCGTCGGTATCCGGGAGATTCAGGCTGAACAGGTAGGCGATCGTGGGAGCCACGTCGATGTTCCCGGAAGGGACATGGTCGTGAAAACCGGACTTGAAGTCGGGGCCGGAGGCGATCAGGGTGTTGTGGACGTCCACCGGGCTGAATGAGCCGTGCATACCCCTGTAACCTTGCATGCTTTCGTATTCGGTCCCCTTCATCCCCTGCACGGTTGCGTTTTCATTGTAATTATAGCTGACTATGATATCGGGATTTCTTCCCGCATTTTCAAGGTTGACCATGCTCATTTTAATCGTTCCCGGGACGGCGCCGTAGTTGTCGTCGACGAAGATGGCGCCGAATTCTTCGCGCGACTGCAGGAATAACACGATGGCCTTGACCATGTTAACGTTCTTGTTGGGCACATACAGGTAATCGCTTCCCCCGTTTGCGGCTATGACCACAGCATCCTCGGGCAGTTGGGACGGCACGACAAAGCTCCTCGTGTTATACTGGCAGCCGGGTTCTTTGCCGCAAACCGTGCCGTCGGTATCGGTCCGGGTGGGGTAGACCCGGGCGCCATCCGACAGTATACCGGACATGACCGGGTCCTTTATGCAGCCGGAGCCGTCGTAGACGTTCGCCGCTATGCCGTTATCGGTGAGAAGTTGAGGGAGCCGCACATCGCCGGAGACGGAGTATCCGTCAACGGGGTTCGTGCCTGCCGTCACAACGGCTCCGCTCCGGATGTCCCGGAGAGGAAAGAGCGAGACGTCGCCTGCTACGGAACTATGGCCGTGGTCTGAGACGACCATGATATCGGTAGTGTCATGGATTCCCAGCGCTTTCAGTTTCGTGAGTATTTGACCGAGCATGGTGTCCATCCTGACGAGGGAATCCCTGTAGGCCGCGCTGCCCGGGCCGTACAAGTGTTCGGTGGAGTCGGGATCGCGGAACCAGACGACGGAAACGTCCGGGTCCTTTTTGGGAAGGACGTAGTCCAGGTAGGTGTTGAGCATGTAAAGGTTGGCGCTGGAAAAGATGCTGGTCGTGCCCGCTGTGGGGTCAAAGGTCACGCCATCGGAAAGAAACGATTTTGCGCCGGGAGCTGTCGGGCTTCCGTTATTGGAGGCAAGCGCGATGCCGGGCCACATCACCGGCGTATTTTTAGGGAGGGGATAGCCGTTGTTCTGGAGTTCAGTGGCAAGCGACTCCGGGAATACCATATTTTCGTCGATGCCGTACCCTCTGCGCGTCAGGTCGAACATGAAGGCGGCACCCGATTTGCCGACGATGCAGGTCTTAAGCCCTTTAGCCTGCGCAGCTTCCAAAATGCGTGTGACCAGGAAGAGCTGTCCGTTGTAATACCCGTTTATTGAGGTCAATATGTTCCAGTCTTCCGTGAATACCGGTTGGTTATAATCGACGCGACTGTTTAAGGCATTTTTGCCTTGGAGGGTGTTGGGTCCGAGCCAGAGGGAATTGCCGTAGAAACCTGCCTTACCTGGAAAATCGCCCGTGTTGAACGATGAGGAGTTCATCATCGTGAAGGTGGGATAGGTCGCATGGTTCTTATGGAAGAAAACCCCTCGCTGAGACATTCCCCAAAGGTTTGGCGTCGTTTTCGGTGTGACGCTGTCGGGTCTGAGCCCGTCCCATACGAAAAGGATAACCTTCCGTTGTGTCCCCGTGTCGGCGGCAAGATCGCTGATGTGGACTGAGAGCAGCATAATCCCGCACAACATCAACGACATACACACCAGGTTCCGCCTATGTTTCATGCTGTTGTCCCTTCTCATGGGTGGTCCGATTGACAGAGCCCGGACGAACCAATAAGCTTGAAATGGATACCTGAGAGCTCCGGCGTTGACATGGCTTTACTATCCGTCCCAACTGTGCCACTGAGTTATTACGTATAAGTGACAGGTTGGTCGCATTCTTGTGACAATTGCCGGTCTCGGATACGAGCGAACCAATCTTTGGAAACAGTTGCTCATGTCCCTCAGGGACACCCTGAAACAATGAAAAGAGCCGTAGGGTGGGCAAAAGGCCAATCAAACTCAATATCCACGCTTCGCGAGATGAAGCGCAGCCCACCAAGTAGTAGGATGGGTGGAGCGGAGCGTAACCCATCAAACTTTTCGTGATAGCATGGGCAGCAATGAGGACTTCAAACTTATACCTCAAGGCATGAAATCATGCCACGCATGCCGGCTTGCCTGAACTTAGTTTAGTATCCATCCGGAAACCCCGGGACAAATTCCACGCCCCGCGAGGTTTCCGTTCGGAAAGAAGGCATTTTTCGCCATGGCAAGGAAATCAAGGGTTTGCGCGGAGGCGTACATAGGTACGCCGCACAAGAAAACCCGAAGATTGACACAGCCAGGGTGGAAAAGGGCACTTTCCGGATGGAAACTAGTACTACTCCGACATTTTTAGTTGCGTTTTCGAAACCTATGTATTATATCATGGAGGCATGACAACTCCTAAAATACATTGTGGTGTAGATGATTACATGGCGACATTTAGCAGG
>Ga0187862_10000396_pt1 | contig 51086 bp, 40 predicted proteins | sample June2016WEW_10_1_FD_133003 | JGI IMG/M metagenome (GOLD analysis project Ga0187862, IMG submission 133003) | Peatland microbial communities from SPRUCE experiment site at the Marcell Experimental Forest, Minnesota, USA - June2016WEW_10_150 | ecosystem: Environmental > Terrestrial > Soil >... | reverse complement strand
TACCGATATTGGCGCCAGCGCCTGGTTTGTGGACCTGGGCGGCAACCGCCTGCTCATGGACGCCGGCGCCCACCCCAAACGCGAAGGTCTCGCCAGTCTGCCGCTTTATTCCATCGTCGCCGGCGAAGACCTTGATGCGATTGCTCTTTCCCATTGCCACCACGATCATGTCGGCTCCCTGCCCGTGGCTCTGCGCCATTTCCCCAGAGCTTGCGTCCTGATGACCGAATTGAGCTATTACCTGATAGGCCGCGTGTTGCACAATTCGGTCAACGTCATGCTCCGCCAGCGCGACGAAAACGGCGTCAAAGATTACCCCCTTTACACCCACAATGAACTGGAGGAATTGGAGCCTCAGTTCCAGGGATTCAAATACCACCGCGAAATTGAATGGAACTCCCACGCCAAAGTCCGCGCCGGCCGGCCCTCCCCAACCCTGGAATTCTTCGATGCGGGCCACGCGCTCGGCTCGGCTGGCATCTTGGTGCGCGGAAAATCAGAAACCCTCTTTTACACCGGCGATGTCTGCTTCCATGACCAGACCCTCCTCAAAGCCGCCCGTTTTTCGGACATCCGCGCCGACGTCCTCATTATGGAAACCACCCGGGGCGACCGCGCCACCCCGCCCGGTTTCACCCGCGCGGCCGAAGCCCAGCGCCTGGCCCAGGCCATGGAGCGCCTTCTGGCCAAAGGCGGCTGCATCTTGATTCCCACCTTCGCCCTGGGCCGCACCCAGGAAATCCTGGCCCAATTGGCTTTGATGATGGAAGACCGCCAACTTCGCCGCCAGCCCATCTACATCGGCGGTTTGGGCCGGGTCTTCACCGAAACTTACGATTTGAAAGCCCATTTGACCCATCGCGGCCAGCCTGATTTGCGATTGACCGAGGCCCTGCAACTCATTGTTTTGGAACGAGAGTCGCTTTTGAACATGAAGCTCGCCGACGGCCGCATTTTTGTCCTCACCGCGGGCATGATGACGGAGGGAACGCCCGCCCACGAACTGGCCATTCGCATGGCGGGTGATCCACGCCATGCCATTTTTTTCGTGGGCTACGCCGACCCGGACACCCCGGGCGGCCGGTTAAAGGCCTCCCAGCCGGGCGTGCCGTTCCTCTTCAGCGGCAGCGGGGGCGAATTGACCCGCCGCTGTGCGCTGGAAGACTTTGACTTGACAGCCCATGCCAGCCGGGAGGCGCTGGTGGATTTTGTGGGGGTGGTGTCCCCGCGTGCCGTCCTGCTGGGCCACGGCGGCTCGGCCGCGCGCCAATGGTTTGAGCGGCAAATTCGCCAACGCTGGCCCAGGATCAAGATCATCCAGCCCCAGCCGGGCCTGAGCGTTGAAGTCTGAAAACGGCTTCGCAAGAAAGTCCCATGCGCCCGTCGCATGGTTCGGCAGTAGAGGATGATCTGCGTTTTGGGATCGGGGATGGTTTTCCCGATGGTTTTTGGTATTCAGAGACCTGCTTTTAATTTAATCTGAACTGCCATGAAAGGATCGCGCTGGGTAATTATTGACACGGAGACGGACGGGCTGATGCCACCCATTCATGTGGTCGAACTCTGCGGCCAGATGATGGAAGGATGGGAACCGGCGGGAGAACCATTCCAGATGTTTTTGAACCACGAGGTTCCAATTCCCGCAGAAACTGTGGCGATTCACGGTTACACCCGGGGGTTTCTGCGCAAACACGGCCGGGAGCCGCGGGCCGTCCATGAAGCGTTTCGGGAGTTTGCGCGGGACTTGCCCCTGGTCGCGCACAATCTGAGCTTCGACTGGGACCGCTGCCTGGAACCGGAGTGGGCTAGGCTGGGCATTCCCCGGATCGGGCGGCGCGGGTTCTGCTGCCTGATGCTGGCCCGGCGGCTGGCCCCGGAATCGCGCAGTTGCCGCCTCGACGCGTTGAAACAATACTTTCGCATTGCCCCCTCGCGCAGTCATCACGCCAGGAACGATGTCCTGGCGGTGGTCGAGCTGTTTCAAAAAGTTTACCGGCCCCGCTTGGAGCTGGCGGGTTACGACACCTTTGACTCCGTCGCCGCTTTCGCCAGTCTGCGCCCGATCAGGAAATGCGTGGAGTTGATCAAGACACGCTCTTACACACTGCCATAGTTGGCGGCGGTGGCGCCGGAGCAGAGGCGATACCAGGTGCGCAGGATGAGCAGGATTTTCTGGCTCTTGGTCAATCGGGTGGGGGTGGGGCCAAAGACGTTGAAAGCCTGGCGTTCGAGTTTTTTGAGCAGACGCCAATAAACCGAACCCATCAACTCGGCGGCGGCCATGGAACGGCGGTCGGCGGCGGGCAGGGTTTGCCGGGCCAGGCTGTAGTATTTTTTGGCCTCGCGCGCGACCCCGGCGGCCAGTTGCTCAAATCGCTCCGAGTATTCCAGCCGCAGTATTTCCTGGGGGGAAACCCGGCACCGCTCCAACTCGGATTGCGGGAGATAAATCCGGCCGCGCCCGGCGTCCGTGCGCACATCACGCAGGATGTTGGTCAGTTGCAGGGCCTTGCCCAAATGGACGGCGTAGTCGCGGCAAGCGGGGTCCTGGTAGCCAAAAATCTCCACGCTCAGAAGGCCGACGACCGAAGCCACGCGGTAGCAGTATTGTTCCAGGGCCTGGTAGGTGTCGTAACGCTTGATGTCCAGGTCCATCTCGACGCCCCGGATGAGTTCGTCAAAGCAGGCGAAGGGCAGATGGTAGCGGGAGATGACAGGCAGAAGCTCGCGCGCGACGGGAAAGGCCGGAGTCATCCCGTCGCAGGCGCGGCGGACATCCTCGCGCCAGGCGGCCAGGGCGGCACGCCGGGCGGCCACAGGCTCGGATTCGGTGTCGGCCACGTCATCAACTTGACGGCAAAAGGCGTAGAGGACGGACATGGCGTCGCGTTTGGGCTTTGGCAGCAGCACGAAGGCCCACGCCAGGTTGGAGGCGCTTTTGCGGGTGATGGTTGTGCTGTGCTGGCTCATGCCCCCGCGTCTTGGCCCGGCGGCGCGGCCGGCTCCTCCTCCGCGTCCAGGTTAATGTTAAGCCGCTGCATGCGGTAGCGCAGGGCGTGGCGGCTGATTTTCAACTGCTCAGAGGTCCTGGAAATGTTGTAGCGCGTTTGCTCCAGCGCGCTTTGGATCAACTGCCGCTCGAAATCGGCCATCAGTTCATCCAAGGATCGCGCCCCGGTGACGGTTGGCAGTTCGGCCTTGCGCAACCGGCCTTCCAGGTGGAAATCGGGCAAGCTGCCCGGCTCGATTTCCAGGCTGGTTTCCAGAATGACGGCCCGCTCGATGACATTGCGCAGCTCCCGCACGTTGCCGGGCCAGTGATGGCCGAGCAGTTTTTGGCGCGAGGCGGCGGTGAGGCCGCGAATGTGTTTGTTCATGAAGCTGTTGTAGTGGCGCAAAAAATTCTCGGCCAGGATCACGATGTCCCCTCCCCGCTCCCGCAGGGGCGGGGGGCGGAATTGGACGACGTTCAAGCGGTGGAACAAATCCTCGCGAAAATTGTTCTGGCGGATGGCTTCGATGATGTCGCGATTGGTCGCGGCGATGAGGCGCACGTCCACATGCAATTCATCGTTGCCGCCGACGCGCGTGAAGGTGCCGTCTTCCAGGAAGCGTAGCAATTTGGCCTGGAGGGAGCGGCTCATGTCGCCGATTTCATCCAGGAAAATCGTGCCGTCGTGGGCTTCCTCCACGCGGCCGAGTTTTTGGCGGATGGCGCCGGTGAAGGCGCCTTTTTCATGCCCGAACAATTCACTTTCCAGGAGGTTTTCCGGGATGGCGGCGCAGTTGATGCGGATATAATTGTTTTGGCGGCGCAGGCTCAGGCCGTGCAGCGCCCCGGCCACCAGTTCCTTGCCGGTGCCGCTTTCCCCGAGGATCAGCACGGTGGCGTTAGTGGGGGCGACGCTTTGGATAAGCTGGCGCAGTTCGACCATTTTTGGGGAATCCCCGACGATCTGCTCCAACTGGTAAACCTCCGTGGTGCGGGCGCGCAGCGTGGCGTTTTCACGGATCAGGCTATGACGTTCCGCGCAGCGGGAAACGGCGTGCAGGAGTTCTTCGGGAGCGAAGGGCTTGGCCAGATAATCAATGGCCCCGGCCTTGATCGCCTCCACCGCCAGCTTGGGCGTGGCGTAGGCGGTGATCATCAGGAAAGGAATGTGCGGCCAGCGTTTGCACGACTGCGCCAGGAACTCGTAGCCGCTCATCTTCCCCAGCCGGGCATCGGTGATGACCATGAAGATCTCCTGTTTTTCCAGCAAGGCGAGCGCCTCCTCAGCCGATTCGACCATCTCCACCTCGTAGCCCTCCCCGATGAGGATGGAGCGCAATGAAACGCGCATGTTCTTCTCGTCGTCAACGACCAGGATGGGAGGCAGGGACTGGCTCATGTGGTTAACCTCATCAAAATTCGAGCGGGGAACTCTAGGATGAAACGAGTCCCTTTTCCAAGCACCGATTGCACGCGCACCAGGCCCCCATACATTTCGGTGTTGTGTTTGACAATTGCAAGCCCCAGCCCGGTGCCCTTGGCGCGGGTGGTGAAGTAGGCGTCAAAGATTTTGTCGATTTTGTCGGGCGGGATGCCGGGGCCGTCGTCGGCGATGGAGATGATGATGGAATCCTGGTTGCCGTAGCGCGTGGAAACTTCGATCTGTCCGCGCCCGCCCAGGGCCTCGCGGGCGTTTTGCAGCAAATTGACCAGGACGCTGGAAAGATGCTGCCGTTGCATGAGCACGGCCGGCAGTTCCGGGGAGTAATAGCGCAGGACGCGCACCTCGTATTTGGCGGCCGGGGGAAAAACTTGCTGGATGGCGTCGTCAATTTCCGCCGCCAGCTCCAGGCGCTCGACCCGTCCCTCCGCCAGTTGGGCGTAGCCCATCAGCTCAGTGAGGATTTGGTCGGCCTTGACCACCTCCTCGCGGATGATGCCGCTCTGCTCCTGGACGATGCCGATCTGCTCCTCGTAGGCGATCTGGCCCTCGTCCACGGTACGCTGGAGACAAAAGCAGGCGTTGGTGATGATCCCAAGCGGGTTCTTGATCTTATGGGCGATTTCCGCGGCCAGCCGGCCTGCGGTGCGGAGGCGCTCCTGGCGCACCGCCAATTCGGTGGCTTCGGCCTCGATGCGCCGTTGCCGCTCAAAGAGCACTTGGATGCCGTAGCAGCAGGCGGCCCAGATGATCAAGACGATGACGCGATCATTCAGTATCTTGGTTTCCGAGCGGATCTCCCAAGTGGCGTCCTTGAAGGCAATCAACCTCTGGTCCAGTATGCCGCCGGCGAGGAACCCGCCCAGCGCCAGAAGATTGAGCAAGATCTGAGGCAGCGCCAGCGGGATGGCCAGGGCATTATGGAGGATCAACACCAGAAATACCCAGTAAAGGTTGCTGTCGAAACCGTCCACGATGAACACCAGCCCCGACATCAAAATTACGTCCATCAGACCAATGCTAAAAACGATCCACTGCGTGGCTCTCAAAGACATTTGGCGCACCCAGATGAAACCCGCCCCAGAAAGCAGGTTGGCCGCCAGGTAAAACCAAAAGTAATCTTCGAGCCAGCGATGGCCAATGTCGCGCGCGCTGCCCTGGACATCGCGCCAATCATTGAGGAAAAAGAAATAGCCCAGGATGGCGATGACCAGCACGCGCAGCGGCAGAATGATATCCCTCTCGACGGTTTGAATGCGCGCCGCCCGCTGGCTGGGTTCGACGGTGGGGGCGACGAGCAGCCGGGCCAGTTTTTGGAATGTGTCGTTGCTGCTCAGAGACATGGCAGACTGGGGGTTACCGCGTCAGGCTGGCGGCCCGCTTGGCGATTTGCTCCACCGGCCAGAGCCGGCCCAGGCCCTCGTATCCGCAGGAAAGCAGCCCTTTCTCCGGGCCGATGAATTCCACCCCGCGTTTTTTTAAGGTCGCCACATTGCGCTGCGTGGCGCCATGAAGCCACATTTTGCCGTTCATGGCGGGGGCGACGAGCACTTTGGCCTCCGGGTTGAGCGCCAGCGCAATGCAACTCAGCGCGTCATCGGCCAGTCCCTGGGCCAGTTTGGCGATCGTATTGGCCGTGGCCGGGGCAATCAGAAGCAAATCCGCCTCGTCTGCCAGTTGGATGTGGGTTGGCTTCCATCCCTCAAATTCGTCATACAAATCCGTCACCACCGGATGACGCGAAAGCGTCTTGAAGGGCAGCGCCGTGATGAACCGCAGCGCATCGGCGGTCATCACCACAGAGACGTCGCACCCCCCTTTGACCAGCAGACTGGTCAAATCGGCCGCTTTATAGGCGGCGATGGAACCGGTCACCCCATGGATAATGCGCCTCATCTCGATTTGCCCTCTATCATCTATGATTTGCCAATTGGTGTCGCGCCTCGCGCGCCGCTGCTCAGCAAGACTATTGCGCGCAAGACCAAGCGCAAACATAGTACAGCACCCGTCCGGCCTATGCCAGCGCATAAATGATAAATCGTGCGAGACCCCGATCATCGGAGACTGCTTCGGGAGGGCGGTCCGCACGCTCTGCGGGCCAGCCTGCTGTTGTTCTGACTTCTCGACCGCCTCCGTCGGCGTCCCGCCGGCGGAATCTTTCCTCCGAAACTGGCCCGCCTTTTTGGGTGAGTCCGCGAGCGCGCCGCTGATGTTTCGGCATCAAGAATTCAAACCCATTGAACACTTGATTTTGCGCGGGCACCGCGCTATCTTTGCCATTGACAAAATGGCGGCGGAAAACGCCGTCAACGCCTGGCCGTGGCCGGCTCGCGTGATGCGGTGTTTTCGCGGCGGCATGTCCGGCAGGCATCTTGCGTCATGGTGGAATCCTCTGCTTTCTGGTTGGTTGTCCTGGCGGCGCTTGTCGCATATATGTGCTGGAGCGTTGGGCTGCGGCGCCGCGAGCAAGAAGCCAGACGACGGGATCGCGAAAAACAGTGGCAGGGAACAGGCTTTGATGTTTCGGCGATTGCCCCGCAGATACAACGCGTGCGCCAGGCCCACCTTGGCGCGGTTCCGCCTCAGCCCCATCGCGCCTCTTATCACAGAAGGCTGGTTGCTGTGGTGGGGCGGCTGATGGGCGGCTTCTCGTATTTTCGTCGCGCCAGATTAGAACAGGAAACGCCGAGACACGATGCCTGACTGCCTTCCTTGACAAAGGGGTTTGCCGGAAGGGCAGAGGCATGCGAACTCCCGCAGACTGAAGGCGGCCCGGAAAAGTGAAATTTTAGGTTTGCCAATGGAGCGGCAAGCGGGTACGGTGCGTCCTCAAAATGACCACAAATCTCCCCACGCTGGTGTGTCGCCAACACACCCGTTATTATTAATCTATGAACTCCAAGAAAAAGGGCCTGTTTGAAACGGAAGACGGCAAAAGCCTTTTCGTCACCTTTGTGCTGGTGACCACGCTGTTCCTGCTGTGGGGCTTTTGCAACGGGATGATTGACATACTGAACAAGCATTTTCAGGACTCGCTCCACATCAACAAGGAACAATCGGGGCTGGTGCAGTTCGCCAATTACCTGGCATACTTCCTGTTGGCGATTCCCGCCGGCTTGATTGCGAGGAGATTTGGATACAAGGGGGGCATTCTGGTTGGCCTGGTGTTGATTGCCACGGGCGCGTTTTGGATGCTGCATGCGATCAGCCTCGGCGTCTATTGGGCTTTTCTGCTGGGTTTGTTTATCATCGCCTCGGGCATGACATGCCTGGAGAGCATTGCCAATCCTTACACCACGGTTCTGGGTCCGCCTGAAAGCGGCGCGACTCGCATCAACATCGCCCAGACGATCAACGGCGGGGGCTGGATTCTCGGCCCGATTGTGGGTGGATATTATGTCTTCTCCGGAGGTGAAGGGGCGAACGTCAACTCCGGCCTGCACATTCCTTATCTGGGGATCGGCGTGTTTGTTTCCATCCTGCTCGTGGTCTTCATTTTTTCCAATGTCCCGGATTTGCGCACCCAGGATGAAAGTCGGAAATCTGGGGAACAAAGGATCAGTCTTAAACCTTCAACAGGGCAAATTGTGGCCATTGGCATCACTTTGTTGGTGGTTTGCGGGCTGCTCTACTACTTTATTTCCCAGATTTTGGGATTGCTTTGCACCTTGCTTAATTTGAATCAGGCCTTGTTCCAGATGATGGAATACGGGCTGGTGGTTGTCGCCTACATTGCCGCCTTCATGCTGGTGTCAAAGAACTGGGATCTGTTCCGTCGCAAACATTTTACGCTGGGCATCGCCACGCAATTTCTCTATGTCGCGGCGCAGACGGGCATTTTCAGCTTCTTCGTCAATTACGTCCTGGAAAACGACCCGGGCGTGACCAAACTGCAAGCGTCCGCCTGGCTGGGCGCGGTTGGTTTCGTCTTGTTCGCCTCCGGCCGCCTGTGTGGAAGCGCTGTGATCAGCCTGTCAAAACCGCATCTGGTGCTGGCGGCTTACGCTGCCATCAACGTGGTGCTGAGCGCAGTGGCGATAGGCGGCGGCAAGCTGGGTTTGTATGCGGTGTACGGCACGTTCTTCTTCATGTCCATCATGTTCCCGACGATTTTTGCGCTGGGCATCCGCGGGCTGGGCGACTACACCAAACTCGGCTCCTCCCTCATCGTCATGTCCATCGTGGGCGGGGCGATTGCGCCGCCGCGAATGGGCCGAATCGCGGATATTTATTCGATGCGCGTTGGCTTTGCGGTGCCGCTGGTGTGCTTCGCGCTCATCGCCCTTTATGGCTTGTTCTGGCAGAAGTTGGAGGACAAGGACGTTGTGGCGTGAGCGTGGTCCCACCACTGATGCGGGCGGAGAAATGGTGATTGTCTTGAACGGAGTCATCACCCCATGCGAGGCGCGCTCATTGCCCTGATCTTCAGTCTAGGCCTGGCGGCCCCGGCCCAGGGCGATGCGGTCGATGACCTGATCCAGTCCGAGATGCGGCGGCACCCGATTCCGGGCCTGGCCCTGACGGTCGTCAAGAACGGGCAAACGGTCAAAACCGCCGCCTATGGAATGGCCGATCTGGAATCGCACACGCCCGTGACGACGGATACGGTGTTTGAAATCGGCTCCATCACCAAACAATTCACCGCCGCCGCCGTCCTCCTCCTCGCCCAGGACGGCAAACTCAGCCTCGATAATAAAATCGTCCAATACCTCAAAGAGGCCCCGGCCGGCTGGAGCCAGATCACCCTCCGCCAATTGTTGACACACACCTCCGGCCTCAAGAACTACACCGGGCTGCCTGGATTTGAACTGACCCGCCATCTGACGCAGGCCCAGTTCATCCAGCAAATCGCCGCCTACCCGCTCGAATTCCAGCCCGGCGGGAAATGGGCCTATTGCAACACCGGCTACAATCTGCTCGGGTACATCATTGAAAACGTCAGCGGCCGAACTTACTGGGATTTCCTCCGCCAGCGCATCCTCGCCCCCCTGCAAATGACCGCCACCGCCGATCGCGACCCCCAGGCCCTCCTGCCCAACCGCGCCCGCGGCTACCAAACCAACACCGCCGGCCAATTCATCAACCGCGATTACGACCTGACCGACATCTTCGCCGCCGGCGCCCTGGCCTCCACCGTCGGCGATCTGGCCAAATGGAACGCCGCCCTGGACACCGGCAAAATCCTCACCCCCGCCAGCCGCCGGCAAATGTGGGCCCCCGTGCGGCTGAACGAGGGTGCCACCCACGACTACGGTTTCGGTTGGTTCCTCCAACCCTGGCGAGGCCATGCCAACATCGGCCACAGCGGCTCCACAGCGGGCTTTTCCGCCAGCCTGCAGCGTTTCCCCGAAACGGGCCTGGCCGTCATTGTCCTCACCAACTCCGATGAATTTGACATCGCCACCAAACTCGCGCGAGAAATCGCCGAACTGGAAATGGGGACGGGAAAACAAGGGAGAATCCCTCACTTGACCCCGGCCACCTGGAATCCCTCCCCTTCGAGAAACGAGCGGATTTTGGCCGCTTGTTCCCCCTGAAGCTCGATCCTGCGCTGGCGCGTGGTGCCGCCGCAGCCGCAGGCATTGCGGAGCTTGCGCGCCAACTCCTCGATCAGCGACATCGGGATGGAAGAGGCAAAGTCATCCACCACGATCACCGTTTTCCCGCCCCGATGCGCCGTTTCCCGTCGCAGCACCACGCGTCCCCGTCGCAGTTTACCGGGGGTAGTTTGGGCCGGCGCCGCCGTTATTTCCCCTGGCGGCAGCCCATCAGTCTGCAAGCCGGCAAAAGGACTCGCCAGCCCTGGCGGGGTAGGATCGCCCGCTTTGGTCGTATTCTTGGGAGCCGCCATTACCATTGAAGTCAACAGTATTCCATCGCTTTTAGCCACAAAAAAACGAGTTTCCCCCTCACCCACCCTCCCCTTGCCTCACCCCTCCCCTCTCGCGCAAGAAAAAGCGGGATGAAAGAAAATCCGTGAAATTGTTGAAACGGGCTTGCGTGGGACAGGTGGCCGCATTATGCTTTGTTAAGCACCGACGATTGCTGCGATTACACAAATCAAATCCATGTATTTCGGAGCCGATTACCATCCAGAACACTGGGTCCACCCTTACGCGGGGTCCGCGGCGGATCCGGAAGCCCGCTGGAAACGGGACGTCGAATTGATGCTGGCTGCCGGCATCAATGCGGTGCGCATGGGCGAATTTTGCTGGGGCCTTTGCGAACCGCAGGAAGGGAGCTACGACTTTGACTGGCTCAGGCGGATCATGGATCTGATGGGGGAGGCCGGCATCAAGGTGGTGCTGGGCACTCCCACGGCCGCGCCACCCATCTGGCTCACCCGCCGGCATCCGAGCATCCTGCCCGTGGATGAGCGGGGGCTTGTGCTCGGTGATGGCACCCGGTTCTCCTGCTGCTTGAACAGCGATATTTATTGGGATTACTCGAAAAAAATAGTTCGCGCCATGGCCGAAGCGCTGGGGCGCCATCCGCAGTTGATTGCCTGGCAGATTCACAACAATGTGGGGGTCCATTCCATCCTGACCTGTTTTAATCGGGAGACGCAACGGGATTGGCAGGCGTGGGTGCAGGCCAAATATGAGACTCTGGGCCGCCTGAATGATATGATGGGGCTGCGGTTTTGGGGCCAGACGGTCAATGATTGGGCGCAGGTGCCGATGCCGATGGCCGCCGCCGCGCCGCACAACCCCGCGTTGTTGATGGATTGGCGGCGGTTCACCAGCGATACCATTGTGGCTTTTGTGCGGATGCAGGCGGACTTGCTGCGGGAATTGACGCCGCAGGCGCCGACCACGTCCAACGTGCGGGCGTTTGGCCACCAGGTGGATCTTTTCGATCTGGCCGGGGTGCTGGATTTTGCCTCGCTCAACAGCAACGCGACCATTCAATCCACGCCGGCCGTCAACGCGTGTGAAGTGGATTTCCTGCGCTCCCTCAAAAAGAGCGGGAGCAGAACGCCCTCTGGCGGCGAGGGCTTCTGGGTGATCGAACAAAAGGCCGGCCACGTCAATTGGCAGGCGGTCAATTCTCTGGTGCGTCCCGGCGTGGTGCGTTTGTTCACTTATCAGTTGCTTTCGCGCGGGGCGGATGGAGTGCTCTATTTTTTTTGGCGTCAGCCGCGCATCGGGCCGGAGAAGTTTTATGGCGGCGTGCTGACGCACAATGGACGCGGGGAAAACCGGGTGTACCAGGAGATCAGCGAAATCGGCGAGGAAATCAAAAGCCTGGCGCCAGTGCTGGCGGGGACCAAAGTGGTGGCTGAAACGTGCATCCTCTACAGCCATGACAACGACTGGTCGCTCTCCCTGCCGGGCCAGCCCACCAAGCTGTTCAATCTGCGGGACCATGTGCAATTGTTCCACACGGCGCTGCACGACCGGAACATCCCGGTGGATTTCGCGCATCCCGCGGAGGATCTCTCCCGCTACAAGCTGGTGCTGGCGCCCTCGTTAAGCCTGCTCTCGGCAGCGCAAGGAGACGCGCTCAAGCTCTATGTGCAAAATGGCGGCACCTTGGTGGCGACGTGCAACTCCGGGCTGGTGGACGAGCACCACATCGCGTCGGACACTGGTTTCCCCAGTAATTTGACAGATTTGTTCGGGCTGGAAGTCCTGGAATTCGATCCCATGTCGCCGGAGCGGGAGAATCATCTGGCGTTCAAAGGGGCGTTTCAAGGAACGCACCTGCACCGCGCGCGCCTGTGGTGCGATGTCATCGCCCCGGCGGGTTGCCAGGTTTTGGCCACCTACACCCAGGATTTCTACGCCGGCCAGCCGGCGGTGACCATGCACCAGTTCGGCTTGGGCAAGGCAATCTATATCGGGACGATTTTGGACCAGCCGTTTTACTATGACTTGATCGCGTGGCTGCGCGCCATCTGTTCATTGCGCCAGTTGCTCAAAGTTCCCGACACTGTGGAAGTGAGCATGCGGGAGAAGGCCGGCACCCGGATTTTCTTTCTGCTCAACCACCAGAGCACTTCGGTGCGAATTACCTTTTACAAGCCCATGCATGATTTCCTCACGGAGCGGACCTTCTCCGGCAATTACGATCTCCCCCCCCACGGCGTTCTGGTGCTGGACGAAAAAGTGGCGGAAAAGCCCGCCGACCAGGCCCAAGTCGGCAGCGGGATGCCGGCGGCGGCGGCACAGGCGGACTGATCCCGCAAGCGTCCCTCTGTGAACGGCCCGTTTTCAGTCCTTCCGCGACGCCCCTGGGCACCGCGGTCATCGGCCCGGCAGCGGGCTTTGGCGCAATGGCGGGGCTGGAATTGGAGCGGCGAGGAAACGGCGCGGCAGGTCACCGGTAAGAAATCCGCGGACATCATGCCACGCGTGCTGGCGGATTTGCGGATGGACCGGCGGCAGTCCGAAGCGGAAATCTTGAGGGTTTGGAACCACCAACTGGATCCGAACATCGTGGCGCACGCCCAGCCGGCGGGCATCCGCAAAGGAACCTTGTTTGTGAACGTGGACAGCAGCGCATGGCTGGATGAGATAGTGCGGTATCGGCGCCGGGAAATCCTGGAACGCCTGCAAAACAGTTTTGGGCGCGATCTGATCAGCCGGATTTCCTTCCGGCTGGGGTAAATCCACCGGCCCGTCATGGGGAAACTGCCGGGGGTGGTGTGTTGGTCGCGGGCGGATTGGCGGGGGTGGGGACGCCAATTTTGGCGCGCAGAATGGCGGCGGATTCGGGGGAAACGCGTCTGAGCATGTCATCATACTCCATTCCGGCCAGCACCTCAAAGGGCAAGAGTTGAATGCGCTCCGCGTTCGCTTTGGGGCCGGGAGGGAGCCTTGATTGGTAGTGCTGCCAGATGGCATGGGCCATGAGATTGCGTCTCTGGGCGGCATCGTCATCGCCGGCGATGAGCTGAAGGTATTCCTGACTGAGCATGCCGAGCACCAGCATGGTCGCCTTGTTTTGATCGGTGTCGTTGATGTCGGCTTCGATTTCCGACAGGGCGTAATCTCCGACGCTCATATTGGCTTGCGCGCCGGTCAGGGCGTTGGTGAAATTCTGTTTCAAATAGTTGAACCAATACACCGCTTCCCGGTTGTGGTTGAATTCATATAAAAGGACCACCGCGTCCTTGAGAAAATTCTTTTGGGCGCCCTGGGCGGTTTTCTTCTGACTTTCGTCCGTGAATTCCATTCTCTCGTAGGCGGCGTTGACATTGGTCACCATGTCCAAATTGGGCCAAAGAATGAAATTCTCCGGCGTGACCCTTTTGACCCACGGGGGCAGGGCGCTGCCGCGAAAACAGACGGCCTGCATCTCCTGGGCGGGAAAGCGGCGCAGGATGTCTTTATCCTTGCTCTCATTCCCGTTGCGCATTCCCATTTCGGCCCAGTAGATGGCGTGGGCGTCCGGCAAACGCCAGTCCAGCGGGCCGTAGTTGGTGTCAATTTCCTGAATGATGGCGGGGTCCATCTGGTAAACCTCGCGCAATTTGCGGACGCGCTCGCGGTCTTCGGGTGTTTGGGGGTCGAGCAGGACGGCAAAGTCGGGATGGCCGCCGAGGATGTCCTGCATTTGCTGGGCCCAGTGGTATTTGTAAAACAGGTGGGCGTCGTCGAGGTTTTGGCCGATTTTAAAGCGGAAAAACCAGGAGAGTTCCTTGTAAATCTGGACTTCGCCGGGGTTGTATTTCAGGCCCTCGCGGAGCAGCTGCATGCCGCGCTGCACCCAGCGCCAGCGTTCGTCGAAGTCCTTGCACTTGACAGAGATGTTGAAGGCCATGTTCCAGGCCTGATGCGTCCAGACGGTGGCAAAATGGGGTTCCAGCTTGGAAATCCAGTCGGACAGTTGCACCATTTCGAAATACCGTTCCTGGTCCTGCAATTCGCCGGCGCGGATCCAGAGGAAGTTGGAAATGAGTCCGCGAAAGCCGCCCAGGGCGACGGTGGTGAAGGCCAGAAAAGGGGGCGCGTTCTCCAACGGCTTCAGGACGGTGAAGCCAAGCTGCTGCCGGTCGGTGTTGAGGAGATTCTGCATCTGAGCCACGCCGCAAAACAGAACCGCCGCCACCCCGGCCAGCATCGCCTTGTAAAATCTGGCTCCGAAATTCATTGGTGATAGTCCGGACACAACCTGCCGCAAAAGACCCCGGAAGTCAACGCGCGGCGGAAGGCCCGCCTTGCGCTTTGAACGGGGGGATTCTAATTTGTCGGCGGTGCATAAAATCGCTTTTGAATTGGGGCCGCTCACCATCCACTGGTACGGGATATTCTTAGTGGCGGGTTTTGCCTTTGGGTTGTGGAATTCCAGCCGCCGCGCCATGCGGGAGAAAATCCACCCGGAGACGATCTTCGATTGCGGAACATGGCTGCTGATCGGAGCCATCGTGGGCGCCCGCGCGCTCTATGTGGTGTCCTATTGGACGAATATTGTTGAGGACGCGAAGAATGTTTACCATGACTCCCCTGCGCTGGAAATTTTCATGGTGCAGCATGGCGGGCTGGTTTATTACGGGGGATTGATGGGGGCCTCGGCTGCGTGCGTCCTTTTCGCCCGGAAAATTCGGGTTCCGTTGTGGAAATTGGCGGACATCCTGGCGCCGGGCGTCGCGTTGGGCTCCTTTTTTGGCCGCTGGGGTTGTCTGATGAACGGCTGCTGCTACGGCCGGCCAACGAATCTGCCCTGGGGCATTCAGTTTCCACCAGATCATGAGACCTATCCGCATTACGTGCATCCGACGGAGATTTACGATTCCTTGTTGAATCTGGGATTGTTCGCCGGGCTGGCCTGGTTTTACCGGCGCAAGAAGTTTGATGGGCAGGTGTTTGCGCTTTACCTGGTTTGCTATTCGGTGCTGCGTTCTTTCGTGGAATACTTTCGAGGGGATTACCCGGCGCGTTATTTTGGGGGATGGGCCACGCCCGCGCAAGTGGTCAGCATCTTCACGCTGCTGGCCGGGGTGTTGCTGTTGGTGCTGCTGCCCAGGAGGGGCGCGAGGATCGTGCATGGCAAGGCACTCTAAACGATTCCGATTACAATCAGGATTAAGAGCCAAGAACCAAAGAAGTGAAAAGCGATCCTTCCATCCCGCATTTGCGTCCCATTTATCTGGCGGGTCCGACGGCGGTGGGCAAATCCGGCGTGGCCCTGGCCTTGGCGGAGAGGGTCGGGGGCGAAATCATTTCCGTGGACTCGATGCAGGTCTATCGGGGACTGGACATCGGCACGGCCAAACCGGGGGCGGCCGAGTTGAAGCGGGTGCGGCATCATCTGATTGATGTGGCGGGATTGGAGGAGATGTTTGACGCGGCGCAATTTGTCCGTCTGGCGCGTGCGGCGGTCGCCGAAATCCAGGCGCGAGGGCATCTCCCGATTTTCTGCGGCGGGACAGGCTTTTACTTCAAGGCGTTTGAGGAAGGGCTGGGCGATGCGCCGCCGGCGGAGGCAGCGCTTCGGGCGGAGTTGGAAGCCCGGCCGCTGGCGGAATTGCTCGCCGAATTGGAGAAAGGCGATCCCGTCACTTTCCAAAGGATCGACACCTGGAATCCGCGCCGGGTGATCCGCGCGTTGGAGGTCATCCGGCTGACGGGCATGCCGTTTTCCGAACAACGGGCCCGTTGGCGGAGCGCGGGGAGCGGGGAGCCGGGTCGTTGGATCGGCTTGTCCCTGCCGGCGGGTGAACTGCACGGGCGCATCGCGCGACGCGTGGAGGAGATGTTCGACCGAGGCTTGGTGGCGGAGACGGCCGCATTGCTGGCGCGCGGCCTGGAACAGAATCGCACGGCGATGCAGGCGCTGGGATACCGCCAGGTGGTGGAACATTTGCGCGGAAAGCGGCCGCTGCCCGAAACAGTGGAACTGGTGAAAATCCGCACGCGCCAATTCGCCAGGCGGCAATGGACCTGGTTTCGCCGGCAAATGCGCCTGGAATGGATTTCGTTGGAAGGCCGATCCTGCGAGGCGGCGGCCGCGAGGCTCGCCTCAAGACTGGCAACTCCGGCGCGTTAGTTTGCCACCAGTCTCTTAACCTTCTTGCGGAGGGCCTGGGAGATGCTACCTTAAAGGCGACAATAAGAAAAATTGAAAGCGCTGATCTCGAACTCCAAGCCGGTGGAAAGGGTTTTTCTCGTCGGATTGGAATTAAAGGCTGGAACAAGCTGGCAGTTGATGGAGTCCCTGGAGGAGTTGGCGGAATTGGCGGCCACGGCGGGCGGGGCGGTGGTGGGAACGGGCACGCAAAAACTGGAGTCGCCTGTGGCGGGAACGTTCATCGGCAGCGGGAAAGCCCACGAGTTCGCCAGGCATTGCCGGGAAAACGACGTGGATACCGTGGTGTTCGATGATGAGCTTTCGCCGGCGCAAAGCCGGAATTTGGAGAACGTTTTCGGCTGCAAAGTGCTGGACCGCACGGCGCTGATTCTGGACATTTTCGCGCAACGGGCGCGGACGCGGGAAGGGAAGCTGCAGGTGGAATTGGCGCAGTTGCAGCATTTGCTCCCGCGCTTGACGCGGTTCTGGGGCCACCTCTCCCGGCAAAGCGGGGGCATCGGGATGCGCGGGGGCGAAGGGGAGTCGCAGTTGGAAACGGACCGGCGGCGGGTGCAGGAACGGATTGAACGGATCACCCAGGACCTCCAGGCCGTGCGGCGGCATCGGGCCACGCAACGCACGGGCCGGCAACGGCGCCTTTGGCCGCTGGCTTCCATCGTCGGCTATACCAACGCGGGCAAATCCACCCTGCTCAACGCGTTGACGGGCGCGGAGGCGCTGGAGGAGGACAAGCTTTTCGCGACGCTGGATCCGACGACGCGGCGGCTGCGGCTGCCCACGAACCAGAATTTGTTCTTAACTGACACGGTGGGCTTCATCCGCAAGCTGCCGCACGGGCTGGTGGAGGCCTTCAAGGCGACGCTGGAGGAGGTGGCGCAGGCGGATTTGCTCCTGCATGTGGTGGACGCGGGCCATGCGCAGGCGGCGGAGCAGATCGCCGCGGTCAACGTGGTGCTGGGGGAAATCGGGGCGGAGGGCAAGCCCACCATCATGGTCTTCAATAAGATAGACCGGCTGGATGGGGCGCGCGGCCCGCTCGATAAGTATCTGGAGCAATTCCCCAACAGCGTCGGGCTTTCGGCCAAAACCGGCGAAGGGATCGCCGGGTTGATCCAGGAATTGGGGACGCAATTGCGGCCGTCCCGCGAATTGGTGGATTTATGCGTGCCGCACCGGGACTCGGCGGTGATTGCGCGGCTGCATCAGGTGGCGCAAGTTCTGGAGCGGGATTACGCGGGGGAGACGACGCGGCTCAAGGCGCGCATTCCGCCGCATTTCCGCTGGGAGTTTGCGGCTTATATCGTGCGGGGTTGAGCATGGCCCGAGGCCTCAGCTGCCGGCGTAAAAGGCGTCCACTTTGGCGCTCACGTCCTTGAATGCGGCGTCCACTTCGTAAATCTGTTTGAATTGTTCGATGGCTTCCTGGGGTTTGCCCATTTTTTCCAGGACCACCCCCAGGGCGTAAATGATTTCCTTTTTTTCGTCGTCGAACACGACTTTTTCGGCGATGGCTTTTTCGAGGGTTTTGGCGGCCAGGTCGTTCATGTTGCGGCGGGCGAAGCACTGGCCCAGAAGGCTCAGGGCCTGGATGCGGCGGTTGGGATTGTTCTGGGCCTTCTGGAGTTCCTGGATGGCTTCGCTGGTTTTGCCGGCCTGATAATAGAGCTGGCCGAGTTCAAAGCGGATGAGCAGGTCGCTGGGATACTTGTCGGCCCGTTCCTTGCATTCCGCCAGCATAAAATCATCGCGCTCCGCCTTGAGGCGGGCGGATTGTTGGGCGTAATCGGGGGCCTGCGGATCCAGTTGGGAAAGGGCGTGATCCAACTTGCGGATGGTCACTTCGGAGATCGTCTTTTGCAGGGCGGGATCGGTCGCCCCTTCGGTGGCGATGATCCGGTTGTAAGCTTCCAGGGCGCGGTCCCATTCCTTTTGCTGGGCGTAAAGCTCGCCGATGGTGCGAAGCAGCTTCAGGTTCTTGGGGTCGTTGGCCAGTTGGGCTTCCTTTTCCTTGATGAGGCGCTCGGCGGTGGGGGTGTCCTTCACCTGCCGGTTTTCCTGCTCCAGAGCGATGGCCTGGTCCTTGTCCTTCAAAATATCGCGGTAGGAACCTTTGCCGTCGGAAAGGGCGTCGTAACCGCCTTCGGCGAGGGTTTTGCGGGCGGAGGCGTCTTTGAGCTCCTCGGTCAGGCGGGTGTCGCCGGGATTCAGGCGCACCAGTTCGGCGAAGATTTTCTCCGCCTTGTCCGCGTGGCCGGTCTGGGCGTAGGCGCGGGCAAGGTCCTTTTGCAAATCCTGGTCCTTGGGCGAATTTTTGGCCAGGATTTCCAGGGAGAGAACGGCGGTTTTGGGCAGATCGGCGGCCAGGGCGGCGTCGGCCAGCAGCTTGTGTGCTGAGGCGCTGGTCGGATTGGAATTGAGGATTTGCTCGGCGATCTTCAGGGCTTCCAGAGGATCGCCGCGCAAGGCGACATGGCCCTTGGCCAGGAGCGGAGAGGAACTGGCGCCACTGAACATTTTCTTGAAAAAGCCGCTGCCGCCACCTTCCATTCTCTTGTGCTGGGTGACGCGCAGGAGCTGGCGGCAATCAAAAAAGGCCGGCTCCTGGTCGAGCACGCCGGTGAAAATGGCGATGGCGTAATCGTAATTGCGCCGATCTAGCGCCTTTTTGCCTTTTTCGTATTGCTCGCGGAGCGGCCGCGAGATTTGGCTGAAAGGTTTCTCTGGCATGGGAAAAATTCTATCCTTCTGGCGGCAAAAATCCATCGCAAAATGCAAGCGCGCCAAACTTCGCTTCACTCCAATACGGGCGGCCCCCTGGCGGTTTCAAACTGGGACGCAACCGGCGGGGGTGCTGATTTGCTTCAGGGGCAGGCGGATGGTAAATGCGGCGCCGCCCTCCGGACGGTTTTCGACCGTCACTTGGCCGCCTTGGGCCTCGACAAAACCCTTCACAAGGGACAGCCCAAGTCCGGTGCCCCCGGTCGGCGCGCCGGGCGCCCGATAGAATTTCTCGAACAGCCGGGGGATGGATTCGGGAGGGATGCCAGGCCCGTTGTCGGCCACGACCAGGAGTAAATTGACATCCTCGACCCTTGCCAGCAATTGCACTTCGGTGCCAGCGGGGGTGTGAAAGGCGGCGTTGGAGAGGAGGTTGGCCAGGGCATGGACCATCAACTCGAAGTCCATTGGGACCGGCGGCAGATTCGAGGCAATCTTGATCCTCACTTTATGATGGGCCAGTTCTTTCAAGGTCGCCTCCTCGACCACTTGAACCAATTCGCCCACCTCACAGGGTTCGAACTTGGGCTGGACGTGACCGGTTTCGAGCCGGGTGGCCTCGATCACCTTTCCCACCAGCCGGTTTAATCGTTTGGCTGCCTCCTGAATTTCCGCGATCATGGCCTTTGGAGAAATGGATGCGCCGGGTTTCGGAAAATCGGCCAGGCAGTCGGCGGCGCTTTGGATGACAGTCAGCGGGGTCCGAACTTCGTGCGAGATGGAGTTTAGGAGCGTTTTGCTCAAGCGCTCCGATTCGGCCAGCAGCTTGGATTTTTCCGAGATCTCCTGCATGCGGCAGCGTTGGATGGCCATGGCAATCTGCTCGGCAAAAGCGTCCATGAGAGTTCGTTGATGAATGGTGGGGGCCTCAGCCTGGCTGAGTTGCAGAGCCATCACTCCCCATTTCGCGCCGTACGCGCTCAGCGGCAGGTAAAGAGCGGTGGCCAGCGGGAAGTCGGCGGTGAATCTGCCCGCCATGAGACCTCTTTCATGGACCCAGGCGGCAACGCGGATTTCTTCCTCCGTGACTTGAAATGTGCTTACGGGGTGCAGGCTCATCTCCCCGGACGAAGAGGGCAGGATCAGCGCCACTGGAGCTTTGAAGACGAAGGCCGTCTGCCGCACGGCCTGGGCGAGCATGTCGTCATACCCGGCCGCCTCCGTCACTTCGCGCGTCAACCGTTGGAGAGCCTCGGCGCGCTCTTTGCGCTCGCGCTCCACTTTTTCCTGCCGGCGGATTTTGGCGGTGAGCTGGCCCAAGACAACCGCGATCAAGATGAACATGCCGAAGAGGAACTGGTCCCGGGGGGCGAGGATGGAAAAGCTGTGAATGGGCGGCTCAAAATAATAGTCCCAAAGCAGGGCGCTCATGACGGCCGCCAGCAGGGTGGCGCCGCGGCCCACCACGGGCGCCATGAGCACCACGGCCGCAAGAAACACCCAGGCAACCGCTTGAAAGGCCATCAGCGTTCTGGTGTAGGTCATCACCCAGGACACGGCGCAGATGATTGCCGCGGCCACGAGATACTCCCGCCAAGTTGATCCGAGCGACCGCGCCGGGGAAAAAACCGGCCCCGAAGATTCCTCCTTGAAATGGACAACGTGAATATCCAGCGTGCCGCTCTCCCGCAGGAGTTTTTTCAACAATTTGCCGCGTCGGAAGAGCCGCCCATACGATGTCGCGGTTGGCTGGCTGAGGACAATCTGAGTGACACCGCGCTCGGTGGCCGAGCGCAGCAGACCTCGCGCCAGGTCGGGGTCGCTGGTGGTGACGACTTCAGCGCCCAAGGCGCGCGCCACAGCGAGCGTTCGAGCCAACTGCAATTGATCCTGCTCGGGCAGAATGGCGGAGTCATCCACATAGATCGCGCCCCACGGGCAGTCCAAACTGCGGGCCAGGCGATGTGTCCAATGCACCAGTTGTTCTGAAACCAATCCGGGAGCTACCGCCACAAGCAACCGCTGCTCCGGTTTGCCGGACTGCTGGGTTTGTGCTGCTTGCATCTTTTCGTTCATGCGGCGATTCTATTTTATGTCATAATTCAGCATGTTTCAGCATGTTTCCCTCCGGGCCGGCTCTTTTTAAGAATATTTTAGGCTTCTCGACATTTTCAGTGGAATGGAAAGCGAGATCGAGAGGCTGGTCCACCTTGATTGACGTTGATTGACCTTCATTCGGCTTCACGATGCGGCGATGGCGGGACGCCGGTTTGGGTGGGAGGGAGCCCTTTGGGGATCTGGAGCCGTTAACCCGTTAGGACCCCAGTAAATATTGGGGATTTTTGAGGTTTGACCCGTTAGAATTGCCGTTAGCAGGCGTTAGGAACCCGTTAGGTTCCATAGAAAAGGGACGGCGATGAACAGCAAAGTCGCTTGGGATTGAAGAACCATGCTCTGCCACGCCTTTACTTGGAGCCCGGCCGATCCGGAAAAGCACCGGATGGCCTTCGTCTGGTTGCGGCAAGCGGTGTCAATATCCACGTCTGCGAATAGAATCCAAACGAGTAGTATTGTGCGCGTTGAATGATTAATCGTTTATTAATAGTTTGTAGATGTAATTTGACTGTATTTTTATTTGATTGCGGCTGGCTAGGGCAAAGTTGTGAGCGTCCTTGATCAATCGGGTGTCTATCGGCGCGGGGCGGCCTCGCCGGCGCCGCGGAAGGAACATTCGCCGAGCCGCCCCAATTCCGGGCTGGCATCCGAACTGCTAAAGGATCAATGAGCGCGTCTTATACGACCGCCATTTGAGAGATAGAAGCAACATGAGCAAGAAAACGGTCATATTTGTGGAGACATACGCGGGGAGCGCACAGTTAAAAGCGAGTGGCGTTCCAAAAAAGAGCTCGGGAATTTAAGAGTAGTTTTAGGCGCCGGAGGATGCCCCGTTGAGGGCAATCAGCGGCGCCAAGGTGAGAACAGAGAACAAGATACGAACATGAAAGCGCCTATGAAAATGAAATACTTGACAGTATTGGCGGCATTGGTGGCTGCCTCCAGCGCGACCAGTGTCGCGCTGGCCGTCCAGAAGCACGATCCGCAGTTCGAACGCACGCTCGTCCCCTATCCGGAAGGCAGCGATGTCAACCTGGTTGCCCAAGTGCGCAATCAGAATGGCTCGCCCAAAGCAAAGCCGGACCTGTATGTGTGCCTACCCGCCAAGGCTGGAACGGACCGCGACTTGGCCGCCAGCATCCGTTGCCAGAACGGCTCTCCCAAACAGAAAGCCGACCTCTCCTTTTACATTGCTCCGCTGAAATAGCGCGCCGCGCCGCGCCTGAAGCCAGGCCGATCCGGAAAAGCACCGGATCGGCCTTCGTCTTTTTGGGGCAAGAGGTGTCAATACCCACGTCCGCGAATAGAATGCAAACTGGTAGTATTGCGCGCGTTGAATAATTAGTAGTTTGTTAATAGCATTCAGCTGTGATTTGATTGTATTTTTATTTGTTTGCGGCTGGCCGGGGCAAGGTTGTGAGCGTCCATGTGATTAGGTGCGATGCGCAGCAACGAGAAGGCGATAGTGTTAGTGCGGTTTTGGCATTTTTATCCAATGTGAGCAAAACGCCGCAGATTGCGCGTTCTGATTACACGCCGGCAGCATTCCTTTTTTCAGACAAAAGTATTTTAGAAGGTCGTTTCTATAGCGGGCGATTTTGTCGGACCATTAGCGAGACAGAGAATGATTCTGATTTCCGGCTGGCATCCGAATTGCTAACGGCTCAATGAGTGCGTTTTATACGACCGCCATATAAAAGATATAAGTAACATGAGCAAGAAAACGGTCATATTTGTGGAGACATACGCGGGGAGCAGAAATCCAAAAGCGAGTGGCGTTGCAAAAAGAGCCGGCAGATTTAAGAGTTTTTTTAGGCGTTTTGACCCCCATATTTATGCGCCGGAGGATGACCTGTTGAAGTCAATCGGCGGCGCCAGCGTGAGAACGGAGAACAAGAGCAAAGCGGTGAATTGAAATGAGGGATGACCCAAGAAACAGAAACTCGAAATAACAACAACAAAACATGAAGACAATGCGAAGATTCAAGCGTATGAAGATCCATCCATCGGCTTTGGGCATGGCGGTTGGATGTCTCGGCCTGGCCACGGCGACGCTGGCTCAAACGGCAACCAATGCCATGGCCTCGACCAATGCCCCGGCGCCCCCGCCCTACGGCAAGAGGGCCAACGAAGGCTTTTGGAAACGGCTTGACCAGGCGGAACTCGAGCAAGCCGGCACGCCCTCCAACCCGCCGCCCGACACCAACGCGCCCGCCGCGCCGGTGCGCCGCATTGGCGCCCCGCCCTTTGATTCACCGCCTTATCCGGACCAGGATTGGCAGCTCGGCGGCGGCCCCAACGTCATCGGCGACCCGGGCGCCCTGCGGGACAGTCCGTTCCCGCTCATGCAGGCGATCTATGACGGCCCCAACGGCAAAGGATGGTACGACAGCCGGGTGCAGATTTACGGTTGGTGGACGGTCAGCGGAAACATCAGCAGTTCGCACAACTATTCTCTGGGACAATATCCCAATTACCCTGAAGTCTATGATGAGCGTTCGGATCGCGTGGAACTGGACCAGTTCGTAACGTATATCGAACGCATGGCCGATGAGAACCAGACCGACCATATTGACTGGGGCTTTCGCGTGGCCTTGCTCTTCGGTCTGGACTACCGTTTCATGGCGTCACGAGGTTACCTCAACGACGTGAACCTGCTGCAGAACAACCACAACGTGGGCTTCGACACGCCGATGATGTACTTCAATGTTTACATTCCCAAAGTGGCCGACGGCATGAACGTCATCCTTGGGCGCATCATCTCCTTGCCCGACATCGAGCAACAACTGGCGCCCAACAACCTCATGGCCAGCCACTCGCTGGTCTATAGTTTCGACGACTACACGACGTGGGGCATCTTCACCTCCACCAAGCTCAACGAAAACTGGTTAATTCAGTTGTCGCTGCTGGACGGGGTGGATATCGCGCCCTGGGAGACGCAGGATCCGGGCGACCAGCCCACCGGCTCGGCGATGATTCAGTATATCGGATCGGGCGGGCATGACTCGTTTTACGTGGGGATGAACTCGTTCAACAACGGCACCTTCGGCTTCAACAACCTCCAGGAGTGCATTGAAAGCTATACCCACAAATTCAACGATACGGTGTGGACCACGTTCGAAGGACAGTACATGTACACGGAGAACTGCACGACCGGGCCGTCGGCCAAAGTGCCCGTCGAGGACGGGTTCTACCCCACGAAAGCCGGCTATGTCTGGGCTGGAGGCATTCTCAATTACACCCTGTTCCGCGTCGCGCCCAACGTGTTCCTCACCCTCCGCAACGAATGGTGGGACGATCCTGACGCCTACCGGTCGGGCTATACGTCCTCTTACGATGAGAATTCCATCGGGATGCAGTATTGGCCCAGCAAACTGATCATGCTCCGGCCGGAGATTCGCTTCGAACATGCCTTCAAGCATGATGGACTGGCCAGTACAAGCTCGTTCTCCAACCCCGATCCCGGCACCATCGTCCACCAGGCCGGTCCTTACGACAACGGCACCAAGCAAAACCAGATCACCTTTGCGGTGGACATCACCTATCACTTCTAAGGCAAGAGAAATCGCGCCCGTCTGGGAAACTGTTCCGCCAGGAGCAGGCTTCCAGCCGGGGCGCATTGATGTAATTAATAAATTTTAATACAACGTCGAGCCAGGCCCGCATTAGCCTGGCTTGTCCCAACGGGGACCAACCCTCTGTTCCTCCAGGGTTGGTCCCCTCTTGCTAAAATCATATCCAAGATGGGCAAAACGCCGCAACTTGTACGATTTCGTCCTACACGCCGAGCCGGTCTCTTCCTCAAAAAAGTGAAAGATAATAGCAAGACCTGTCAACATATCTTTTGCTTCCGGCGCAGCCGGTGAATCCGTGTTGCTTCCCGCGCGCCCCTTTCCTTTGGTTGTCAAGCAGGCATGCCGCCAGGTGGCATCCGAACTGCTAACAGGTCGCCGATCGCGGTTTGTTGAGCCGCACGAGAAATGAAAATAAGGAACAAAGCACTGGGAAACGGGATAGCAAAGATGGCGGCTAGTAATAGAAAAGGCTGGAGTTTTGAGGGTATTTTAAGCCGGAATGGCCTCGTATTTATTATCGAGGGGACGCGGCGAACAATATAGTCTGCTGTGCTAGAAATATGCGAACAGAGAACGAGAACAAATACGGGAGCGGCATTCAGGCGAAGTTGCCGTGTCTTCTCGCCAGCAGCGCAAAATTGCTGCGGTTGTTCGGCGTTTCTGCGGCGCCCAAAGCGGACGGGGTGGGCGCGTCCAAGCGGGGCGCGCCGGCGGCGAAAAGCACGCCATTGGCCGCAAGGCGAAGAATCAAGATCAAATTGGTGAGTTGGAGCGAGGAATGACCTGAAGATCAACAACTGGAGATAACAACAAAAAAATGAAAATAATGCGAAGATTGACACGAATGAAGTTCCATCCAGCGGCGTTGGGCCTGGCTGTTGGATGCATTGGCCTGGCCTATTCCGCCCTGGCAGACGGAACGAACGCGGCGCCGCCCGGCCCCGATGTCACCGGCCGCCGTAAAGAAGAAAGCTTCTGGAAGCGCTTTGAGGAAGCCAACTCGGAGGCGTTAAGCTCGCCGGCATATACGCCGCCGGCAACAAATGCTCCCGTCACCCGCCGCGGCAATGCGGCGCCGTTTGATTCGCCGCCGTACCCCAACGGGGAATGGCAGATCGGCGGCACCGAGACCATTGGGGATAAGAACGAGACACCGGATTATCCGTTTATGCAGGCCCTCTACGACGGCCCGCACGGGCAGTTCTTTCGAGACAGCAAGATCAAGTTCTACGGCTGGGAGGATTTTTCGGGCAACGTCAGCACCTCTCACCAACCTGGAACCAGTTGGACAGGCAATGCCGCCAACTTCCCGGAAGTGTATGATCAAACCCCCAACTCCATGTCGCAGAATCAGTTTGTGCTCTATTTGGAGCGCACGCCGGATGAGTTCCAGACCGACCATCCGGATTGGGGCTTTCGGATGTCGTGGGTTTACGGCTTGGATTACCGCTACATGATCTCGCGCGGATGGGATGACCATCAACTGACCCATGACAATAGGTTTCTCGGCATGGACGACCCGATGATGTACTTAACCTGGTACACTCCCAAGATCGCCGATGGCCTGAACCTAACCTTCGGACGCATCATCTCGGAAGCGGACATCGAAGCGCAACTGGCGCCCAACAACCTCATGTCGAGCCATTCCTTGCTCTATGGCTTCGATCCTTACTGCCAATGGGGTTTGTTTGCCACCCTCAAGCTCAACGACTGCTGGACGGTGCAGATCGGCCCGTCGGCGGGCAACGACGTGACGCCGTGGGAAACCCAGGACCCGGGAACCCAGCCCACCTTGTCGGTCATGTTCCAATACCAGTCCCCCAACAATAAATTTGGTTTTTACGGCGGGGGCAACGCGATAAATAACGCGCACTGGGGTTTCAACAATATTCAGCAGTACGTCGGCACCTTCACCTACAAGTTCAGCGACACGATTTGGACGTCGCATGAAACGTGGTACATGTATCAGACACAATGTCCCGGTCAGGAACCCGAGAATTGGAACGGCACCAAGGGGCGGTACACGGGAGCTGATGTTATTGGCGGTGATGAGCCACTCTCACAAAACGGCGGCCTGGGTTACACCGACGCGGCAATTCCGGTCAAACCTGGCTTTGCCGGGGAATGGGCGACGCTCAACTACACCATGTTCCGGCTTGGGCCAAACTTGTTCTTCACCGTTCGCAATGAAATGTTCGATGACTGTGACGGCCAGCGCACCGGGTATGCGACGCTGTACTCCGAACACTCCATCGGCCTAACGTGGTGGCCCTCCAGCATTATCACGTTCCGGCCCGAACTTCGCTTTGAACATTCTTACGGCACGCATAACAGCCAAATGGGTCCCGTCCCCGCCACGGGCGGAGAGGAATCCATGCCGTATGACAATGGCACGCGGTCATCGCAGTTCACAGCGCAGTTCGACGTGATCTATCACTTCTAAGGCGAAATCGGCCACGTCCTGCTGGCGTGGCCCCTTGGGGCCGGCCCTGAGTGAGCAGGGCCGGTTCCCAAGCGCCCGCCCAAAAGCGTGAGAGATGGCGCCTGGACCGCAAATAAATTATGAGCTACAAAAATTTGGGCGCCGGATCGGTTCCTCCACGATATATTGGCGAGGGCATTAGCCATAGTGTCGTACCCCGGCGCCCATTCCTTTCTCCCAAAATCCAGATCGTCCGTTGTTGGGTTGAGTCCGCATCACCATGAGCAGCATGAATATGAATAGCCATGAAAAAAATTGAGGCCATCATCAAGCCCTTTCGACTGGAGGAAGTCAAAAGCGCCCTGCACAATCTTGGCATAGAAGGGATGACGGTCACCGAGGTCAAAGGGTTCGGCCGCCAAAAGGGGCATACCGAAATCTACCGCGGAAGCGAATACACGGCCGACTTCCTGCCCAAGCTCAAGCTGGATATCGTTTTGGCGGATTTCGCGGTGGACGCGGCCGTTAAGGCCATCGTCCTGGCGGCCAAAACCGGCAAGATCGGCGACGGCAAAGTCTTCATTTCTTCAATTGATGATGTGGTGCGCATTCGCACCGACGAGAAAGGAGAATCAGCGCTCTGATCATCTGACAACATGGAACTTCCCCTATAGTTAAGCTTGATGTCGTAAGGCGCAAAATGATGAAATGTTTGAGATCTTGGGGGCTGTGGCTATTGCTGATGTGTGTGGGCTTTGGCGCGGCGGCTCAGACGAACCCGCCGCTTCAGCCAATGGGCGCCAACGCGAACACGGGCATGGAAGTTTTGAGCCTAGCCCAGGCGAAAGAGGTTGCCTTGGAGAGGAATTGGGATTTGCTGGCAGCCAAGAGCGGGATTGATGCGGCCACGGCACAGCTTATCGTCGCCAAGGAATTTCCCAATCCCAGCGCCTCTCTCTCCACCGCCAAGATTGGCACCCACAACGCCGGCACGGACCTGGGCAACAACCTCTGGCACCGCAGTTACGATACGATCTTATCGGTCAACCAACTGATTGAGATTGGGGGCAAACGCAAAGACCGCCAGATGGCGGGCCGGGCGGGGGTGATCGGCGCCAAGGCCCGTTTCTACGACGCCAAACGCACCCTGGACCAGGGCGTGACCAAGGCTTACATCGGCGCCCTGCTGGCCGGAGAGAATGTGCGGATTCTCAAAGAATCTTCCGGCCTGCTCCTGCGGGAGGCGGGGATTGCGGCGCAACGGAACAAAGCGGGAGACCTCTCCGACTCGGACATGAAGCAGATCGAAATCAACGCCGAACAATATGAACTGCAAGCCAAATCCGCCGAAGCGGCGGCGGTGCAGGCCCGGATCGCGGTGGAGATTCTGATGGGCGCGCCCGGGCCGGCTGGGGGTTGGACCCCGGCCGACTCCCTCGATAAATTAGTCGCCGAATGGACCCCGCCCGCTCCCGGAACAAACTCCGCGGCGGCGCGGCCGGACGTGCTGGCGGCGGAAGCGGATTTGCGCGGAGGCCGGGCGCAACTGCAATTGCAGAGAGCGATGCGGATTCCCGACCCAACCTTCACGATCGGAGGGGAGCACAACCCTCCCGACAGCGGCCCTGCCTCGGACACATTTTTGATCGGCCTGTCGTTTCCGCTGCCTCTTTGGAACCAGAACGGGGGCAACATCAAAGCGGCGCAAGCCAGCGTGGAGCAATTGGAGGAGGCGCTGGGCAAGGCCCGGGCGCAGGCGATGGCCGATCTGGCCAACGCCCAAGTGGAATACAAGGAAGCGACCGCCCGCTGGGCGCGTTACCGCGACGTGACCGCCCCCAAATCGGCGCAGGTGCTCAAGTCGGTGCAGTTCGCGTATGACAAGGGCGGCGCGGCGCTGTTGGACTTGCTGGACGCCGAGCGGACGGACAACGACATCCGCCTGGCCACCGTCCAGGCCATGTCAGACACCAGCAGCGCCATCGCCGACCTGGCGGCGGCCCAGAATGTTCTTTCTGAAAACGAATTGGAGGCGCGCAAAAAATGAGGAAAGCCCCAAATATGAAAACAACAAATGACAGATTAACCAAGACATTTCCCATGTGCTCATGCCGCTCAGCCGGTCTGGCGCAGTTTTTCAGTTTGCTGGCTATGATCGGGCTGGTGGGGTGCAGCCCGGAGAAAGCGGCGGTATTCGAACCGCCGGCGGACCCCAAAGTGAATGGAGCGAAGGTTACTTTTGAAACCAACGCTCCGCAATTGGCCTCCATTTCGGTGCAACCGGCGCAAGCCCGCACCAAGGCAGTCACGCACGTGACCGGCCGGCTCTACTGGAATGGGGACACGACGGTCGGAGTGTTTACGCCGGTGGCCGGGCGGGTGACCCGCCTGCTGGCCGACCTGGGCCAACCGGTGGCCAAGGGCACCCCGCTGGCCGAGTTGGATTCGCCGGATCTGGCCCAGGCGCTGGCCAACGCGCGGACGGCGGTGGGCAACCTGGCGGCGGCGGACAAGGCGTACGCCCGCGCCCAGGAATTGTTCGATCACGGCGCGGCGGCGCAAAAGGATGTGGAAGCGGCGCAAGCGGCCTACGTGGCCGCGCGGGCGGAGCGGGACAGGGCGGAAGCGGTGCTGGCCAACTACGGAGGAAGCGACCAGAGCACCAATTCGCTTTACCTCTTGCGCAGTCCGATCTCCGGCGTGCTGGTGGACAAGAACATCAACCCCGGCCAGGAACTGCGGGCGGATCTCATGCTGGCCAATGCCCCGAATTTATTCGCGCCCAGTTTCGTGGTGAGCGATCCGACCAAATTGTGGCTGCAACTCGATGTGGCGGAGTCGGATTTGAGCAGCCTGCAGCCGGGACAGCGCCTGCAAATCTCCTCCCGTTCCTATCCAAACAAAGTGTTTGACGGCGAGGTGGAGCGGATTGGAGACACGATGGATCCGAGCACCCGCACCATCAAAGTGCGCGGGAGTGTCAACAATCCGGACAAGTTGCTCAAGGCCGAGATGTATGTGCTGGTGGATGTGGTGGAGGAGACGGCCCGGGCGGGGGAGTTGGGCGTGGAGATTTCCTCCAAGGCGCTGTTTATGAAAGGCGACGATTCGTTTGTTTTCATCGAAGAAGCGCCGGGCGCTTATGAGCGCAAGCAGGTGAAAGTGGGGATTGAAAAGGACAACAAAGTGCCCATTTACGACGGCGTCAGCCCCGGCCAAAAAGTGGTGGTGGAAGGGGCGCTCCTGTTGCAGGCGCTGGTCGAACAACCGGAGTCCTAGCCACTCGCCACGCATGACTGACCGCCTCGACCAAGCATGATCAGTGAACTCACAACCAAGGTTCTGCACAATCGCGCCATCGTGGTGGTGTTGATGGGTGTGTTTATTTTCTGCGGAGCAGAAGCCTTCCACGACATTCCCGTCGAAGCCTATCCGGATGTGACCAATGTCACCATCCAAGTATTCACCTTGTTCCCGGGACACGCGGCGGAGGAGGTGGAGCGGTTGGTCACCATCCCGATTGAAAATGTCATGAACGGCATCCCCAAGCGGGTTTCGATGCGCTCGATCTCGGAGTTCGGCCTCTCGCAAATCACCATCGTCTTCGAGGACGACGCCGACAATGCGGTCGTGCGCAACCTGGCCAACCAACTGCTGGGCACGGTCACCTTGCCGGCGGGCGCCCAGGCCTCACTTTCGCCCGACGCCACCCCGATTGGCGAGGTTTACCGCTACACCATGCGAGGGTACCCTGGTTATCCGCCGGAAGAATTGCGGGCGCTGGAAGACTGGGTGGTGGAGAAGAAGATGCGCTCGGTGCCGGGCGTGGTGGATGTCAATCCTTTTGGCGGACTGACCAAGCAATACCAGGTGCTGATTGATCCGGCCAAACTCAAATCCTACGGCCTGAACCTGGCGCAGGTTTTCACCGCGCTCTCCAACGGCAACGCCAACTCCGGCGGTTCCTACGTGGAGCACGGGACGGAACTCTATGTCGTGCGCGGGTTGGGGTTGGTCAATAATATCTCGGACATTGAAAACATTGCGGTGGCCACTGTCAACGGCACGCCCATCCGCATCAGCGATGTTGGCACGGTGATCATCGGCCACGCCAACCGGCTGGGGCGGGTGGGCCGGACGGAGGGGACCAACGACGAGGATGACGTGCCGGAAGACATTATCGTGATGCGCAAAGGGGAGAATCCGCTGGAGGTATGCCAGCGCATCGCGAAAATGGCGGACAAAGTCAACGCGGAGTATCTTCCCCCGGGCGTCAAGCTGGTGGAATACTACGACCGCACCGGGCTGACCGAGCGGACCCTGCATACGGTGGGTCACAACATGGTCGAAGGCATCGCCTTGGTGCTGGCGGTGTTGTTCCTCTTTCTGGGGCTGGGCAACTGGCGTTCGGCGCTGGTGGTGGCGCTGGCCGTCCCCTTTGCGTTGCTGGGCGCTTTCCTGCTCCTGGACTTGCGCGGCATCCCGGCCAACTTGATTTCGATGGGGGCTATTGACTTTGGCATCATCGTCGATTCCGCCGTGGTGGTCATGGAAAATCTTCTGCGCATTCTGGAAGGCAGAAAGGGCAAAGTCCGCTCCCCCGTGGCGGCGATTGTGGAAGCGACCACGGAAATGGGCCGCCCCATCCTCTTTTCCAAGGTGATCTTGTTGACCGCCTTCATCCCCCTCTACACCATGCAGCGGGTGGAGGGCCGGATTTTCAAGCCGATGGCGCTGACGCTCACCTTCGCGCTGATCGCGGGCACCGTCTTCGCCATCGTGGTTCTTCCAGCGCTGGCGAGTTTTGCCGTGCAGGGCAAAATTGCGGCCCATGAGTCTTGGATCGTGCAGTGGCTCGTGCGCGTCTATCGTCCGGCCCTGGCCTTTGCGATGAGGGTTCCCAAATCGGCCTATCTCATCGCCGCCGCCTTGCTGGTGGCCGGCGGTGTGACGTATTGCTTTCTGGGAAGCGAATTCCTGCCCAAGTTGGATGAAGGCGATCTGTGGGTGCGGACGTTCGTCCCACAATCCATATCGCCTTCCGAATCGGCCAAAATCACCCAAAAGGTGCGCAAGATCATGGCCTCCTTTCCCGAGGTCCGGTATGTCGTCAGCCAGATTGGCCGCCCTGACGACGGCACGGATGTCAACGGCTGGGACATCACCGAATACAGCGTGGGTTTGATCCCGCGCGAAAAATGGACCACCGCGCACACCCGCGACAAACTGTGTGAGGCCATGAACGCGAAGATCAGGCAAATTCCCGGCATTGACACCCAATTCAGCCAGTACATTGAGGACAACGTGGACGAGGCGGTCTCGGGCATTAAGAGCGAACTGGCCATCAAAATCTTCGGGCCGGACACCTACAAGCTGCAGAGCCTTGCCGATCAAATCGTGGACATCGTCAAAACCGTGCCCGGGGCTTCGGATGTCGGGACGGACCGGCTGGTGGGCCAGCCGCAAATTCAAATTGCCGTGGATCGGGCGGCCATTGGCCGGTATGGCCTGGCGGTCGCGGACGTGCAGACGGTTGTGGCCACGGCCATCGGCGGCCAGCCGGCCACCCAGGTGCTGGAAGGGGAGCGCTCCTTCGATCTGGTCGTCCGGCTCTCACCCAAATCGGTGGCGGATTTGGAATCCATTCGCAATATCCCGGTCTTTGGCTCCAACGGCGAACGGATCACTCTGGGGACTTTGGCAACGGTGGAGATGCGTCCCGGTCTGAATATCATTGACCGGGAGGAGAACGAGCGGCGCACCGCCGTCAAACTCTCCGTGCGTGATCGCGACCTGGGCTCCCTGGTCGCCGAAGCCCAGCAGAAGGTCAGCTCCAAAGTCCACCTGCCGACTGGATACCGGCTGGAATGGACCGGATCCTTTGAAAACGAAAAGCGCGCCGAGAAGCGTCTGGCGGTGGTGGTGCCGATCACGATTGCCGCGATTTTCTTTCTGTTGTTCATCGCCTTCGATTCGTCGAAATTCGCGGTCTTGATCCTGTTCACCGTTCCCTTCGCCGCCGCCGGGGGCATCATGGCCTTGCCCGTCGCCGGGCTCAACCTGTCGGTGGCCGCCCTGGTTGGCTTTGTCGCTCTGTTTGGCGTCTCGATTCAAAACAGTGTGATCCTGGTCACCCGCATTCGCGAGTTGCGGAGGGAAGGCAGAGAAATGGTGGAATCCATTAAAGAAGGCGCGACTTCCCGGGTGCGCCCGATGGTGATGACCGCGTTGATGGCCTTGCTGGGGCTGCTGCCTATGGCCCTCTCCAGCGGCGTCGGGGCTGAAACCGCCCGCCCCTTTGCAGTCGTCATCATCGGCGGGCTGATCACCGGCACAGTGCTGACCCTGTTCATTTTGCCCCTGCTCTATCCGCGATTTGAGTCGCAGGAAGATCGGTCCATGTACGCGCAAAATCTCGCAGAACAAGGCCGAATTCACCCAGCTTCGTAGCCGCCCATCAACCTTTGGCTGTGGCACAGAATGACCCGTGCGCGTGGATTCAAGGCGTTTAATCACTTCCCATGGATTTGATTTTAGTGTAATTTTAATCAAATTCTTGCCCGCTTTAACTATCCAACTTTGCGCCGCAGTGCGTATGTTGATGGGTGAAAATGAGAAACACAACCGAGCAGTCATCAGTTGAGGGCCTGGGCACCGCGCCAGGCACGGCAGTTGGCTCCCGGCCGTCAGGAGAACGCGCGTGAAAGATGAACCCATGAAGCCGATCGTCGTCGTGATTGACGACGAGATCCAGATTCGCCGGATGCTCCGGGTGTTTCTCGAGGCCAATGGCTACAAAGTCTTCGACGCGCCGGACGGTCAGCGCGGCCTTGCCGAGGTGGCCGCGCGCCATCCCGACGTCGTGCTGCTCGATCTGGGCCTGCCGGACATGGACGGGGTGGATGTGTTGTCGCGGCTCCGGGAGTGGAGCTCCGTTCCGGTGGTCATCCTGTCCGTCCGCGAAGGCGAGCAGGACAAGGTGACGGCTCTGCGTCGCGGCGCGGACGATTACCTGACCAAGCCTTTCAGCACGGCCGAGTTGCTCGCGCGGCTGCAAGTCGCCCAACGACACGCCCAGCCCGCGAACGAGGAGACCATTTTCAAGAGCGGGCCGCTGACCGTGGATCTGGCCTCGCGCAGCGTCCGGGTGAACGGCAACCCGGTGAAGCTGACCGGGACGGAGTACGCCCTCCTCCAGTTGTTTGTGCGCAACGCGGGCAAGGTGCTCACACACCCGCAAATCATGGGCGCGGTCTGGGGGCCGGGTCACAAGGACAAAACCCACTACCTGCATGTCTATATGACTTATCTGCGCGAGAAGATCGAGGCGGTCCCCTCCAAACCTGAATTGCTGCTGACCGAGGCGAGGGTGGGATACCGGTTGAAAGTGGATTCACCCGCGCCGGCCCAAGCCGAGCCGCCGCTGGGCAAAGAGACCGCGAATTGAACCAACCAAGGAATAAAGTGTATGCCCAATTTAGCCGAACTCAAAACACCTCTGCTTGAGCCTCTGGAAACCGCTGTTGTCCCAGCCTCCAGCGCGCCGCTGGTGATCCGGGATTGCTTCAAAAGGAACACACGGGTAAAAATCGCGATGATTTTTGATGAGTTCAAAATCCGCTTCTTCGACAAGACTGAGAAGCCCTCCGCGGAAACGGCCTACCGCAAATACAGGCTGCTGCGCATCTCGGCCGACGGCCCGATCATCAAGGAACTGGGCGGCGAAGACAAAGTCGAAGCGACCGTTGCCGCAGTTTGCGCGCTGCTGGATCGGCAAGGCAATGGCCAGGCCGGGTTTCTACAGACCAACGGCTATGCCAACATCTTCTACGCCAAGGACAAAGCCGGCGCTCTCTGCGCGATTCGCATTGGCTGGGCCGACGACGGCTGGGTGATTGACGCCATTTCGGTGACCGACCCCTTGGCCTGGAATGGCAAGCACGAAATATTCTCTCCCATCTCAGGGGCCGCCCTGGCGGAACTCGACACCGCTCCAGATTCGTAAGTCCATTTCCGACCCGCTGAAAACGCTTGGAATTGCGCCTTGTTGGAAATCGGGATGTCACAAGCCCATTACCCCTGGCTCTTTCGCAAATTTGTGAAGCCACAGAATGGGTGAATTGCGCATTAAAATGTTCAAAGGAATTGCTGCCACCTTTCGTCCTACTGAGTACAATGGCGCACATGGCCGGGCTGGACGAAGAATCCAAGTTGATCGAGTTGAGCCTTGCCGGCGACTCGGAAGCCTATGCCGCGCTGGTACAACAACATCAACAAATGATTCGCGGAGTGGCTTTTCGGATGACCGGCTCGCCCGATGACGCCGAGGAACTGGCTCAGGACGCCTTTGTGCGCGCCTATCAGCGCCTCGACACATTCAACGGGGAATCGAGGTTTTCGTCCTGGCTCTGTAAAATAGCCATCAATTTGAGCTTGGATTGGCGCAGACGGGAACGCCGCCGAGACCACCTCCGGACCAAATGGGCGGCCGAGGTGGTGGCTGGGGACAATCCGGGCGATGGAATCCCAGATGAGCTTTCGCGGCGCGTGCAGGGAGCCCTCAACCGCCTGCCCGCCAAACAACGCGCGGCCATTGTGCTCACCATTTATGAAAACCAGAGCCACGCCGAGGCCGCGAAAACCCTGGGCTGCACCGAAGCCACTGTTTCGTGGCGCGTCTTTGCGGCGCGGCGGAAACTCAAACAATTCTTGAAAGACCTGCCCCATGAATAATCCTGAACTCGAAGCCCTTCTGAAAAAGGCGCGGCTGCCGGAAATTTCCCAAGAATCCTTGGAAATGTTTCCGCGGCGGGTTGCCGACCGACTCCGGCATGACCCAGCTCCGCCCCGCCCTGCACGGAGTTTTCTCACGCGTCCGGCCTGGGCCGCCGGGCTGGCGACTATCTGCATCCTTCTCGCCTTCGCCATCGGTCACTGGCGTGGGAGAAAGGAAACGCAAACCATGGCATCCAGCGACATTCTGGCCAGCACGAAATTTGCCGGCGAAACGCTGGCGATGTTTCCGAATCAAGTCCGCGCCATCGTTGAAAACGAGAGTGGTTTGCATCTGGTGTTGTCTGAACACGATAACCTGCCCGCTTCGCCACCCCTTTACATCCGCATTTGCGACGGCGACCATTGTTCCTCCTTCGTGACCTTCAGTGGCCAGGAAATTCAAATGGCCGGGCAGGCCGTGACCGTTCTATCCGACGCGCACGGCGGCATCATCTTGGCGGGCGACCAATTTGTCTGGTCCAACGCTGAGCGCAGCCCTGTCGTCAATCATTTGAAAATCCAGGCCAAGATTCTTGGTGCGGCGGCGATGTGAACCCATGAAAGCCGTTGTATCCATATTGGCGTTTTTGATCTTCGCAACCCTGTTGCCGGCACAAACGAACGCTCCGGTCCGGCTCGCCATTATTTCGGAAATGGACGAAGCGGGCACAGTGGCGGATATTTTGACCGCGCAGTTTTCCAGCGATCCAAAAATCCAACTGCTCGAACGCAAGGAGATCGAACGGGTTTATCGCGAACAAGCCTTGTCCGTGGGCAACCGGGATTATCTCAAGCTAGGCCAGATTCTGGGCGCGGATGGATTGCTCCTGCTCAATGTGAACAAAACCCCCATCGCGACCAACCTGACCACCCGATTAATCGCCGTCAAACCTGGGGTGGTGCTCTCCACCGAGAATTTTTCCTGGCCCCTGGCCGGCCTGGCCGACTGGGCTTCTTCCTTCTACCAACATCAGGGTCTAATGCTGCCCAAGTTGACGGTGTTGTTTTTTCACTTTCATAGCATCTTCTGGGGTCAGCAGTTACAGGCATCGCGGGTGGTTTATTATCGCCTTGTGGAACCGCCACGGTTCCCGAAGCGCCGCGTCCCTGGATGCTTTTCACCGACAACTTTCTGTTTTTCGAGCACGATAGCTACGGTTACAAGCCGGGAGTGTGGCTCATGCCCGTTTCCCAGCTTGAAGTGGCTCTCGCCTCGCAAGAGCGACCCGAAAAAGCCGCTGCTGACGCGGGTGCTGCCCCAAGGGTCGTGCCGAAAGGCGCGGCGAAATAATCGCATTTTCCAAAGGAACCGAGTTCGTGAATCGTCATACTAACAAATGAAATTGAAAAAGCCATGGACGTTGCTGATGGTCGCGACCTTTTGCTCGTCGGGCGTGGCTCGCGCGCAACTTGAAATGGTCACCAACCCGGCGCCGCAGTCTGTTTTCTTTGGTTACAGGCGAAGCATTTCCGCGACCTTTCACAATCCGGGCGGCCTGGATTTCAAGCAGCCAATTCGCCTGGTGATTTCTCAGACCACTTCGGCGACGTTGGTTCCCTTGGGCGAAAGGCCTTGGAAGGAATTGCAGGTCTTGCCAGGGCAAACCGTGCTGGAGTCGGCGCCATTGGATTTTCCCCCGGTAAAAGCCGGGACTAAATTTCTCGTCCAGTGGGTCTATGGCAAGAATGACATCATCGGCAAAACGGAGGTGCTCGTTTATCCGACCAATTTACTGCATGAGTTGCGGCTGCTCATGGACGACAGTCAAGACAATCTCGGCGTGCTCGATCCCCATAATCAAATCAAACCAGCCTTGACCCGTGCCGCCATAAAATTTGTGGATTTGGCGGAAACCGAGTTGGATTCCTTCCACGGAAAACTGGCGATGATTGGTTCGTGCGTTTCCGACGACCCGGAATGGCGCGGCTTGTCGGATCGCATCGCCGGCCTCGCCCAAAAGGGAACGCCGGTGGTATGGATTCAATCGCCACCCCAAACGCGGGGGAAAATCTGGCCCTCCTTTTTTACCGTGCCGGAAAACACCAATGTCGTCGTCATGGTTCATCCCGAACTCGTGGCCGGCTTGCCGGACCATCCCCAAGCGCAACTCAACCTGGTTTATTTTTGCCGGATGGCGCTCAACCCACGACCATTGACATTGCCTGATTTATCTCCACACCCATAAACCGAATAAAACTATGAAACACAAACTCACACTTGCGCTGGCCACCCTGTTGCTGGCCAGCGGGATGGCCCGCGCCGCCGCTTCATCCCCCCTTACCGTCGCCGTCTATGGTTTCGGCGGTAATCAGGATGTCGCCAATTACAGCGCCACCGTGACCACCCTCGTCACCGCCGATCTCACCGCCGAGACAAATTTGGTCCTGGTCGAACGCGCCGAGCTGGCCAAGGCCTTGAGCGAACAGGCCTTTGGCGTTTCCGGCATGGTCAGTCCGGATGCCGCCGCCAAAATCGGACAAATCACCGGCGCGAAAGTCTTGGTCGCCGGACAAGTCATGAAAGTCGGCGACAACCATCTGGTCGTCGTCGCCAACATCGTCGGCACCGAAACCGGACGCCTCTTCGCCGCCAAGATGGAGGGTGCCGCGGATAATCTGCTCGATTTGACCTCTCATTTGAGCCGCCAGATTGCCCAGACCATCAGCGACCAGAGAACCAACCTCATCGCGTCGGCAAAGGAATCCAAGGAGGAACGTCTGGCGCGAATTATCAAAGGCCTTGGGACAAATCGTCCGACCGTGTCGGTCAGCATAAGTCTTCCGTCGCTTGGGGGACAACATAGCGAGGCCATTCAAACAGAGTTTGGAATTATCCTGTTGCAGGCTGGGTTCACCCTGGTGGACGGCAAGGCCGACCGGAAACCCGACATAGAAATCACCGGGGTGGATTACACCAGCGCTGGCCCGCGACAGGGCGCTCTCTATTCAGACAGCTCCGTCCTCGATATAAAGGTGCAGGAACGCAAGTCAGGCATCATCTTGGCCTTTCTCCATCAGGAAGCCTCCGCCACCGCTGCGGCGAGCATGGAGGCCAACCGGGCCTCACAGGTCAATGCCGTGGACGCCCTGGCCGAAAGAATTCTCCCCGTCCTCGCCAACCAAAAATATGAACCCTAAAAAAATACCAACCCTCCTCTTGTTCTCCGCGCTGGCCATGATGGCTCGAGGCGCCGACAGCCCGAAATCACCGCTCACGGTGGCCGTCTATGATTTTACCGGGGAGGCGGTGGCGGCGAGTTACGGAAAACCGACGACCAGCCTGGTGACGGCCGACCTCGCTGCCGAAACCAATCTCGCGTTGGTTGAACGCGTCGAGTTGGCAAAGTCGTTGCAGGAACAAGCCTTTGGCGTCTCCGGCCTGGTTAGTTCCGAGGCGGCGGCCCAAATCGGGCAGATCACTGGCGCAAGAGTTTTAGTGGCCGGACAGGTGCTCAAAACCGGCGACAGCCATTTGGTCATCGTGGCGAACATCATCGGCACGGAAACGGGAAGGCTTTTTGCCGAAAAGGTCGAAGGCGGTGGGGATAACCTGGTGGATTTGACTGCCCAATTGAGCCGCAAAATCGCCCGAACCATTAGCGACCAGACGACCAATCTGATCGCCGGGGCGCAGGAATCCAGAGAAGAGAGCCTGGAGCGAATCGTCAAAGGCGTCACCGGCACCAATCGTCCGAGCGTGTCCGTCAGTATCGTCTGGGCCACCGACCATGCCCGCCACACGCCCTCGGCGGAAACGGAATTTGGACTCCTCCTGCTCAAGGCAGGGTTCAAGGTTGTGGACGACAAATCGGACCGGAAACCCGATGTGGAAATCGCTGGCGTGGAAGATACCAGCCCGGGGCCGCGGCAAGGCGGTTTATATTCATTCCGCGCCGTCATTGATTTAAAGGTTCAGGAACGGCGGTCGGGCGCCATTATTGCTTTCGCGCATGAGGAAGGCTCGGCGACCGGCGCCGCCAGCGCGAGCGCCGACAAATCCGCCAAAGTCAATGCCGTGGACGCGCTGGCCGAAAAAGTTCTTCCCCTCCTCGCCAAATAATCCAATCCAAAGAAATATGAAACTATTATTAAAACTCCTCCTTACCGCGGCGTTCGTTTTGACTGCGGGAAAAACCATCGCCGCCGATCAGATTCTCACCATTGCCGTCTTCGATTTTGAATCGAAAGACGAAGCCGTGCGCGATCTCGGCCCGAAAGTCTCGGCCCTGATTAACGCGGATCTTTCGGCGGAGCCGCAACTCATCACCGTCGAGCGCGCCGAATTGGACAAAGTGCTCGGCGAGCAGGAGCTTGGCCTCTCCGGCACGGTCAGCACCGAGAGCGCCGCCAAGGTCGGGAACCTCACCGGCGCGAAAGTCCTCGTCACTGGGCGTGTTTTTGAAATTGACAAGGGTCTGACCCTCGTCGCCAAGATCATCGGCACCGAAACCAGCCGCGTCTATGGTGAGGTAGTCAATGGCAAGCCCGGCGCGAGCCTCGCCGATTTATCGGCGGAACTGGCCAAAAAAATCGCCGGCGACGTGGCGCAGAAAGGCGACACGTTAGTCGCCAAAATCCAGACGCACGAGGACCGGGTTGCCAACATCAAGAAGGCGTTGGGCGGCAAAAAGCTTCCATCCGTTTCGGTGAAAATTCCCGAGCAGCATTTTGGCCAGCATGTCATTGATCCGGCGGCGCAGACAGAACTCTCCCTCCTTTTGCAGCAATGCGGCTTCACGCTGGTGGACGACCTTTCCACCGACAAGCCGGACATCGAAATCACCGGCGAAGCGTTGAGCGAATCCGGAATGCGCAAAGGCAACCTGCAAAGCTGCCGCGCGCGCATCGAAATCAAGGCGCGCAACCGCTACAGCGGAGACATCCTTACTGTGGATCGTCAAACCAGTGTCGCCGTAGATCTGGCCGAGCATATCGCCGCCAAAACCGCCCTGCAAAATGGCGCCGACGAACTGGCCGAAAGATTGTTGCCTAAGCTGGCGAAGTAGTCCATCGCAACAATTGCGAACACTGATCATCCACTTTGAAAGCGCCATTAACTCCCCCCGTCATCTTGAACCGAAACAATCCATTTCCGACCCGCTGAAAACGCTTGGAATTGCGCCTTCTTTGCGCTACGGTCAGAGCAGCGGTTGGAACAGGGTCATTGGGCTTGCCTTTTGATTCTGCAACCTCTTGATTATTACTGGTCGCGCTTATGGTGGAATTGGCAGACACGCTACTTTGAGGTGGTAGTGGCGAAAGCCGTGCAGGTTCAAGTCCTGCTAAGCGCACCATTTTTCCTCAGCAAAATGGCAAGATGGCACTGACACCAGATTGCCAAGAAATCGTCATGGGGCGGATTCAACGCGGCCGCAAATCTGCCCCCGCCCTCTTTGCCCAAGGCGTGAGCGGCTTGCGGGACGGGCTTGCTTCCAGTTCGTCCCTGCGGCGCGCCGCTACTCCTCCGCGCTGGCCAGCTTGGCCAGCACTCCGAAATCCTCCAGCGTGGTGGTGTCCCCTTTGATTTCCAGGCCGCTGGCAATCTGCTTGAGCAGCCGCCGCATAATTTTCCCCGAACGGGTTTTCGGCAGCGCCTCGGCAAAGCGAATGTCGTCGGGCCTGGCCACCGCCCCAATCTCCTGCACCACATGGGCGCGCAGTTCTGCCCGGATCGCCGCCGAGGCCGCAATCCCCGTCTTTAACGTCACAAACGCCACCAGCGCCTGCCCTTTCATTGCATCGGGACGCCCCACCACCGCCGCCTCCGCCACTTTCAGATTGCTCACCAGCGCGCTCTCCACTTCCGCCGTGCCGATGCGATGGCCCGCCACGTTGAGCACGTCGTCAATGCGTCCGACAATCCAGAAATAACCGTCCTTGTCCTGCCGGCAGCCGTCGCCGGTGAAGTAGCTTCCCTTGACTTCGTTCCAATAAGTCTCCACGAACCGTTTGGGGTCGCCCCACACGCCGCGCAACATGCTGGGCCACGGTTTGCGGATCACCAGCTTGCCCCCGGAGTTTTGCGGCACCGGATGGCCTTGGTCATCCACCACTTCCGGCAGCACGCCAAAAAACGGCCGCGTGGCCGTCCCCGGCTTGGTGGGCGTGGCCCCCGGCAGCGGCGTGATCATGATGCTCCCGGTCTCCGTCTGCCACCATGTATCTACGATGGGACAACGCTTCTGGCCGATGACTTCGCGATACCACATCCACGCCTCCGGGTTGATCGGCTCGCCCACCGTGCCCAGGAGGCGCAGGGTGCTCAGATCATGTTTGCCCGGCCATTGTGAGCCCCATTTCATGAAGGCGCGAATGGCCGTGGGGGCGGTATAGAGGATCGTCACCCCGTATTTGGCTACCATGCGCCAGAAGCGGTCCGGCTCCGGAAAATTCGGCGCCCCTTCGTACATGAAACTGGTGCCCCCGTTGGCCAGCGGGCCATAGACCACGTAACTGTGCCCGGTGACCCAGCCGACGTCCGCGGTGCACCAATAGACATCCGGGTCGCGCAGATCGAAGACAAGCCGGGTCGTCAATTTCGCGCCGAGCAGATAACCGCCGGTGGTGTGCAGAATCCCCTTGGGCTTGCCCGTGGAACCACTCGTGTAAAGTATAAATAATGGCGCTTCGCTGTCCAGCTTTTGCGCCGCGCAGTCCGCGTCCACGTACTCCAATTCCCGGTGCCACCAGACATCCCGGCCCTCCTGGATATGTATGTCATTGTTGGCCCGGCGCAGCACGATGACTTTTTGGATGGTCGCGGCCAGAAGCTGCCCCGCCGCCCCCTTAAGCTCCAGCGCGGCGTCCACGTTCTTCTTCAACGGCACGATGCTCCCGCGCCGGAAGCCTCCGTCGGCGGTGACGACTAATTTTGCCTGGCAATCATAAATGCGGTCGGCGACCGATTGGGCGCTGAACCCGCCGAACACAACCGAATGCACCGCGCCGATGCGCGCGCAGGCCAGCATGGCCACGGCCGCTTCCGGCACCATCGGCAAATAGATGATCACCCGGTCCCCCTTCTGGATGCCGTGTCGTTTCAGGATGTTGGCAAAGAGGCATACTTCGTGATGAAGCTGTTGATAAGTCAGCGTTCGTTCTTCCCCGGGCTTGCCCGGCCCGGCGGGTTCCCCCTCCCAAATCAGGGCCGCTTTATTCGCGGTGGGGGTGTTCAAATGGCGGTCCAGGCAGTTATGGCTCACGTTGAGTTGTCCGCCGACAAACCACTTGGCGTGCGGGATTTTCCATTCCAGGACCTTTTTCCACGGTTTGAACCAGACCAATTCCGCTCTAGCTTGCCGCGACCAGAATTCTTCAGGATGCTCAATGGATTCCCGGTAAAGTTTGCGATATTCCCTCTCTGACCCCACGTAAGCGTGCGCGGAAAAGGATTTCGACGGCGGGAAGACTCGCTCCTCATGGAGCATGGAGGTGATGTTCTCGGCGGCAATGGGAGGTGTCTTGGCCATAAATGCGGTGCTTTGGCACGAAGGCGGATTGTAAGGGCCAACCCAGAGACGTCAACGCCTCAGTTGTCCAATCACCTCCACCTCGATTGATTTCGCTTCCGTTGCACCCGCAAAAACGCAACCCCGTAGTCAATGGCTGCGGGGTTGCGGGGTTGGTCGGGAAATGAGGGATCTGTATGTTTTGCTTGTTGTCTTTCGCTGGGCCAGGGCAAAAACCGCCAGTCCGCCCAAACTCATTCCGATTTCTGATGGTCTGGTCCAATTGTAATGACGCACCATCGCAAGCTCACCTTCTCTAAACCTGTAGTTTTGTCTCGTTACCAATCCTCGCATGAAGAGTGCCAACCATTTCGCCACATAGGCAGAATTGATGTAACATATTGATGATATGTTATTTAAACAAAAACAATCCAATGCCGCCGCCAAACCAAATTGTAAATAATTCCGACAATTTCTCGCTTATTACTGTTGTGTATCACATTAAACTTGAGCATCTTACAACAAAGCCAATCACACTGTCGGTATTCCCAACACTTTACAGACTTCCGACAACCCTCCCAAGTCAAAAAAAGGCCCCCACTTTAAACTTCCAACCTGAAGTTTTGAACTTAAACTCATCTCCGATGGTTAATCCACATCACATTTGAAAAAGCCCGTCCGCCCGCCCCATCCCTGGCAGAGGGAGATCCGCTCGGTTCTCATTTCCGAGGCCCGGCTGGCCCGCCGCGTCAACACCCTGGCGCGGCAGATCCAGAAGGATTTCGCCGGTCGTGACATGGTGATCGTCGCCCTCCTGACGGGCACTGTCATCTTCCTGGCCGATTTGCTCCGGCGTCTTTCCCTCCCGTTGCGGCTGGATTTTATCGGCGTCTCCAGCTACCGCCAGGGCTTCCTGCCTGGCGACCCCATTTTCACCAAGGAACTGCGCCTGGACGTCCGCGGCCGGGATGTGCTTTTGGTTGACGACATCCTGGACACGGGCGGGACCCTCGCCCGCGTGCTCCCCAGGCTGCGCCGGCTCCGGCCCCGCCGCATTAAAGTCTGCGTTTTACTTGACAAGAAGGGCCGCCGCACCGAAAACATTGCCGCCGATTACGTCGGCTTCACCATTCCCAATGAATTTGTGGTCGGCTACGGCTTGGATTACGGCGAGAAATACCGCAACCTCCCCTTCGTCGGCCTGCTTCGTCCGGAAATCCTCCCAGCCGCCGACTCTTTGGAGTTTACCAATGCTTCCAGACATGGCAAATGAACGGTCGCAGCGACAAGTATTCAACGCAGCCATGCGATTTCTTCCGCCACAGTGGGTTTTAGTATTGGTGATCATCTGTTCCGCCCGCGCTCTCCCCGCGCAAACCACAGACCAGGGGCCTCCCCTCTCGGCGCGCGACGAACGGATCATCGCCGCCGCCAAACCCGGGCCGGAACCCCGCATCAATGGCGCGCGGATCATCGGCATTCAGCCGCGCACGCCGTTCTTGTTCGACGTGGCCGTCACCGGCCAGGCCCCCATCTCTCTCACCGTCAAGGGACTGCCGTCGGGACTCAAACTGGATCGTGCCACCGGCCTGATCACCGGCGCCATTTCCTCCAAGGGGCCGCATGATTTCACCCTCCTGGCCAGCAACCCCGCCGGCCGGGCCGAGGCGCAATTCCGCATCGTCGCCGGCGACGCTCTGGTCCTCACGCCGCCGCTGGGCTGGAACAGTTACGACGCCTTTGGCGATTCGGTCCATGAGTCCGAAGTCCTCACCAACGCCGCCTGGCTCAAGGCCCATCTCCAACCCGCCGGCTGGGACACCGTCGTGATAGATTTCCGCTGGTATGACAGCATGGCCGACGGCATCCGCGTGCAAAACCCCGAAGGCGTTTTGATTGACGCCAATGGCCGTTGCATTCCGCCGGCCAACCGCTTCCCCTCCGCCGCCGGCGGCCTGGGGTTCAAGCCGCTGGCGGACCAAATCCATGCGATGGGCTTGAAGTTCGGCATCCACATCATGCGCGGCATCCCCCGCAAAGCCGTGGAGGCGGACACCCCCATCGCCGGTTCCCCATTCAGGGCTTCCCAGGCGGTTTTGCCCCCGGACGACCCCAACCGCGCCTGCCTGTGGAACCGCGACATGTTCGGCGTGGACGCCAACACCGGCGCGGGGAAGGCCTGGTATGCCAGCCTTGCCCGCCAGTACGCCGCCTGGGGCGTGGATTACATCAAGTGCGACGACATCAGCTTCCTGGGGCGGGGACGCTTTTACGGCGCGGATGAGATTGAAGCTCTTTCAAGAGCATTGCGCGCCAGCGGCCGCTCCATTGTGCTCAGCCTCTCGCCCGGACCGGCCCCGGTGGATTGCGCCCCGCACCTCAAGCAGTTTGCCAACCTCTGGCGCGTCTCCGGCGATTTTTGGGACAACTGGAAATCCCTCAACGCCAACTTCACACTCCTGGCCGACTGGCTCCCCGATTCCGGACCCGGTCATTGGGCCGATGCCGACATGATCCCCTTCGGCCACATCGCCCTGCGCAATTGTGACGTCCATCCCGAACGCTGGACCCGCTTCACCCGCGACGAACAACTCACCCTCCTCTCCCTCTGGTTCCTCGCCCCCTCGCCCCTCATGCTCGGCATGAACCTCCCGGACAACGACCCCTGGACCACCGCCATTCTCTCCAACCCGGAAGTCCTGGCCATCAATCAAGATCCTTTGGGATTGGCCGGCCGCCGCCTCTACGGGCCGCCCGTCCCTGTGGAAACATGGTTGAAATCCCTGGCCGATGGCTCCACGGCGGTTGGGTTCTTTAATCGTAGCAATCAAACGGCCCAGATCGCCGTTCCCTGGAAAAACCTCGGCTTCCTGGCGCCGCCGCAAGTCCGCGACCTCTGGCTGCGGCGCCCTCTGGGCAGGCAGGACCGTTACACCGATGAAATCCCCGCCCATGGCTGCGTGTTGCTTTCCGTCAAATAGCCGTTTCAAGCCTCTTCCGCCGGGAGTCCATGGCCTTGCCCATTCTTTGTTCTTATCGCCTGCCCATCCGACGGTTCTTGAAAATCCCGCCGGATTTGCTACTTCTATGGTTGGATGATGAAACGAATCGCTATTTGGAGCTTGTTTCTGGCTCTGGCCTCCCCCGTCCTGGCTCTGCCCCGGATCGAGGCCACGCAAGTCAACCTCGAATACGTGGCCCGGCTCGCCGAGCAGCGCGCGCGCAAACCCTTCCATTCCCCCAAGGCGGACCTGCCCGATTTCCTGCGCAGCCTGACTTACGACAGCTACCGGGAGATTGAATTTCGTCACGAGAAGGCCCTCTGGCTCGATGACAGAGCTCCCTTCCGGGTGGAGTTCTTCCATCCGGGCTATCTTTACCAGGAGCCGGTGCATTTCAACGAGTTCAGCCTCACCGCCGTGCAGTCCATCCGCTTCGTCCAGGATTTTTTTGATTACCGGCAGCTGCGCCTCCCGGAGGAGATTCCCGCCAACACCGGCTACGCCGGCTTCCGCATCTTGCATCCCCTCAACGTCTCCAACAAATGGGACGAATTAGGCTCCTTCATCGGCGCCAGTTACTTCCGCCTCCTCGGCGTCGGGCAAACCTACGGCATTTCCGCCCGCGGCCTCGCCATGGACTGCGGGGGGACTGATCGGCCGGAAGAATTTCCCTTGTGGACCGATTGGTGGCTGGGCAAACCCCAACGCGATGATCAAGCCCTGCTTCTCTACGCCATTCTGGACAGTGTCAGTTGCGTCGGGGCATATCAATTTGTCATCCAGCCCCCCGTCCCGCCCCGCGAAACCACCAGGGCCGGCGTCAAGGCGGTCCTTTTTTTCCGCGACGATAACTTGATCCACGCCGTGGATCCGCAGCACAAACCCCTGGCCACCCTGGGCATGGCTCCGCTGACCAGCATGTTTTGGTTCGGCGAAAACTCCCAGCAAAAATTTGACGATTACCGGCCCGAAGTCCACGACAGCGATGGGTTGTTGATGCAACTGGATGGCGACCAAATGCTCTGGCGTCCCCTGGACAACGGCCCCGTCCTGCGCCACCAGACCTTTGCCGCCAAACATCTCCGCGGCTTTGGCCTGCTCCAGCGCGACCGCAACTTCAACAACTACCAGGATTTGTTCAACTCCTACCAATCGGTCCCCAGCGTCTGGGTGGTGCCGGCCGGCGCCAACTGGGACGACGGCGAAGTCCACTTGGTAGAACTGAGCACCCATTATGAAGGTTTGGACAACATCGTCGCCTTTTGGAATCCCCTCAACAAACCCAGGCCCCTCCAGCCCTTTCGCTTCGAGTACGACCTCTACTGGACGCGCGAGACCGACATGCCCCTGTCTTCCAACAAAGTGGTTTCCACCCGCGTGGGCGCCGACCCCCGCGACCCCGCCCAGCGTCAATTTGTCATTGACTGGGACATCCCCAGCATCACTTCCGACGATGAGCCGCCCACCGCCGCCGCCAGTTGCGGCACCAACGGAACCATCATGGGCGATACTCTGGTTTACCGCAACCACGCCGCCAAAACCTGGCGGGTCATGCTCAACATGGCCCCCGTGGCCGGTAACAAGGCCCCGGTGGACCTGCGTTGCACCTTGAAAAATGGGAGCGGCCTGGCCTGCGAAACCTGGACTTACCTCTGGAGCCCTCCATGAACGCCCTCGTCTTGACCGAGTCGCCCGGCCGGCTGGCGGCCCGGCCGCTGGACGACTGGAATGCCGCCTATTCCAAGGTCGAAAGCTATTTTCACGCCTTGCGCGTGCGCAACAGACTCCTGCTGGGCCAACTGGTGGAATTGGTGCTCCAACGCGCCTTGGCCCGCGCCGCCCGCGAACCCGCCCGCTCCGCCACCGAGTTGGCCGTCGAGGAAATGGACCTTCTGGTCAATCAGTGGTTCGCCCAAGTCCTCCAAGACAACACCGAGGGCGCCGAAATGCTTTCCACCCGGGGTCGCCTCGCCCTGCTCCTGGCCGACCAGGCGGGCAAATGGCAGGACCAGTTCCTTCGCCCCGGCCCCTGGCCCGCCGAATTCATCCTGGCCATGCGCGAAACCTATCTGCGCGCCGGACCCGACTTCCAGCTTTCCCAAATGACCCCGCGTCCGCTGGACCTGGGACCCATTGCCACCCTCACCCAGATCAGCCGCCTGCCTTACGCCAAAATGGTGGCCACCTGGGTCTTGTTTGCCTGCCTCCTGGTGCTTCTTTTCATCCTCACCCACTGACCTCTATGGCCGCCGCCTCGTCCCCGACTCCGGCCTTCTTCCCCTCCCGCCTTTCGGGAAGAGGCTGGCGCATCTTTATTTTTTACTCCGCCGTCGTTCTATTGACCGGTCTGGTTTCCATGCTCTTTGCCGACCTGATCTGGCGTTCCGGCTGGTCCACTTCCGGCTTCTGCCTGATGGGGTTGTTCGTCATCCTCTTTCTGCTCACCGTGGTTGGCTGCATGCACGCCGTCTTTGGTTTCGCCGTGCGGCTGACCAATGGCGACAGGCGCATTACTCGCCTGGCCGACTACCAGTCAAAAAGTCTGGAGGGCATCAGCACCGCCCTCGTCTTCCCCATTTACAACGAGCAGATCGCCCGCGTCTGCGAAGGCCTGCGCGCGACCTTTCAGTCCCTCCAAAACACTTCCCACCTCAAACATTTCGACTTCTTCATCCTCAGCGATTCCACCGACCCGGACAAATGGATCGAAGAAGAACGGCGCTGGTTCGATTTGGTCCGCGACCTCGACGCCCTGGGCCGCGTCTATTACCGGCGCCGCGCCGTCAACACCGCCCAAAAAAGCGGCAACATCCGCGATTTCCTCAACTCCTGGGGGCGGCGCTATCGCTACTTCGTCGTCTTCGACGCCGACAGCGTCATGCGCGGCCAAACCCTCGTGGACCTGGTCAAACTCATGGAAGCCAATCCCGGCGCCGGCCTCATTCAAACCGTCCCCGCCCTGATGAACGCCCAATCGCTCTTTGGCCGCATCCAGCAGTTCGCCAACCGCCTCTACGCCCCCGTCTTCATCGCCGGCCTGAATTTTTGGGCGCAGGGCTTCGGCAATTACTGGGGCCACAACGCCATCCTCCGCACCGAGGCCTTCATGCAATGCTGCGATCTCCCGCAATTGCCCGGACGCAAACCCTTCGGCGGCCAGATCCTCAGCCACGATTTCGTGGAAGCGGCCCTGCTCCTGAAGGAAAACTGGCAGGTCTGGTTCGCCTGCGACCTGCCCGGAAGCTACGAAGAGGCCCCGCAAACCATGATTGACAACGCCGCCCGCGACCGCCGCTGGTGCCAGGGCAATTTGCAGCACGCCATGGTCATTCAGGCCGCCGGCCTCCGCGGCGTCAGCCGCATCCACCTGGCCATGGGCATTCTGGGCTATCTGGCCAGCCCCCTTTGGCTCCTCTTCCTCCTCACTTTCAACTGGATGCTCTGGTACAAAAACTACACCGGCCTTTCCGACATCACTGTGCGCAACTTCACCCCTTTCATCCACCTCACCGGCACCGAGCACGCCTTTCTTATTTTCGTCATCTGCATGGCCGTGCTCTTTCTCCCCAAGGTTCTCGCCCTCATGGACCTGGGGCTGGACCGCCGGCGCGCGCGCGCCTTCGGCGGCCTCAGCGGCGCCGCGGCCGGGGTGTTGGCGGAGACCGCCTTCTCCACCCTCCACGCTCCCATCCAGATGCTCTGGCACTCCAAGTTTGTCCTCTCCGCGCTGTTCGGATCGGACACCTCCTGGGAACCTCAGAAACGCGTCGCCGTGGGCGTCGGCTGGGCGGAGGCCGCCAGGCGCCACGCCCTCCACACCTTGATCGGCCTGGGGTGGGGGACGGCCGTCTGGCGTTTGGATCATCCCACCTTTTGGTGGTTTGCGCCCGTCATGGCCGGCATGGTTCTGAGCATTCCCCTGAGCGTGCTCACCAGCCGCGTCAGTTGGGGCGCGCGCGCGCGCGATTCAAACTTGTTTCTGACTCCAGAAGAGACTGACCCGCCGCCCGAACTGGCCGGCTTGCGCGCGCGCATGGCCGCCTTGGAGCAGGCGGGCGAAGCCGCCCCCGGCTCCCTGGATTCCGGCCTTGCCGCCGCGATCCTGGACCCCTATGTCAACGCCCTGCACGCCTCCCTCCTGCGGGAAAACCGGCTCAATCCCGCCTATGCCAGCGCCCTGGCCGAACTGGGCGCGGGCGGCCAGGAAATCCCTCGTTTGCGCGAACGCCTCCTGGCCGAAGGCCCGGAGAAACTCCTCCGCCGCGAGAAACTCCTCATCCTCTCCGACGCCCAATCCCTTCCCTGGCTCCATCGCCAGGTCTGGCTCCGCCCCGCCGAGACCCTCTCCCCCTGGTGGCAAGCCGCCGCCCGCCAGTACGCCCGCTGAGTTTCCAGGCAACAACGAAGATCGCGCCGCCGCAAACGCCTCGCCTCAAAGTCTAGAGCAATTCCATGAAAACTGTAGCCGCTGAAACGTCTGGATTTTTGGGGAGCGCGGGCGCCCTCGCCTGCCGTGTTCGGCGCCTCGCCGAACACATTCCCCATCAATCCTCGGCTACACT